>OLLW01000078.1_pt1 | contig 13145 bp, 11 predicted proteins | sample 1604611 | NCBI WGS metagenome assembly OLLW01 (sample SAMEA104055725, study PRJEB20765) | soil metagenome | biome: Arctic tundra; feature: Polygonal ground; material: soil | place: USA | collected 2011-09 | depth 0-0.5 m | reverse complement strand
GTCGGCGAGACGTAGCGCCAATCACTGATGTGACCCTCGTACACAGCGATCCCGAGCGCATCCACGATCGCTACACTGGCTGCAATAGCGAGCGCTCGAGAGAGGCAAACTCGGCGAGCAGCGGGGCAGCCGAAACCCGACGGCGAAGGCTGGGGCCGTGTCAGACGGGTTGCGTGAGTTGCGTGACCATCAGAATAAATCAGAAGGGCGTCAGGCGCGGAGGACGGCGGGTTCCTGGCTGGTTTCGTTGGGATCCGGATAGAGGCGGGAGCCCTCGCCGATGAGCATGGCGTGGCCGCGCCAAGTGACGCGGCGGCGGAGGGCACCGAGGAGCCACACGCCCCACATGCCAATGTCTTTGAGTAGCAACAGCGGCAGCTCGGAAGCGCGGGGGAAGGCGCCGTTGATGATGCGAATCAGCCAGGCGTCGGAGAGATACTTGGCGGCGAGTGCGAGTAAGCTGAGCTCGGCGAGGCGGTTGGCGCTGAGGAACGGCAAGTGTGCGCCAGCGGCCAGGAACAGGAGCACCACGAGCAAGAGCGGCCCGGGGTAGAGCAAGGGCTCGCCCCAATACAGGCGCGTGGCGAGGCGACGGCGCATTTGCGCCCAGCGCAGATGCCGCGACGCGAACTGTCCCACGCTGCGGCGCACGTTGATGGTGCGCAGCACGTGCGAGGAGAGCGCGACGCGTAGGCCCGCAGCGCGGAAGGCCTGGCCGAGCACGTAGTCTTCGGCCAGCACGTCGCGAACGAGGGCAAATCCGCCGACCTTTTCGAGATCGGATTTGCGGAACAGCATCGACTTTCCAATCACGCACGGGTGCGAAGCGAGCACGTCCGCACCGCACACGGCGCGCGCGACGTACGTCGCCAAGTGCAGGTTCTCGAGCCGCGCGCCAAGACTCTTGCCACCGGTACCCGAGAGCACACTCGATACGAGCCCCACGCCCGGATCTGCGAGCTCAGCCACCAAGGTGCGCAAATAATCAGGATCCGGGCGGACATTGGAGTCCGAGATCAATTGTACGTCGTAGCGCGCGCGTTGGCTCAGCGTGCTCAGGTTGCTGACCTTCGGGTTCATACCCAAGCAGGGCATGCCGGCGATGATCTGAACGCGCAGCTCCGGAAAGTCGCGGCGCACGGCACGCGCCACGTTCAGCGCCGGGTCGCTCGGGTCTTCTGCGCCGAGCACCAGCTCGAAGTCGGGGTAGTCCTGCCGGGCCAGCGCGACCAGGTTTTCGTACAGGCCCTCGTCGAGCCCACACAGCGGCTTCAGCACGGAAATTGGCGGAGTTGGGCCCGTTTTTGGGGCTCTTGCGCGCACTCGCTGCACCGAAACATGAGTGGCGATCGTCATCACCAGCGAGAACGTCGCCAGCAGGAGCACCACGAGCAACCCAAAGTCTTGGATCGTGAAGCGCGTCAGGTCCATTGCCATTGCCTCCGCTGACGAACACTGCCGAAGCGAAGTGGCAACCGGGCAACCCCCGGGAAACGTTATGGAGAATTCAGCCGGCGCCGAGCACTTCTGCCACAGGCACTTCGGCGAAACGGTAGCCCACGCCGCGTACGGTCTCGATATAGTCGCGCGCGGCACCCATCTTCTCTCGTAAACGTTTCACGTGCGCGTCGACGGTGCGCGTCGAAATCTTGGTGTCGATGCCCCAAACCTCGTCGAGCAGCGCGCTGCGCGACTGCACGCGATTGCGACGCTCGTACAGCGTGACCAAGAGCTTGAACTCGAGCGCGGTCAGCTCGACCTCTTCGGTCTCGACCCACACGCGGTGCGCCGCGCGGTCCAGCCGCAGGTTGCCAAATTCGATACTCGGCCCGTCCGTGACGGGCAGCTCACGGCGCCGTAAAACAGCGCGAATTCGCAGCACTAGCTCGCGGACGCTGAAGGGTTTGGTGATGTAATCGTCGGCGCCGATTTCGAAGCCCACGACGCGGTCGATCTCCTCCCCGCGTGCCGTAAGCATGACTACCGGCAACGTGCGCGTCGCCGGATTGTCTTTGATCGATCGGCAAACCTCGGTGCCCGGCATGTCGGGCAACATGAGGTCGAGCAGCACCAGGTCCGGCTCGCGTTCACGCAGGAGTCGCAAGCCGTCTGCGCCACGCGAAGCCTCCACGACCTCGTGACCGGCGCTCTTCAAATTATAGTCGAGCACTTGCCGGATATCGGCCTCGTCCTCGATCACTAGAATTCGAGCCATTGGGTACTCGCGATTAATCGACAGATGTGACTGCCACGTGACGAGTCGGTAGCAGCTGTGCACTGCTCGCAACGAAGCCGTCACGAAGCGCGCTCATTGGACATCGACCCGAAAACTCTGCCAGTCGACCCCGCCGCGATCGTCACGCAGCACGACCCACATGAACACCGGCCCAGGGTCCTTGGGCGCCGTCCAAGTGTTGTCACTGCTGCTCTGAGTGAACTCGCTCTCCACTCGCCCAGTATGATCGGTGTCGAACGAGCCGCCCGTCGCGAACCAAGAGACGCGCATCGATTCGTGGCGACTGACCAGCTCGTGACTGCGTGGATCCAAGTAAGCGAATGGCTCCGAGCCAGCGCAGCCCTTGGGGGTGGTGCAATCATCCGGGCAGTCCTGAACAGCCTCGCCAGGGCTACAAATGCCGTCACCGCAGCTTGGTTCGCCGGGACAACTGGGCCAACTCGCGCGCAGCGTGAAGGTCTTAGAGGCGCTGAAGGCAAGGGGTGCCTTTGCGTCTACCGCGCTCAGCGCCTGATCTCCCAGAGTGGGACTGGTGACTGACGCGAGCTGCGGGTTTTCGTTGGGCTTGGTGCGCGCGTGGTAATCCTGCAGCTGATCGGTCGTGGCGCCAGCGACCCCGCACGTGATACGCGTTTCGCCGAGCGTCGGGATCTGCGCGCCGTCGGCGCTGACCTGCAGGATCAGGGGCTGATAATAGCCGCCCGTGGAGTCTGCGTCGGTCGGGCGACCCTGCGTCTGGTTCACGGCATTGCCGCTGGCATCGACGCTGGTACCGCCAGCGGGGTGCGGCACGTCCGGACCGAACTGCGCGCAGCCCGTCACGGGCAGCTTAGCCTTTGGCGACGTGCCGCTGCCGAAAGGAACTAGGATCGAGGTACCGCCGTCACTATCGACTGCGCCGTCACCGAAACATGCAGTGGCGACGTCGTTCAGCTCGTTCGTCGACTTCGGCTGAGTGCAATACGTCCACTCCGCTCGCAACGAGTCGACCGTGCCTTGCTCATCGACGACCAAAATCCGATACGAGACCTCGTTGCCCGGCGGGGCTTCAGCGGGGTCTGAACGGACCGCGAGCACGCGCGGACCGACCACCGCCGACGAGCGATCCGAGAACGCCGGCGTACAAGCAAAGACGCACGGCACGAGCAGGAAAGCCCCGGCCATCCTAAAGAAATTCACCATTCGAACCTCGCACCCGCGACCGGCAGCGTGGGCAAGCCGGTGATGTACGCGCGCTTCGTATAGTTGTAGTTGTACACGACCTCTTCCGGGTTCGAGCGGTCAGTGACGTTCTGCACGTCGAGGTAAACCTCGGCCTTCCACCAAGCGCCTTGGAAACGCTTGGCTACGCGCGCGTCGGCTTGCACGAACGCGGGAATGCGCTCCGAGTTCTGCTGCCCAAAGTTCGGCTCGTACAGATCGCGCCGCGTGCTGTAGAACGCGCCTACGACTGGCGTGCGCGGGAAGCCCGTGGCGTAACGGAAGCGCGCCCCAACCTCGAAGCCCCTGCCGAGCTCGTACGAGCCGACCACGGTGGCCACGTGCGTTTGGTCGTAGTCGAACAGACGCCAAGCACTGTCCAGGTGGTCTTTGCGCTCGCTGCGCATCAGGGTGTAGCTGATCCAACCAAAGAAGCCGCTGGCGAGCTCTTGGCGAAGCAGCAGCTGCGTCCCGTAGGCGCGCCCCTGGCCTTCCTGAACCAGGGCTTCGGCGAGCAGCGGCGTGCTCGAATTGCTGCGCGTCACCAGATCGGCGCTCTTGGAGTAGAACACGACTTCTTCCACCGACAGGTGGTCGGTGAGCTTGAAGTTGGCCCCGCCGAGCACGTGATACGCATGCTCGATGTCCAGCTGTGGATTGCCGAAAACCGCGGACAAATCCGTGGCTTGCGGGGATTGATGATAGTAGCCGGCGGCCGCCTTGAAGCCTAGCCGCGGCACCATTTGATACGAGACGGCAATGCGCGGGTCGAGGGCGCTGGTCTGGCGCGTGATACCCGTACCCGGAATGTTCTGAACGGTCGGTAGGCGGTGATCCGTACCGGTGATGTAAGGCTCGATGCGTAGGCCTGGCACCACGTGCAAGGTGTCGCCGAAGAAGCTCATGTCTGTCTGCCCATAAGGTGCAATCGAAACGATGGTCGTGTTCCACGAATCGCCGTTGACCTGGCCTCCCGGCGGCTGGCCGAAGACCGAGTAGTCGCCCTCGCGCGCGGGCAACGTAACCGAGCCGGTGCGCGTGAGGTTCGAGAAGCTGCCCTCGACGTCGACACCGACCGTGGTCACCATGTGCTCGCCGATGCGGCCGCGCCAGCTCGAGCGAACGCCGAAGACCCGGCTCTTGGTATCGAGCTCGGTCGGAGTGCCGCCGAAGGACTCCTTGTTGTTCGTGTGGTCCACACCGACCCAGGGCGCGATCAGCACGCTCGCGCCGTCTTCGAGCTGCTTCTTGTAGGAGAGGCCCACGCGGCTGAACGAGGTGAGCGTGTAATCGCTCTTGACCTGTGCCGGGTCGTCGTTCGTCAGCGTGCGGGTGAGCGCGTCGCGCGAGGTCAGCGCCAGCACTTCGACGGTCTCGTTTCGGCCGAGATCGTGGCTGAGCTTCACTTGTGCGTCGTAGTAGTCCGGGATTGGCACGAAATCCCCGACGTCTTTCGACGTAAACAGCGTCAGCGAGCGATCGAGGTAGCTCTTGCGAGCGGCCACCGCGATGCGCGTCGAGCTGGACAGCGGTGCCTCGACCATCGCGGCCGAGTCGATCACGTCGGCTGCCACGAAGCCGTGTACGCCCGTGGGGCGCAATGCGCGCGTGTCGATCGTAACCAGCCCACCGAGACCACGACCGTATTCTGAACCGTAACCGCCGGGCGCCAGGTTGATCGCGCGCACCAGGTCGCCCGCGAATACGGAGCGCAGGCCACCGCCGTGATAAAGCAGCGGGATGTGAATGCCGTCGACGTACACGCGCGTGTCTTGGGGCGCGGCGCCCCAGACCACGAGCTGTCCGGAGCCGAAGGACGCGCGGGCCACGCCCGGTAGGTTCTGCACGACCTTCAGCGTGTCACCTTGAGTGCCCGGAACGCGGCGGCCTTCTTCCGCTTTGATCTCGGTGGAGACGACCTCCTTCTTGATCTTGGGCGCGACGACCACGATTTCGAGATCCGCCTCCTCACCGGCGGCGACCTCTTCTTTCGGTTCGAGGGAGTACTTGACCGAGAGCTTCTTGCCCTTCTCGAGCTCCTCTTCGGTCGTCACCGTGGTCAGGTTTGGGCCGCTGATGGTGATGACGTGCTTGCCGAGCGGGACTTCCTGAAACTCGAAATGGCCAAGCTCGTCGGTCGTCGCCTCGCCGAAGCCATCGATCGCGATTTTTACGCCCGGGATGGGCTCTTTGCTGAAGCGATTCTTGATATAGCCGTCGTAGTTGATCACGGGAGTCGGTGGCTCGACCGTGAACACGAAGTCGTAGCGGTAGGTGATCTTCACTGGCGCCGGCTTGTTGTCTATCTCAGCCGGGTCGAAGCTGAACTTCTTGACGGCTTCGAGTGCCGCTTGGTCAAAGGCTGGGCCGGCGGACTGTTGCACGACCGCGTCGGCGACCGCGCCCTTGTCGTCAATTGCGATCTGCAACACGACAGAGGCGGTCTTGCCTGCGGCTTTTTCGGACTCCGGGTATGGCGCTTCTTCGAAGTGAACGAGCTTCGGCAGCTTGGTCAGCTTCGGCTGATGGCCAGGCGTTTCTGCCGAGTTGGCCTGCGCGAACACCACTCCGGGTGTGCACAGTGAGGCGAGCAGCACGGCCGCCCCGAGTAACTTCTTGACCACCTTAGTCTCCAAGCGCGAAGCGCACCGAAATCACGAAGCTGGACGGCACCGCTTTGCCGCAACGAGTCGCCGGGCTGAAACTCATGCGCTTGGCTGCGGCAAGCGCGGATTCATCCGTACCGTGGCCGAGACCGGACACGAGCTTCGTATCCAGAACGGCGCCCGAGGCGTCCAATGTAATCTGAACTCTAACGCGGCCTTCGATGCCGGCGGCGCGCGCATCCTCGGGGTAAGCGGGCTGCACGAAGCCTTGCTGCTTCGCTTTGACCATGTCCTCTTGGCAGTCGTCCGCAGCCACGGTAGGGCGCTCGGCGGCGGCGCCAAACGTCTTCTCTTTGTGAGCGATGGGCGCGGCGGCAGGTTGCGCGGGGCCGCCCATTGGCACCGCGATGCCGCCCGGACTACCCACGCCGTTGCCCGACAAATTGATCCCGAAGTCCGGCATTGCAGCGAGCGCCGGATGTGCCGCGGCGATCGGATCCGGCGCAGGCGGGGCAACCGGGGGCGGCGCGGCCTTCGCGGGCGCGAGCGGATGAGACAGCATCTCTTTCGGGGCTTCGATCGGCTTCGGGGGCTCGGGAGGCTTGGGCTTTGCCTTCTTCTTCGCAGACGACATCATGACCGCGATGTGTTGCGAGCCGAGGTTCGCCTTCTTCATCGCGCTGAGGCCGCCGAACGCGAAGACGTGCACCGCCACGCTCAGGACACCGCCAGCGACGTAGCCGTACTTAGCCCAGCGCATGACTCAGTTCGCAATCTCGACGTTGATCGCGAATTTCGTGATGCCTTCGACCTTGGCCAGGTCGATGACGTGCACGACATTGCCATGCTGCACTTCTTTGTCAGCAGTGACGATCAGATTCAGATCTTTGTTGCCGGCCAAAGCGCCGCGCAAATCGTTGATCAAGTCCGCTTCGCTGACCGGCTTCTGGTTGTAGTAGGTCTTGCCGTCTTTGGTCAGCGTGACAGCCGCGATGGACGACACGGAGTCCGTCTGGCTCGCCGCTTTGGGCAGCTCCACCTTGAGGCTTTGGGACACGATGTATTGAGCCGAAACCATCATGATCACCAAGAGCACGAGCATCACGTCCACCATCGGTGTGACGTTGATTCCGGAGATCGGCGCACGCCGTCCGCCGCCTGAGCTCATTGTTCCAGCCATTGGCTTGCCCTTTCAGCTCAGCTCGGGTTGTTCGGCAGCGACGACGCCACCTTCGAGGGCTTCGGCTTCTTCGGACTCGCTGTACGGCTCTTCCGCGAGCGCGCGGAACTCCGCGATCAGCTTGGCGTCGGCTTTGAGCAGGGCCAGCAGGTTCTTGCCGATCAGCGCGACGTTGTTCTCCACCGTGGAGACGCGCTTCTGCGTCAAGTTGTAACCAACGACTGCGGGCAGTGCGACGATCAGACCGACGCCGGTCGCGATCAGCGCTTCGGAGATGGCGACAATCACGTTGCCCATCGCGGCTTGGTTGCCACCGGCGCCGCTGCTGCCGAGCATGTGGAAGGCTTGAATGACGCCAATCACCGTGCCGAACAGACCGAGGAACGGCGCGTTATTGCCGAGCGTGCCGAGCCAGGTCAGACCGCGCTCAAGTTCGGGTCGCTTGCGCATCAAGGAGGCGTCCAGCGCTTCGGCCACGGAGTCCGGACCGCCGTCGAGCCAGCCCAAAACAGGCAGTACGACCTGCGCTTCGAGCGACTTGTCGTTCGCGAGCAGCTGCTCGGCGCCGCGGCGGTCGCCCGCCTTCAGGAGATCCAGTAGGGCGTCAGCCAGACCGTTGACGTTGGCCGACGAGTTGCGGCCGAAGTAAATCCAGCGCTCGAACATGATGCCGATCGAGAACATGGACAGCGCGACCAGCAGGTAAAGTACCCACGACGCGCCCATCAGCGAGAATTTTTCGAGACTAGTTATGAGCATGTGCCTGTTCCTTCATCACAAGTGAATTGGGTGACGAAAAGGCCAGAGCTTTCTCCGCCATCCGCGTCGATGTCCAGCAACCGTCCGGCCTTTTCGAGGACTGATTGCCCGTCCACCAACAGAGAGAATTTGAAGTTCGCCGCCGGCTTGCCGCAGGCGCTGAACATGTCCACGTACACGCTGTAAGTTCCAGCCAAGGGCGCGTCGGCCCAAACCACGTTTTCGGTGCGCAGCCCGTCCGGAACGCAGGCAGCGAGCGAGTCGTGATCGAGCAGACCCGAGCCCGCGACTGGCTTGCCACTGGCATCTGAGCTGATGGTGTTCGGATGCTTCGGAGATAGCTCTTTGCCGTTCGGCGCGACCAGATGAAGATCGAGATCCGCGTCGACACCCCAGGTGAGAGACGCGACGACGTGACCCGTCGGGACGAGCGATTTGACGAACAGAGTCTGCGTGGTCAGCGGTCCGAATTGCCCACTCCCGTCCGCTGCGGCAAACGCCAACGAGGGTTTTGGGCCTGGGACGTTGGTCGCGAAGCTCAGCGACGCGCCCCAATCAAAGAACCCAGGCGCAGCCAAGTCTTCACTGCCAACCGGGACGACCCAGTAGCCGTGTCCGAGCCCTTGAAGGGCAATCGCGACCGAGAGCGAGCCGGCGCTGGCCAGTCCGGTCACCGACTTGCCAGAGGCGCCCTCGAGCAGATCGAGATCGCGAATGCTGATGGTCGAGATCTGCGGGCCCGAGTCGTGGCTCTCGGGGAAGCTGCCCTCGATGAACTGGCCGCCCACGATGCGCACGGGTTCTTCCAAACCGGAAGGGGCCGATTGCGAATCGCCACACCCGGTGAGGCTAGTCAGGGGCAGCCCGAGGAGCGGCAACATGCAGCGTGCGACAGCGCGCATCACAGCTCTCCCTGCAGGCGTATCGTCACGATGTTGTTCTTCTTGTCGACCGGCACGCCAAGTGTATTGCGGGCCATCGCGTCGTGAATGATGTCCCATTCAGCGACGAGCCGGGCCTTGTGCGGAACTTGGAAACCGACCAGCGGCGCGTACGTGGTGACCGTCTCGGTCAACGGGATCAGCTTGCCCGCACGCGCGTCGGCCACGTCCGAATTCGGGTTGTACTGGTCGACCCGGAAACCGGCGATCGGGCCCTGGGAACACTCGTGATAAACAGCGAGGTACCACCCGAGCTCGCGCTCATCGAGGCCAGTGGTCACGGGATCGGCGATAAACAAGTTGCGGTCCATGTTGGAGCCGAGGCTGATCTCGCTATAGAGATGAGTGACGCCGAGCTTTGATGTCACCTCGAAGCCAAGATCCGCCCCGAGCAGCCAGCGCTTGAAGTTCTGGGAGGGCTGGGCCGCAACCCCGGAGACACCATTCAGCTCAGGCAGAGTGACGAGGCCGTCTTCCGAAATATTGTCGCGCCAGATCACCATGTTCTTCGTGGCGTCGGTGCCCGGGTGAAAGCCCATACCGTTCAACACCGACACGCCGCCGATGACGCGCAGCGGCTTGCTGGGGGTGACATCCACGCCGACGCGGCCGAGCACGTCTTTGTGCGCGTTCGGGTCTTGCAGTGCGAAGCCCGTGCGATCGCCGAGAGGCTGACCGTTGACGACTGCCACGGAGTAGCGGAACCACGCAGCCTGACCGGAAATGCGCAGACCGAGGTCGGGCTCCCCCGGAAAAAAGCCGCGCGATGCGAGCGAGCGCTCCATGAACGGACGTTCGCGCGGCGATTCCGTCACCTCGCGCCCGAACGGGTTGTCGAACAGCCCGAGCGTCACCTGCACGAGCGGCGAGTAGTCTTGATTGCGATAAGCGAGCGACACTTCGGCGTGCTGCAAGCCAATCGCCGCGCCTTTCACGGTGTTGGCGTCGAGCTCGACCATCATCCCACCGTATTGCCAATCACGCAGTACCTTGAGACGCATGCGCCGCAGCAAGAAGCGGTTCTGGTTGAGCAAAGCCCCACCTTGTTGGAGCTGATCCTCCGAGTCCTGGTGAAACTCGTATTGGGCTTGGAGGTAGCCAGACACTTTAAACGGAGAATCTGCAGCGGTCGCTTGGGCGGGCGCCTCGGTTGGCTTCTTCGGCTCGGCCTTGGGTGCCTCTGCGCTCTCCCCCTGACGGGGATCACGAAGCGCGTTCAGGGCCCTGAGCTGCTTCTCCAGCGCGTCGATGCGAGCGTCTTGCTCGTCGATGTCGGCGCGTTGCGAGCTGACTTCTTTTTGCAGCGCGCCATCTGCGCTCGGTGCAACGGCCGGAGCCGCGTCTGCGCTCACTGCGGGAGCTGGCGCGGGCGGCGGAAGGCTCGGCGGCTGAGCGGGCGGCGCAGTTTGCGCGAGCAACGGCTTGCTCAGCGCCGCTAGGAGCGCGACTGCAGCTGCCGCGGAGATATGCCTATTCACGAATGCTCCGAATCACTGATGCTGGGCGAAACAATGCCGAGATGCCCTCTGCGAGCACCTCGGCACGCTCGAAATAGTTTGTTTCAAGAACCGTATGAAACGCAGACGTAATCGCTTTGGATTCTCAGTCTTCCAAAGCCGAGATTGAGTCCGAGAAGCTTCTCGGACACGCCTTCATTTTCTCAGAGCGTTCCGACCAAGTTGAGCTTCGTCAACGTGGTGTTGTCGAAGTGCGCTGGGCAACCGCCTGCGACGCATTGGTTGAGGAACTCGTTGTTGGTTTTCGGTGCACACGAGTAGCAACCGGTAGCGTCGACACAGCTCGGATTGACCGGAGGTGATCCTGCCTCGCCCGCTGCGCCTGCGTCGCCGTTGGTGTTGGTGTCAGATGCGCCTACGCCGCCCTCGCTATTGCCGGTGTTGCCGGAACCGCCGTTGTTGTTCGTCGCTCCGGCATCGCTGTTGCCTGCGCCTGCGCCGCTCGTACCTGCAGAGCCGGCGTGACCACCGCCTGCGCCAGCCGTGGGGGGCGTCGCTTGGCTGTCGTCACCGCTGCTGCAGCCTTGAGCCGCGAACAGCGCCAGAGTCGTGATGCCGGCCGCTAGGAAACCGAGCTTTTTTGCATTCAACCGGGACATCACTTCACCTCGCAGAAGCCGTAATTGCAAACCTTGCGGTCGCCCGTACATTTCGTCGCCGCGTTGGTAGGCGTGCACGCAACGCACTCAGCGGGCAGCGCAGCCGCAACCTTCGAATCGAAGTAGCAACCGCAGGCGCCCGTCGGCTGAACAGAGCTGAGCGCTCCGAGCTCCGCGCTGCGCGTCACGTTCATCGCGCACAACGGCACGACGTGGGCGCCGATCTCGACGTCGAGCACCGAGTGATCGGTCACGTCTTTGCTGGAGAGGAAGTCGATCAGAGCCTTGGCACCTGCGCTCGTGGGAGCACCCGTGCCGTCGACCTTGGCGATCACGTGCAGCGGTCCCCAAACCGGGTAATGACCGTCGCGCACGTACTTCTTGTCCAGCGTGCTCACGCCGGAATCTGCCCAGAAAGCGCAGGTCTGTCCGGTCGCTTGAAACGCCAGGCGTTTGACGTTGGTGGTGTCCGCGTCGGCTTCGCCCGATGACACGATGCCGATCATCTTCTTGGGGTCGCCGGCAAGGCGCTTGGTCTTGTCGCTCGGGAACGCCGGATCGGGGATCTGACGATTTTTCGTGTCGAGGAAGATCTGGCCAGCGCCGCCTTCGTTCGATTCGTCGAAGCCGATCCACTTGCTGGCGTCCAGCCCGATGGCCTTGCTGAGCATCACCTGGGTACCGGACGTGTTGTTCCGGACCATGAATTGCGCTTGATTGTTCCAGGGCGTGGCGCCGCTATTGCCGAAGCCGAAGGTCAGGTAGGCCGCCTCCGCGCTGATCGCGGTTTGGTCGGAGCCGCCATCGCCACCGGGGACGATGAACTCCATGACCTGGGCAAAGAAATTGTCGAAGTCGGCAACGCCGACGCTCGAGAGGATGTCGGCCTTGGCGTTGGGACAGCTCGTGGCGAAGACGTCGGATACACCAACGTCAACCGGTGCATTTGGCGGCATCGTGCAGGTCGCGCCAGCGGCGGTAGCGCCAGGGGCCCAGAAAACGCCCGTGCCGGCAGTCGCGGGCGGAGCGCCGGTAATCGCGGCCACGCCCGAGCAAGAGCCCAGCTTCTCATACACAACCTGAGTAGTGGTGGTGGCGAGTTTCAAAGCGAGAGCAGCGACAGTCGGTTGCACCGCGCTCGACCCAGCGATGATGACGGTCGTGGTGACGCCTGGCAGCGCCGTGCAATCCGGGGTACCGCTTCCGCCGCCTGCACCGGCTGCGCCGTCGGCCATGGCGCTCGTGCTGCTGAAGAGGCCCTGCGCGAGCACGCTGCCCCCGGCGAGCACGGCACCCGAGGCAACAAGGCGCCTCGTTAGTTTGATTAGTCTGCCCATTTTAACTCCACTCCTCTTTGGAAAAATTGCCTCTTGAGGAATGCCGCGGACGCTATTCGCCATGTGTGGCGTGGGCATGACTGAGCCGAAACGTTTTGTTGTGTGCAAGGCGATGCTCGAGCTGTAGTGCGGTGGTGTTTCGGTGCGTCGAGGCGTTTTGGTGCTGCTGAGTGACGCAATGGAGAACGTCGAGTGTCGGGACACCGAACGAATGAGACGATCCGGTGAACGGGCGGACTGTCTCGCGACTGAGTGACGCTCGAATGACTCGCGTGCAAATTGGGCGTGACGTAACCGCGATAGCGCTTTCTCGAATCGTGAGATCGGGCGCGCAAGCGCGGGTACTTCAAGGTCTCCGACGTCTCACGAAACGCACCAAAAAAGCGCGCAATTAGCGCTAACTTGCGACCCAATCAACACTAACGCTTCGCACCGGCGTCACCGGCCCTCGGCACTGTTGGGCGATGTTGAAGCTGCGAAATATCCCGAATTTTCTTTGTGTGGTTCTGCCGGCACTCACTTGGGTCGCGTGCGGCAGTGATTCGAACGACAACAATTCTGGCGCGGGCGCTGGTGGCGCTAACGCTGGCCAGGGCGGCTCCTCGACTGCTGGCAAAGGCGGTTCGTCCAACACCGCGGCCACCAGCGCTTCATCCGGTTCGGTCAGCGCTGCCGCCGGTCAGAGTTCGGCCCCCCAGGCCGCCGCGGCTGCGTCCGGTTCTGCTGACGTCGCCTCGGGGAGTACCGAGGTGGCTCTGGCGCAGCACACC
>OLLW01000624.1_pt1 | contig 13310 bp, 12 predicted proteins | sample 1604611 | NCBI WGS metagenome assembly OLLW01 (sample SAMEA104055725, study PRJEB20765) | soil metagenome | biome: Arctic tundra; feature: Polygonal ground; material: soil | place: USA | collected 2011-09 | depth 0-0.5 m | reverse complement strand
GCAGCGCCGGCAGCGGTAGCCAGCGCTGAGATTGGACGCACAGGGACATCACTCGGATCCAGCTCCGGATAGACAATGACCTCGACTTTCCAAGATGGCTCAGCGGGCATCGCGTTGCTGCGTTCATCGACCTGGGCCTCCTCAACGCACCGCGGCGCCAAGACTAAGGCCGCTCCAGACACCCGTGGCCAGGATGTCTCGTCCGCCGTTGACCGTTCCTCTGACACCAAGGATATGCGCTCCGACGGAAAACGAAAGCAGAGGGTGCACGCGTGCATGGGGCCAGGCAGACAATTCGACTACCAGCTCTGGCCCGGCCCACGCGCCCCGTTCGCGCTCGCCAGTGGTCGCCGCGCTTCCTGCAACGCCGCTCAGCCAAGCGTAGCCGGCGCGCGCGCCGAGGCTCAGTCGCGGCTCGAGCCAGGCTGTTTCGAAGGAAACGCCGAGGGCGCCCGACAGGCTCGGCATCGTTAGCGCAATCGTGCCTGTGGGGCGCGATAACTCTGCGTAGTGTGCCAGCGCATCGAAGCGCAGGAAGAGGCGGGGCGACACCCAGATCTCCGTCCGAGCGCCGCCACCCAGGATCAAATCACGGCTCGCCAGGCGTTGCGCGTCAATCAGCGCGGCCAATTCGATAGGCAAAGGCGCGATGACTCTTCGGGCCGCCTCGCGCGCTGCCTTTGGGGCAAGCGGCGCAGCGGTCGCCGCTTTGGGCTCGGGGTTGCTCTCGAGCTCGGACCAGCTCGCAACGACGAGCTCGGCGAGCGCCAGTGCCAGCAAACGTGCGCGCGCTGTCGGCGCCGCCTGCGAGAGCGCCACCGAGCGTTCGAGTGACTTGCCCGTCGTCGGATCGACGACCTGTAAATTCGCTGACTGTGCGGCGCAGGTCGCAGTGATTTGGGTCGTGGCCTCGTCGGGTGAGGCGTCAATCAGCACTGCGCGAAGCTCGATCGCCGTGATCCGCCGCGCTTCGCGCGCCAGTGCCGGATCGCAGCCGAGGACCGCAACGGAAACGCGGGGGCTTTCGTCGGGCGCGCCGCTGGCCCGCGCAGCGACGACCGCCAGCGCCACGCCGATTACCCGAGCGACCCTCGCCGTCAGTCGAGCCCGCCGAATTTCGCCACCGCCTTCGCTCGCCGTCCATCGGGGTAGAGCGATTGATACTCGCGTGCGAGATCGCGGCTCTTGCTGATGTCGCCCGCGCGCGAAGCCGCTTCGACCTCACGTGCCAGCGCATCTTCAGCGAGGGGGCCGCCTGCGACGCGGGCGCGGGCGAACGCGTCGGCGGCTTCGCCGGGGCGGCCGAGCTCGTCTAAGAGCACACGCCCGAGCGTGAACGACGCCAGGCCTGCGCGCGGGTCCCTCGCATGCGAGCGCACCACACGCTCGAGATACGGCAGCGCCTCCGCGGGATAGCCGCCAAGCCGTGCCACGTCCGCCGCAAGTAGCAGGTCAGCGGTCTCGTCGCGCACGGCATTCGGCCCCGCTTTTTTGAGCGCAGCGTGAGCCTCGGCAAATTGCCCCCGCTCTGCCAAGGGGCGCCAGGGCGACACCGCGGGTCCAGCCGGCGCGGTGCTTGGCTTTTCAGGCGAAACGGGCAAGACCGCGAACCCTAGTCTGCCGCCGGCCGCGATCTCGGTCTCCGCGCCCTGCGCGCGCACCTTGACTCGCCCTTGCTCGACGGCGACTTCGAGCTTGTCGCTGGCGAGGTATTGCACCGTGAACGTCGTACCGACGTCTTCAACGACGACGTCGCCCGCGACGACGATGAACGGATGCTCCGCGTCGTGGGGTGCCGTGAATCGAGCGCCGCCTGAGCGTAGCTCGAACCCGCGTCCCCGACGGTCCGGCATGGGCTCAAGCACGGTCTCGGGCGAGAGGCGCGTTACCGTGAGCGTCTCGACAGCCGGGGCAACCGCAGAGAATGACGGAGCGAGCGCGGCCGTATCCGCTGGCGCATGGGCTCGCAGGTGGACGAATGTCTCGACCCCTCCGCAAACAAGCGCCAGCGTCGTGATGCCGGCTAAGGCGCGCATGGCCGTACGCCGCCTCAGTGCTCGATGCTCGAGCCCGAGCCGGGCCGAGCGATCCCGTTCGGGTCCCCAACCTGGCTCGACCTTCTTGGCCAGCTCACTCCACTTCTGGTCAGTCATCACGGAACACCTCGTCGATCACATTCTTGGCCGCGGCCACGCGCCGCTTGGCAGTGGCGAGGCTGCAGCCACACGCCGCGGCGACCGCGTCGAGGGGCTCGCCTTCCAGATGGCGCAGCGACCACGCGAGTCGCTGATCGGTGGGCAGCGTTTCGAGAACCCCGTATAGGCGCGCCAGCACAGCGTGCTGCTCGGCGGTCGCACCGCGTGCCGGCACTTCGCCGCTACTTGTACTGGCATGAAAGAGAGCTCGGAAGCGTCGTCGCAGCAGCCTGCGCTTGACGACGCGTGTCGTCACCGTCGCGAGCCAGCCACGCGCCTGAATCAGATCCGGGATCTTAGCGATGCGCCGCGAGGCCAGCCAAAACACATCCTGCACGACGTCGTCCAAATCCGCGTCGCCGGAGCCGAGTAGGCGCGAGGCCAGGCCGGCCACATACCGAGAATACCGGCTGAAGAGCGCCTCGAACGTCACAGGTTCGCCGCGAACGATCGCCGAGAGCGGCGGCCCAGCGAGCCAGAGGTGCGGTTTCGGCGGCATCCACAATGAAAATGACCGTACTCCCTAGGATCGGCTCAAATCCGGGCCCGTTCAACGAGATTCAGCCGTGGCTGCAAAGACGGCGCGTTCCAAGCATACTGGCGGGGCAGATTCCGCCAAGGGATTGAGTCAGACCCTCGTTAATCGCGGCGAGCGCGCGGCGGAGAGCTCGCGGCGGCTCAATCGCTGTCCGCAAGCCGCGGCCAGGTGCTCGGGCGCCGGCACTTTGTCAGCGGCGGCGTTCAGGCCGGCGCTGGTGACGCAGGCTACGGACGCACCTTGGTCAATGTAGGTGAGTCCGCCGTGTGCGGTGTCGGCGGCCGCGCTCGGTGTCCACACCAATTGCTGACCGACGCTGAGCGGCACGAGCTTGCTGCGCAGCGCAGCGACGCCGTCCGCGTCCAGCGCGAAGCGCCCCGGATCGCTACGCGTGCATGCTGCCCGACCACTCCGCGTACTGTTTCTGGTGACACTCGGCGCAGGTTGCCGGATCCATGAGCCGCGCCTGGTTCGTGCTCGTGCTCGTGCTCGTGTTCTTGGCTTCGCTGCTGCAGCCGAGGAGGCTCAGGTACGCGGCGCGGGCGACGAATGCCGCGCTTCGCGAGAAAGCCCATGACTACTCGATGCAGAACTTGAAGACAGCGGAATGTGACGCGGACCACGAATGTGTTGTTGTCCAGGGGGCGGCGCCGGATCGCTCGACACCAGCTGGAACTCGAAGCGCCCGCTGGCGCCGAGCTTCTCGATGCCAGCCGCCTAGCTGTCGAGGCCAGGCTGGCTCGTGCAGCCGACCGCGCTGGGCGGCGCGCCAGCGCCGCCCGCATCGGACGCGGGCGAGCCGGAACACGCCACGCAGGCTGCCACGGTGAGCAGGGTCAGCAGTGCATTCGTTCGCGTCATTGACATCATAACGGGCCAGTTCGACTGATTCGGCGGAAGAGCGTAGCAGTGATCGACGGTCGTTCCCCGATACCGACAAACATAATCTTTCTCGGCTAAACGGGGCTGAGCGCGTAGCGCTGAAACAAGTGTGAGCCGTGGCGGCGCACGCTGAGCAGCTCGAGCGCAGCTCCGTTCAGGTCCATGCCGTCGCACAACGATTTTCGGTTGTCACCGGGGAACCGGCCGAACAGAGCAGGCGATGAGGTGACGAACAGCTCGTCTACCAGGCGCTCGCGCACCAGCTCGGCGAACAGCGTTGGCCCGCCTTCGCTGAGCACTCGACCAAGGCCTTCGGCGCGCAATGTAGCGAGCACGCCTCGCACGGAGATGCGATCGGAGTCGACCACCGTCAGGCGCGCGCCGGCGGGCAACGCCCTCTGCAGCGCGGCCTCGCCCTTCGGTGTGGTGATGATCCAGGCGTTCTGTGCGGCGGGCTCGCTCGTGTCGAGCTGCCCTGACGCGCTGATCAACACCAGCACGGGCGGCGCGTTCAAGCCAAGCTTTCGCCTGAGCTCCGCGAGCTCGGTCGCTGCGAGCGGATAGATTCGCTCTGCGGTCCAGAGGTGCCCGGAGGATTTTCGAAATGTCCCCGCGCCGATCAGTACGGCGTCGGCACAGGCTCGAAGCAGCCCCATCACGAAGCGGTCGGCTGCGTTGCGGCCGCTGATGATCTGGCCTGACTCGGTGTCGCCCGGCAGCGCGACGACGCCATCGACTGAAGCCACGAAATTGGCCACTAGACACTGCTTGGGCAGACAGAGCTCTCCGCCGTAGCTGGTGCTGAGCGCGGCGGGCAGCTCGAAATGCGCCAGGTTCGCCCGCTCGAATAGCAATTCGAGCGGCTGACCTGCTGGTGCGATGTGGCGATCCGGTTGGGCAGTGCTCATGGGTAGACAAACCTACCACTTCAGGTCGTATTTGAGGGCTCGCGCGACCTGGGCTAGAACAAGTTCCATGAGGGACTTTCTTGCGTGGCGCATTGCGCCTTTGGTGTCTTCGTTTTGCCTGTTCGCGGCAGCTGCCAAGCCAGCCGCCGCACAAACTCCGGCGCCGCCTGCAGCGGCGACGCCCCAGCCGGCTCCGCAACTCGCGGCCCCGCCACCCGCACCGCCGGGTGCGGCGCCTGCTCCGTATCCTGGAGGCTATCCACCTCCGCCTCCCGGTTACGGCTATCCGGCGTACGGCGCCTATCCTCAGCCCATGCGCATGCCCGACAGCGCGCCGTACACGGGCGGTCCGGTGCCCGCGGGTTATCACGTCGAAGAACGGCCGCGCCGCGGGCTAGTGATTGCTGGCACGATCGTGCTTGCGGTGCCCTATGGCCTCGGCCTGGCCGTTGCCGGTGGCCAGAATTTCCCGAACTCCTCGGGCTGGCTGATCGTACCCGGCGTCGGCCCTTGGCTGACGCTGCTGACTCGCCACAAGTCCAGCAGTTGCTCAACCAGCACCGATTCTGGTTTCAACGACTGCGTCGACGCGAGCCTCGACGACACGACGCGCACCTTCCTGATTATCGACGGCCTGATGCAGACCGGCGGCGCGGTCATGTTGATTGCCGGCATCGCCTCACCGAAGAAGGTGATCGCTCGGGATTTCGTGGGCAGCCTGCATTTCACGCCCAGCCCGATTGGGCGTACCGGCTACGGTGGGTTCGTGACGGGCTCGTTCTGAGCGCGGCGTTCAGGGGCTGAGGCGCGCTCAAATCGCCTCGCCCTTGAATTGGCTCATGTACAGGCGGTGGTAGACGCCGCGCCGAGCCAGCAGCTCGGCGTGCTTGCCGCTCTCCGCGAGCGCACCATGCTCGATGACCAGGATCTGATCGGCGTCTGCGATCGTGCTCAGACGATGCGCGATGACGAAGCTGGTGCGGCCGCGCATCAAGTTCAAGAACGCGCGCTGAATGCGGACCTCGGTGCGCGTATCGACGCTGCTCGTGGCCTCGTCCAAAATCAGAATCGCAGGGTCGGCCAAGATGGCCCGCGCAATCGCCAAGAGCTGACGTTGGCCTTGGCTGAGGTTGCCAGCGCGCTCGGAGAGCTGTGTCTCGTAGCCTTTGTGTAGCAGCCGGATGAAGGCGTCGGCCTCGGCGAGCTTGGCCGCCTCCATCACTTCCGAGTCGCTGGCCGAAAGCCTGCCGTAGCGAATGTTGTCCAACACCGAACCGGAAAAAAGAAATACGTCCTGGAGTACTAGGCCGAGATTCTGACGCAAATCCTGCTTCTTTACGGAGCGAATGTCTTTGCCGTCGATGCGCACCGCGCCGCCGTTGATCTCGTAGAAGCGCGTCAGCAGGTTGATGATGGTGGTCTTGCCGGCGCCAGTGGGCCCAACCAGCGCCACGACTTGCCCAGGCTTGGCCTCGAAGGACAAATCTTGCAGCACTGGCACGTCAGGCGCATAGCTGAAGCGCACGTGGTCGAAGATCACGTCCCCGAGGACCTCTCCCAAGGAGACGAGCTCGGCAGGAGCGTCGAGCTCTGGGGCCAGGTCGACGATCGCAAAGATACGCTCGGCCCCGGCCAGCGCCGCCTGAATCGAGTTATACAAGTTGGCGATTTGGCGGAGCGGCTGAACGAAGCTCTGTCCGTAGCTGATGAAGGTGGCGATGATGCCCACGCTGACCAGCCCTGACAGAGCCAGCCAACCGCCGAGCCCGGCCAGCACGATCACGAATAGGTTGCCGAGCACCGAGGTGATCGGCATGAGCAAGAGCGCGTAGCTGTTGGCGTATACGCCGGCGCCGAAAACCTGCTGATTTCCGCGGCGAAAGGCGTCAATCGCCGCATCCTTTCTGCGAAAGGCGTGCGACGTGCGTTGGCCGCTGATCGCCTCTTCCATCACGCCGTTGAGCTGTCCCAGATCCCGCTGTAGATCGCGGAAGCCCTTGCGCGTGTAGCGCGCCACGAAGCGCGTGAACCAGAACATGACCGGCACGACCAGCAAGGACGCCAGCGCCAGCCAATAGTTCAGCACGAACATCGCCACCACGATGCCGACCATCGACAGCAGGCTCGCGACCAGGGTGGTCACGTTCTGCGAGATAGCCTGATTGATGGCGTCGATATCGTTGGTCAAGCGACTCAGCAAGTCACCGGCCGGGTTCTGATCGAAGAACGAAACGGGTAGGCGTTGCACGTGCGAAAACAGGTCGCAGCGGAGCTGCTTGAGCGCCCGCTGTGACACGCCGGCCATCACCCGCCCGGAGACGGCCTGCAGCACGTTGTACAGGACGTACACGACCAACATAATCACGCTGAGGCGTGCCAAGCCGACGCTGAGCTTAGTACGCAGCAATTGGTCGATGGCCACACCCATCAAGTACGGGCCGACCAAGCCCAAGAACGTGTACAGCGCGACCAACCCCAGCACCCAGACGATGCTGGTTTTGAAGGGGCGAAGGTAGGGTAGCAAGCGGACGAGCGCGCTCTTCGGGTTCTGGGCGGCTTCGATTTTTCCGACGTGCAGCGCACGCTGCCCTTGGTCACCGCGCGCGTCACGCCCCGCAGGTAACGGGTTCACAGGCTCACCTGCCCTTCGTGCAGGGCAGGCAAGCTCGCGTTACCCAATTGCGAGCTGTAGATCTCCTGATAGATGCGGCTCGTCTGCAGGAGCGCCTTGTGATTGCCTTCGGCTACTGTGCGCCCTTCGTCGAGCACGATGATCTTGTCGGCGCGCAGCACGGTGCTGATGCGCTGCGCGACGACGACGCGGGTTTGAGTCTGACCGAGCTCGGCGAGCGCGCGTTGAATGCGAGTCTCGGTTTCGACGTCGACCGCGCTCGTGCTGTCATCCAGAATCAGAATTTTGGTGCGCAGCAAGAGCGCGCGCGCCAGGGCGATGCGCTGGCGTTGGCCGCCCGAAAAATTCGCGCCGCGCTGCTCGACGCGGCTGTCGTAGCCGTGCTCCAGCTCGCTGATGAAATCATGCGCTTGTGCGGCGCGCGCGGCTTCGAGCACCTGCTGCTCGCTGGCGCCAGGCTGCCCGTAGCGGATGTTGTCCCGCACGGTGCCGGAAAAAAGCAGCGATTCCTGCGGCACAATCGCGATTTGCGCGAGCAGTGAGTCTTGCGTGACGGTTCGGATGTCGACACCGTTGATCAGCACTCGGCCCGCGCTGACGTCATAGAAGCGCGGGATCAACTTGACCAACGTCGATTTGCCGGCTCCGGTCGCGCCCAGGATGGCCACCGTCTGCCCCGGCTCGGCGACGAAGCTGACGTCCTTCAGTACCGAATCCGCCCCCGCGCCGCCATACGAGAACGTGACGTGCTCGAATTCGATGCGTGCCGCGCCGTCAATGGAGAGGCTCCGCGCATGGGGCGCGTCCATGATCTCTGGGACTGCGCTCAGCACCTCGTCGAGCCGCTTGGCCGAGGCAATGCCGCTCGCCCACACGTTCGACAGGAGCGTCATCATTACCAGGGGCGTCATCGTGGTCAGCAGGTAGTTCGTGAACGCGACGATTTGACCCACCGAGAGCTTGCCGTGCACCGATTCGAGCCCGCCCGCCCAGATCACCACCACCACTCCGATGTTCACGCACAAGGTCAGCGTTGCCGGCATGACAGCCGAGAACTCCATCACCTTCACCGATTCGGCGGTGTACGCCTGATTTGCGACTTCGAAGCGCTGTCTTTCGAAGGGTTCTCGGACGAAGGCTTTGACCAAGCGAATACCAGCGATGTTCTCCTGCAGCACCGAGTTCATGCGGTCGAGCTTCTGTTGCACGATGCGAAACATCGGCTCCATTTTGACCAAGAAGAAGACGATGGCGACGGACGTGACTCCGAGGAGCGGCAGCATGGTCAGCGCCAATGTCGGGCTGGTGGTGATCATCAGCACCAAGCTGCCGAGCATCAGCAGCGGCGCGCGCGTGCCGATACGCAGGCTGACCTGCAGCAGGCGCTGTACAGCGCCGGTGTCGCTAGTCAGACGAACCATCAGCTGGCCCGTCTTCTGTTGATCCAGGTTGCCGTAGGAAAAAGTCTGGATCTTCAGAAACAGCGCCTCCCGCAGGTCGCGCGACACGCTCTCGCCCACCATCACGGACAAGTTGTTGTTGCCTACGGCCACGAAGATGCTCAGCACCGAAACACCCAGCATGAGCAGCGAGGTATGAATCACCAGCGCGCGATCGTGCCCCTGAATTCCGCGGTCGATCAGGCTTTGAATCAGACGCGGGATCGATAAATCGAGCACGACCAGCGTGGTCAGGAGCAGCAGCGCGAGCAGCGACTGCTTCGTATAGGGCTTGGCGAAACGGAGCAGCTTTCGGAGAGGGCCCATTGTCGGCGCGCAAGATAGCCCACGAACGCCGGGCTTGGCCTGACCTGTTTCGCCACAATGAGGCGAACTGGCGCAGGTTGAGCGGCCAGGCTGGGGCTCGGAAGTATCGGTCAGGCAGCGCACTCCCGGTCACAATGCGTCACGCGGTGAGGCTGGCATGCGTGATGCACTTGATTCAGCAGTAATCGCAGGAATAGCCGCTGCCAATCGCGTGCAGCAGAAAAAGAGGCTCCATGTTGAGCACGGAAAAGCCGTACCTGATCGTCGTTGGCGTCGACTACTCGACGGGCAGCGATCTGGCGTTGGAAAAAGCGTTCGAGCTGGCGGCCGCCCGCCCCCGGGTCGAGGTGCACGTCGTGAACGTGGTTCAGCTGTATGGCACGCAGGCTCTCGTCGACTACACGGCGGACCCGAGTGGATTTGCAAGTGTATCCATGAGCGACGCAACGGCGCAGGTCGGTCGCTATGCCGAGCAGCGTTGGCAGGCGTTCCGCCAGGGGCGCGGCGAAGGTGAAGATGGGCGGTCTACGCGCGTCGTCGCGCACTTGCGCGTGGAGGCCCCTGCTCACGAGCTCGCCCAAATCGCGTCCGATCTCGACGCAGACTTGATCGTGGTGGGCACCCAAGGGCGGCGTGGGATTTCACGCTTGCTGATCGGCTCGGTCGCTGAAGCGGTGGTACGGCTCGCGCCGTGCCCGGTGTTCGTGGTCCGGCCAAAAGCCGTGCCGGAAGAGGGCCCGAAGATCGAGCCACCTTGTCCACGCTGTGTGGCAGCGCGTCAGGCATCCGCGGGTGCGGAGTACTGGTGTGAGCAACACCGCGAGCGTCACGGTCAGCGCCACACCTATCACCAGCGCGATCGCGCCGGCGGCGACACCGAGATGCCGCTCACGTTTCATAACTAGTGAGCTTCTGTTGACGGTCACGCGGTCGCTCTGCGGGCCTCAGAGCCTTCGGCGTCGGGGTCCGGCAGTGCGCGCGAAGCGCCGCACGCCCGCTCCGGTGCGCGCGAAGCGCCGCACGCTTCGCGCCAAAGCGCGGGCCAAGCAGCTCAGCCGCCTGCCCGGAAATACGGCGACCCTACCCGACCTTGGCACGATCAGATCACGATCCACCAACAATGGGGGTAACCCACGAGAGCGGGCGGGACCAGGCGGACGGCCGTCTCAACCGAACGCGATAGACGCAGGACGCGTCAGCCGCCTGTGACCTTCCGAACCCGCCTCAGTTCGGCGATGGGTAGTTGCGCTTCACGTAGCACAGGCCGTCTGAGTTCAGGTGGCCCTGGGTGCTCTGGTTGTAGGTTGTAAAGTCGTAGTAGTCGCGCAGACCCTGGCTGGGGTCGTTGCTTGGAGCTGCGGGGACGCCGTGCGGATCGAAGCTCATGGCGCCGACGAACTTCGGATGCACGTTGGTCGGCGGGTCGATGCAGTAGCGCCAAGAAACCGGCCACGAGCTTGCCGGTCACCGCCTGAACCAGATGTTGCCCGGGCCGGGATCTTTGGGTTCGCAAAAAAAGGCTGTAACCCGTAGCCGGAGCTGGACTGGGGCATGTCCGCGGGCGTGCATTCTAGCTTCACGTCCGTGCCCGATTTGGGGCTTTGGCTGCTGGAGCAGCCGCTGAGCAGGGTAATCAAAAGGGCCGCTGGGAGCGCGGCATGTGCTTGGAAGCATTTCATGGAAAATCTCCAAATCCGAAATCATTTGGCGGTCATTCGAGTCGAAACCGTGCGGACCTCGAGGGCAGCGCCGACGCGCCGCGCTCGTGAGGAAACGACGAACCCCGAGGCTCGCCTGACACGCGCAGGCTCAGACTCGAAACGGCGGGTGCGCAGCGTGTTCGTGCACGAAGCCGTTCAACCCAGCGCTAAAGCCGTGCGGAACCAGCGCAAAATGCAGCGCAGTTAGCAACTGCAGCAGGACCAGACAGCACGCGACCAGGTTGGCCAGCGGTGAGTGCTCGGCCTGCGAGGTGCAACAGCTGCGGCGAAGGACCCGATTCATCTGACCCAGCGGACGACAACCCGTAGCGCGGTCAATTGGGCTTGGCAAGACAGGCGGGCCCAAAGTGCAGTAGCGGCAGCCGAGCGCTGCTCAGAACGCGACGTGTATCCTACCCGTGAGCACGTGCACCGGGCCCCGATCGCGGTTGTATCCGGGGTTAATGACGGGCTGATAAATCGCGCTGAAGGAGACGTTGTCGGCGAGCGACAGCTTGTAATAAGTATCGAACTGCATTTCGGGCGCGTAGTTGAGCGCGCCGTCGCCCAGAATGAAGCCGAGCCCGCCGCCAGCGAGATAAGCGCGGTGCGGCGACGACAAGCCGTTGAGCACGAATGCCGCGCCCGCTTCGTCGCGCTCGCGGTGCCAGAGCGCGCCATCTTGCACGATGCCGGTGGCTGCCGAGCGATCGATCTCCGTGAAGGCCCAAGACTCCGTGGCGCCGTCGTTCGCGCTTAGCCGAAGGAACATGCCAGTTCCGTGGCGGAGTTGCTGCTCCAACGATAATGCCATGCCGTACTTGAGTCGACCGTCGTGGCGCGTGTTTTCGATCTTGTTGTCGTAGCGCGCCGGATCGCTTAGCACCTGCGCGTAGCTGCCCATGCGCGCGCTGTTGAGAAAGATCAGCGTGCTGAGCGCGCCATGCTGACCGTTGACCGTGTAGCGCGCTTCGTACTCCGCCATCAGTCCATGCGATTTGCCCACGCGCCAGTCCATTGTCGCTTCGTTGGCGGCCTTCGGCTCGAGCGCGATGCCGGCGCGCGCCGACCACCAATCAACGGCAAGATCGGCCATGACGCCCCAGGTGTAGCCGCGCGTATCCGCCGGGTAGTCCCAGGCGCCCGACGCGAACAGCGCCCAGTTGAAGAAGCGCTCGGTCGCGTCGTGCGCGTAGCGATTTCCGTCGAACACGTCTTCAACCGAGACCCGGCCGACCGTGATCGCAAGCACGTCGCGATCGCGAATATCCGCCAGCTCGTTCGGGCCGGCCTCGTTGGTCACGCGCCCGCCGCCGAGCCCGATGGTTTGGCTCACGGCCAAGCGCGCGATGTACGCTGCGGGCGCCGGATCACCGACCCGATACACGATTCCGGTCGGAAAAGCGGCGACGCCCAAGGTGCTGCTCAAGCCTTTGCCGCCGCTGATCTCCGGGTCTAACAAGAACTCACCACCCGGCCACAGACGGCGATCGGCGTACAGCGTCGAGACCAGCGCCGTAGCGGACTCGGCGTGCGAGCTCATGCTGTGCGGCCCCGAGTACTTGGCGGAGAACGCTGGGTGGTAGGCCGTGACCATCGTCGACTGGAAGTGCAGGCTGAAAAGCTCCTGCTCTCCGCGCTCCGGGTCGACGGGCGGCGTGGGTTTGTCTTCCGAAGGCTCGTCACGTGGACTCATCGCCCAGCCAGCACGGGCTGCGCTGAAGCTACCAAGCAGCGAACAGGCAGTAAGCAGCGCTGCGTATGTGCGACGGCGAGTCATGGGAGGCTCGCCCCTCGGAAGCGAGGGCCGCCTTATGCCGGGCCAAGTTGGCGTTTGCAAGGCGCCGCGGAGGCAATGCCGTGCCGCGAATCCATCGAACCGACGAGATTCAGCCTCCACCACAGGTCAGAACAGGACTTGTGGCTGCACGCCCGAGGTGGCTGCCAGCACCGAGGCCGCCTCGCCATCACGAAGTCCGGCGCGCGTTCGGTTCGGTACAGTGTCGATCTGCTTCTGCGGACCGCGCACCATCGCGCAGACCCGATGCTGGGTACTCCCTGGTACTCCCCACTATCGAGCTGTCTGGGAGAGCCGGTTTTGCGGCTGAGATTGCCCTGTTTTCAGAATGCGATTAGAGGGGGTTCCCCCACCATCCAGTCAGCTCGGCACGTGTAGCTGCGCCCCGTGCACCCTCTCATTTAAAAGAATGACAAGTCTCCCTGCGAGCTTGCATCGCGTGTGCGGACGCCTCGCGACCGGCGGAGTCGGGCGCTTGGACCGCCGGCCGCGCTGCGCAGGGCGCGCTCGCTCGCGGGCGAGTAGCGGAGCGCGGCCGACGCTCTTTGACGGGGGGGGCACCTCAATCCGAAAAAGGGCGCTGCGCATGACGATTGGACGGTCGCGCTCGGACGGCTTGAATCGGGGAGCCAACGTCCGCGTCTCGGGCGTGTGACGTCGCTTTTCGCCTTGGTTTCGGCTGGGAAACCTTCGGCAGAAATGGCAACCGGAAATCGCCATGCCACATGCGAGGTCGTCTCGATTCGCATAAACTGGCGGCCAATCGACGCCAGCCAATTGCGGTCCGCCCCTTTCCACCTCATGCACAGCCCCGAGCCAAAACCGTGACTACCCATCCCAAGCCTCGTAAGGCGCTCCGAATCCTGGTCGTAATCGCCGGCCTGCTGCTGG
>OLLW01000578.1_pt1 | contig 13343 bp, 8 predicted proteins | sample 1604611 | NCBI WGS metagenome assembly OLLW01 (sample SAMEA104055725, study PRJEB20765) | soil metagenome | biome: Arctic tundra; feature: Polygonal ground; material: soil | place: USA | collected 2011-09 | depth 0-0.5 m | reverse complement strand
CCGGATCGTCGCTGGATACGGGCATCGGGATCGACGGGGGCTCCGAAGCCGAAGCCGAAGCCGAAGCCGAAGCCGAAGCCGAGACCAACGCCGGTTCCGCCTGCGGCGGCTTGGGACTCGCGTCGAGCGCTGCTTCAGTTGGCGCTTCGCGAACTTCCGCTTCGCCGGGCGCTGTCAGCGCCGCATCCGTGCTGAGCTCCGCGGCTGGGGGTTGTGCCGGCGGAGCTGCCAGCTCGCTCTCGAGCTCGGCCTTGGCTTCGGCTTCGGCTTCGGACGCTGCACTTTCAGGCTCGACTTCGACCTTTACCCCCGATTTCGGCTTGGCGGGAGGCGAGGCTTTGGCAGCTTGCGCTGCCGGCTTTCCGGGCTCGGGCGGGGGATCGGAGGGCGCCCGCTTCAACATGTTGGCCTTGGCCCGGTCAAGCCCTTCGGCGGCCTCCGGGTCGCCGGCCTTCATGCGCAGGACGCGTCGCCAAGCGTCAGCCGCCTCGCGTGGGTCGCTGAGCCTCTCTTCCCAGAGCCTGGCCACTTTGCGCGCCAGCTCCGCACGCGCGCTGGGCTCCTTACCACGTAGGATCTGGTCCTCGTAGAGTTGCACCATGCCCTTATAGTCGTCGAGCTCGACATAAAGCGCCGACAGCTGGTCCATTACTGCGCCGTCCGCCGGCGACAAATCATGCAAGCGCTTGAGGTCCGCTGCGGCCCCCTGCGGATCGGACAGCTTCTCGCGACGGACAGCAGCGCGTCGTGCCAAGAGCTTGCGCACGAGTGGCCCGTCGAAGACCTCTTCGAGCGCGCGGCTGAGCACGGTCTCGGCGCGCCTGGGCTGCCCAAGCTCATCCGCCAACGCCTCCAACGCGGCCAGCGGCTCGTCGTCTACGTGACTGACGATCGCGTCGCCCAGCCAAGCGAACGCCTGTTCGGTATCCTTCAGCTCGCGATGCGCGAGCTCTGCCGCGCGACCCAGCATCATGCCGCGCGTCCGCCCGCCATCTCGCGACCCTTGGCCGCCGTTCGCCAGCGCCTCTGCTAGGGTTCGCCGTAATTTATCGGTATTTTGCGCGCTATCTGAGCTGCGCGCCACGGTCACCAATGTATTGAGCGTCTCCTCCTGAACCGCGCCGCCCAAGGCCACGTCGAAGAAACTGCGCGCCTTCTCGAACACGCCGTGGCTCGCGGCCACAACCGCAGCGCGACCGAGTGCGGCAAGCTTATCGCTCGGCGCCTTACAACGGCTGATCTGTCGTTCGTAGATGTCGATGATGGGCGGCACAGCGCTGGTCAGCTTCGCCAGACGCGCCAAGAGCGGCTCGACTTCGGCAGGCGGAACGCTGCTCAGAGCTTGCTCACCGTGCTTGATGGATTCGCCAGCCTCGACGCCGACTTCGGCGAGCACCTCGGCCTGTCGCACCATCTCTTCAGCACGCGACGGGCCGCTCAACTCCTGAACCATCAGGTCATGAGCGATCCCGAGTGCGTCGAGATCCTTGAGCTTGACCGCGATTTGCTCGAGCTTCTCCGCGATTTCCGGGGTCGCGCCGCGGGTGCGAGCCAGCTCTTTGGCGACGTTCGCGGCGTCCGCGTCGCGCCCCACTTCGACGAAGCGCTCGAAGGCGCCGCGCAGCGAGGCGTTCCGCGCCGGGCTCGCCGGTGCCTCGACGTACCACTCGACGAGCTTCGAAGCGACGACGCCCTTCCAGCCCAGCTCGTCACCAAGCCGCACGTACTCCTGCCTGCATGGCTCGTCGCCAGCGTCAGCTACCTGCATCAGTGCGGCCAGCGCTTCGTCGCTCTCCTTGACCTTTTCGTGCAGGATTTCAGCGAGTCGGCGAGTCATCCGACTCACCTCCTCTTCGTCACCCTCGACTTCGATCAACTCCGCGAGGTGCTTAGCGACGCGCGGCCAATCCCCGAGCTTTTCGCAGAGCTCCGCCAAACGGGACACGACATCGAAATTCTCTGAATCGAGCGCACGCACCAGATCCAGCGCACCCACGGCAGCCTGCGGATCGGCCAGCGTGCCCTGGTAAAGCTCCGCCAGGCGCTCAGCGACCTTCAGCCTTTCAGCCGGGTCTTCCAGGATTTGCAGTCGACGTTCCCAGGCAATTGCAACCCCTTTGGGCTCGTCCAAGCGTTGATACAGCTCGGCGATCTTGACCAGAGCTTCGTCGTGCTTCGGGTCGAAGTCCCTCAGCACTCGCTCGTACAGCGCGATGGCGCCCTTCAAGTCGTCGAGCCCGTCACTCGTGATCGTTGCTTGGCGCAAGAGCACGAGTACCTGCTCGGCCGGTTCGTTCGATGCGCGCTCCAAGCGTTGCAGCAGCGCAAGTGCGTCTTTGAACTCGGCGCGTTGCTCTGCGTCCTCGGCGAGCGTGTTCAACGCCTCGAGATCGTCGCCGTCCTGCAGCAGGTCCTGCAGTGTTTGCCGCGCAGCATCGGCGTTGCCCAGCGTCTCGCGCTGAATCTTAGCCGCTCGCTTGCGCAGCTCGGAGCGCCGCGCGCGATCCTCGAGCTTCTCCGCGCGCCGCAGCAAAAACCCGGTCAGCTCCTCGTTACGCGCAGCGTCGACGTAGAGTTGCTCAAGCTCGCTCGCATACGTATCATTAAGGGGATCGAGCTCCGTCGCCTGCTCGAGCCGAAGCACCGAGCTCGACTCGTCGCCTGCGCGCGACAAGTAGCCCGCCTCGCTGGCCAACAGAGCGGCTTTGTCGCCCGCGACCGTCGTCAGTTGCGCCCGTTCGTCCGTTGCCGTGGCGGCTTGATCCCAAGCCTCGGCAGCGACGAAGCAACGCTCTGCGGACTCCCATAGCGGAGCTAGCTTGAGTAGCGATGCGGCTTCTGAGTACGCCTCGCCCGCAGTCAGCGAGTCCCCTGCCGCTTCGCGCAATTCGGCGAGTTTTTGCAGTAGCGGGGCGCGCTTCGAGTCGCCACTGACCGCGTCGATGTTTTCGGCAATGACCTGTATCGCGCGATCCGGTCGCGCGGCTTTCTCGAAAAAGCCAACTGCCGTGGTAATCGCTTCCTCGTCGCCCGTCACGAGCGAGGCGATCCGCGCCCAAGCCTCACCAGCCGCGAACGGATCTTTCCGCTTCTGCTCTTGTAGCTTCGCCAACGCCTTCTCGAGCGAGATGCGCGCTTCGATGTCGAGCGTCAACTCCGCTTCGTCCGCCAAGAGCGTCGCCAGCTCGTCCCAGCGCGATTGCTTCTCGAGCAGGCGCTTTAGCGCACTCCGCGCCGGTTCGTCGTCAGGGTCGATGGCGAGCAGGGCCTTCAAGCTGCCGATCGCGCCTTCGAGATCGCGCAGCTGCGTCTCGCACAGCCCAACCACCTCGCGCAGCCAACCCTGGCGCAGCTCGGTATCCGAATTTTCGTCTGCGCCGGCCGCCTTCAAAATGTCGCGCAGATCTTGGTACTTCTTGGTCTGCCGCAAAAACGGCTCCAGGAAGCCTATCGCCTCGCTGTTGCCGGGTTCAATCGCCAACACTTCGCGGAACTTGGCGGCCGCGTCATTGCGCTTGGCCTTACGCGTGAGAGCCTGGGCCATCTCCAGCAGTGCAGCAACGCGCTCGGCGTCAGCGGCGGTCGCTGGCGGCGCCAACGCGTCGAGCAAAGACTCGTCTCCGCCCGCAGCCATGGCATCAGAGATCAACTTGCGCGCTTCAGTAGCAAGCGCGCCCTCCGGGCTCGCCTTCAGATAGGCCGCCGCGCGCGGCGCGACCTCCGCGGAGCGGTTGAGTTGCTCTGCGTAGTACATCGCGAGCTGCACCGCGCGATCGTGCGCCGGCACTAGCTCGAGAGCGCACAACGAGTACGACAACCCGTGCTCACCGGGATATTCCTCCGCCAGCTCCACGAACAGCCCGGCCGCCTCGTCGAGCTCCGCCTCGGGTACGGTTTGACCGGCCTGCACACGCTCCAGGACCACGCTGCCGAACTGCTGTTTGAGCGTCGCGTCCTGCCCGCCCTCGAGCTCGCGCGCACGGCGAAACGCTTGGGCCGCACCCTGAAAGTCGAGCGCGTTCTTACGGACGTCGCCTTCGTCTTGGTAGAGCGCGATCTTGCGCTCGTGGTCGCTGACCAGCTGCTGCTCCAGCTCGAAGTAAGGCACTGCCTCGCTCCAGTGGCTGGCAGCCTTGTGCAGCTCGCGGATCGCGTAGATCGAATACTGGCTCGCGGCGTCGAATTCGATCGCACGCTTGTAGCTCTCGATCGCCTTTTTCGGCTGGTCGAGCGGCGGACTTTGCCATAGCTGGCCGAGCTCCTCGTGCAGCACCGCAACTTGCGAACGCAGCTCCGGATCTTGCTCGGACAGCAGCCCGAGCGCCTTGGCTCGTCGCTCCAGCAGCGCGACAAGCGCCTTGTTGTCGCCTTTATCACGGTACAATTCCGCGAGCCGCTCCGCAGGCGTGGCTTGTGTGGGGTCCCGATCGATGGCGATCATGAGGGCGCGCGCGGCGCGGTGCGCATCCCCGAGCGTCGTCGACCAGACGTTCGCCGCTTCCGTCAGCCAGTGACACGCGAACGCGGGATCGCTCGTCGCGGTCCCGACTTTTTCCAGCAACATCGCATACGACTTCGGGTCACTCTGCCCTGCTTGATGGGCGTAGGTGATCGTTTCCTGGTCGTGCGGATTTTGGACCAGACGCTGAACCAGCGTCTCCATTTCACGGGGGTCCATATTGCAGTGACGCTAACACGCGGCCAGATCGGCCTGCAACGCGCAATGCCCAATCGTTTCGCAGGATTTCGGGGCCGCGCCCCGCCGCCTAGTCGAAACGGCCGTAGCGTTCGTTGCCCTTTTTCTGAAGCACGGGCTTGGCGCCAATGTGAGTGTGAGCAGCATGCTTCGTCGGCGACGCACTGCCTACGGTTGCGGGTGTCGGCGACGGCGCTTCCGCGCTGGAATTTTCCAGCGCACTCACACTCGAAGTTGACAGCGTGCCTGGGACGCGGCTCTCCGTCTGAAGCGACGGAGGCGCGCTCGGACCAGTTCCGGAATCTACTGCGCGCGCGGCCAGACGGTGCGATCGAGAAAACATACCAAGCCCCAACAAGAACAGCAGAAAGCCCGAGACAAACAGCAACGGAGCACGCCAGGGCCTCACCTCTTTTTCTTTTCCGAGCGTCAGGCGAGGGCCGCTTTCCAAGGCGCGCACGCTCACTTCGGCGGCATCGAGCTCAGCGATCATGTCTTCCGCAGAGCTCGGTCGATCCGCCGGTGACTTGGCTAAGACCCGCCACACGATCGCCTCGATACTCTCCGGTATCGCCACGGGCGGAGTCATGTCTTGGAAATGCAGCGGCTCATCTTTGATGTGCCGAGCCATGACCACGACCGCGTCGTCGTCGACGAACGGCGCGCGACCACTCAACATTTGGTACAAAAGCACCCCCAACGAATACAGATCGCTGCGCGCGTCGAGAGGCGTGCCCTGAGCCTGCTCGGGCGACATGTAGCGTGGAGTGCCGAACACCGTGCCAGCTTGCGTTTCTAGCTGATCCATCGGCGTTTCTTCGTCGTCGCGGGACCATTTGGCGATGCCGAAGTCCAGCACCTTGCAGACCTCTTGGTCGCCGGCGCCAGCGCTGCCGGGGACGCGGCACAAGAACAAATTGTCGGGCTTCAGGTCGCGATGAATGATGCCCTTGGCGTGGGCTTCAGCGAGAGACTTGAGCGCGTCGCGCGTGAAACGCAGCGCGTCGAACCAATCCAAGCGACCGCTCCGACGCAGGCGCTCGCCGACGGTCTCGCCCTCCAGCATCTCCATGGCCAAGAACCAGGAGCCGTCCTCGGCCTCGCCGAAGTCGAACGCGGTCACCGTGTGCGGGCTGACGAGCGCGCTGATTGCGCGAGCCTCGCGCTCGAATCGGCCCTTGGTCTCGGGATCGTGCGCTCGGTCGCGACGCACCAATTTGAGCGCTACGTCACGCCCGACTGCGTCTTGACGTGCGCGATAAACAGCGCCCATCGAGCCACGTCCGAGGCGGCCTAGAATCGTGAAACGACCCGCGATGGTGGTACCGAGCAGCGGATCCGAGCCGTCACGCAGATCGACGAATGGCAAACCGTGATCCGGGCAACGCGGCAACTCCGTGCCGCTGGTTACCAAGCCCGGAAACGCTGCCTGAGGTTTGCGACAGCGCGGACACGCGCGTTGAGCGGAGCGGCTCGACGGCGGAACAGTCGCATCTGCGGCCACGGCGGGCATGTTTGAGGGTGCATGGCTTCAGGGCCTCACACTAGATCTGTCATTACCCGACCCAGCTTCCCTGGCAAGTACGCATTTCGCCACAAAACATGCGGCGTAAGTCGAGGAGCAGGCCGCCGGCGGCGAGATCCGCCACCGCTCTCACACGTGCGCACAGTCAGTACCGCAACTCCAGCCACGCTGCCGAAATGCGAGGCAAGCGAAGCGGCGCGCTGCGCTCGTTGGCTATGTCGTTATAGCGTCCGAAGTAGAGCGCTGCCGCACCCGCTCCCGCAAGCAAGCTTGTCGAGAGGGCGAGGTCGGAAATTACGGCGGACGTGTGCGCGCGCCACGCGCGGGACGCATCGAAGCTCGTTGCATCCGGAGCAAGTGTTAGCGTGCGCACGGCGAACACCGCGCCCACCAAAAGCGAGGCCACCGATAGGCCCCCGGCGCCGGCCACCCAAACGTCGAATTTTCCGCGAATATGCAGCCATTTGCGAATCGGGGGCGGGCTGGGCGCGGCGCGGACCGGCGCGATCAACTCGGCGCGAGCGCCCTCCAAACGCTGAATCGTTTGCGCGGCGCGTTCGATCTCGGCGGCGTCTTTTTCCATGGCCTGAAAGCGCTGCAGCGAACGAATCGCGCCCTCGAGATCGCCCAGCTTTTCTTGGACTAGTGCCAGATTGAAGACCAAATCCTTGCCGCCCGGATCGCGATCCAACGCGGCGTCCAGCTCCTCCACAGCCAGGCGATACTTGCCTGCGCGGTACCAGACCAGAGCGCGCTCGAAGTGCTCGTGGGCGGCGGCCTCCCCGGGTGCGCGCGAGCCGTCGGTCAGCACGCGGTCGCCGGTCGGAGCAGGTGGAGGCGCGGGAGCGGGACTTTGGGCACTCGCGTGAACCGCGGCGAAAACCACGATGGCAGCTGGAAACACGCCGAAACGCATGCCGCGTGAGCATAGCCCAACTCGCGCGCCGATCGGCGGGCTATACTGGCGACCATGCACAGCCCGCCGGTCGGCGCGCCGTGGGCCCCGCACGAGCGCACGAAGACCAACGGCACCTCCATCTTCGCGCTGCTGGCGAGCTTATTCGGCTTCGTCTGCTTTTTGGGTTTGGGGGGCGTGCTGGGCGTCGTGCTCGGGTTGATTGCTCGGAACGAGATCGCACGTTCCGAAGGGCGCGAGACCGGGCGCGGCCTGGCCAACGCTGCGATTGTGATCGGCGCTTTGAACCTGTGCGGGGTGGTGATCGCGCTGGCGATCGCGATCACCTACATCGCGAGCCCGCGGCCGGTCGTCGCGACGCACTCGGCCCCGGTGGTCGCCCCTCCGGCTTGGGCCGCCCCGAGCCCCGCGGCCCCGCATCCGACCAAGGGCTCGGGAGCGCCGGAGGCCCGCGCCTCGCATGAAGTCGGAACCCAAGTCACGACCCTGGGCGCGGTTACCCTCGCGGATATTTCCGGCGACTTCGAGGCCGAGCTCGACAAGCAACGCAGCGCGGCCGACGCGAGCTCCGAGACGTTGGTCTTGTGGTTGGTGGTGCCCGGCTGTAAGCCCTGCGACGGCGTCGCCGCTGCGCTGACCAGCCCGATCGCCCAAAAGGCGCTGGCCAAGGTGCGGTTTGTACGAGTCGACCGAAATGAGTTCCAAGTCGAGCTCGAGCGTCTGAGCATTCCCACTGAAAAAATCCCCGGATTCGTGCTTCTGGATGGCAGCAATCACCCCCGGGACTTCATCCACGGCGGCGAATGGGACGCCGACATTGCCCCCAACATCGCGCCAGTATTGGGAAAGTTCGCTCACGGCAGCTACTCGCGGCGGCGCCACCCCTGGCACGGCGCCGCGCGCGAAGACGAAACGCCGATATAGCCAATCTTGCCCTGCCCTCCCCCCTCCCAGACCGTGGAATTTTGGTACTATCCGCGGCCCTGAATGACGAGCGCACAACACTTAGTCACGCCCCTGCCAGTCGGCGCCTCAGTAGCTCCCGGCACCCTTCGCGCCCGACTCGAAGAGCTACGCGCGCGCGGCAGTCAGTTGAACCTCAAGCAGGCCGTCGGTGTCATCGTGCCACTGTGCGTTCAGGCAGCGGAGTTGCACCGCGCCGGCCACCGCCTGTTCCTGCACCCGTCGAGCTTGCTGCAAAACGACTCCGGCCTTTACCAAATCTCGCTCGCCTCGGCGCAGAAGCCGCCGCTCTTGCCGCGCGACAAGGCTTGCTTGGCCCCCGAGGAACGCAGCGGTGCACCGGGTACCGCACGCGCCAGCGTGTTCGCGTTGGGCGCCATCCTGTACGAGCTCTTGACCGGGCTGAGCGTCGGCCCGGGCATGCGGCGCCCAAGCGAGGTTGCCGCGGGTTTAACCGCTGATTTCGAGGGCATGCTGGCGAAAGCGCTGGTTTCCGATCCAAACCACCGCCCCGATGACCTGAACGCTCTGGCGCAGGCGCTGCACCAATTCGCGCCGCCCGGCAGCGTCACGCCCCCGCCCCCAGCCGATACTTCGCACCTCGACCACGACCGCGACACTGGTTTCGACGTCGACGTCTCGATGTCGATGTTACCGCCCGTCCCCACCAGCCACGCGAGCCCGTACGAGCTGGGCGTGGTCTCGCAGCCACGCGCGCGCGCAGCGGGTGACGCCACGAGCGAGCTAGCGACGCTCAAGGCACGGCTCGAAAGCGACCCGCGCCCCCGCTACGTCGTCGTCAAAGACGGCATGGACCACGGCCCGTTTAGCGCCGTCGAGCTATTGCAGCAGATCGCGACGCACACCTTCCTCGACGCGGACGTCGTGCGCGACTCGCTCAGCCAAGACGAACGCGCCATCAAGGACTGGGACGAGTTCGCGCCGTTCGCTGAAAATGCCCGACTTTCGCGGGATATTACCGCCGAAAAGGCCGCCATCGAGCGCGTCGTCGTGCAGGAGTCGCGCAGCACGCGCGGCAAGACGCTGATTGGCGTGCTGGGCGTCGGCGCGCTGATTATCGCAGCCGGCTTGTGGTTCCTCAAGGCCCGCGCCAACCGCAGCGACGACGTCGCCGTTCAAGTCGACTCCCAGTCGAACATTGAAACCGACGCCGGCTTGAACTCGAGCAAGTCCCACAAGGGTGGCGGGAGCGGACACATCCTGGGCCACAGCGGCGCGTTCCCGATCCTGGGCGGCGGGCAAAGCTGCGAGGCGGCGCAAGCCTCGTATGTCGAGGAAATGAGTGTCGGCGGTCCGCGTGGGCAGGCGGACATCACCGGCGGCCAATACGCGGCGATCCTCAACCGTGGCAGCTATTTCGCGCACTGCGGCGTACCCGACTCGGCTAGGATCAGCATCTGCGCCGCAGTCCAGAACGGGCGAGCGGTCGGTGTCACGGTGGCCTTGAACCCGCGCAATCGCGGCGCCGAGGGCTGCATCGCCGCTGGCGTGCGGGGGCTCAGTTTTCCGAGCAATCCGAAGCTCGACGTGACGCACACCAGCTTCTGAGCCGCGCGAACAGGGACGGAAGAGGGCGCGACATGAGCAAGCGAGGGACCGTGGGGATGAGTTATCGCGAGCTACCACTGGTGCTCGGCTGCATCGTTTGGCTGGTCGGTTGCAACGTACCGATCGCCGTTGGCCTAGACGAGAACGACGCCAATCACGCCGTGGTGGCGCTCGAAAAGAGCGGCGTCGCGGCAGACAAGGATCGCGATCCGGACAGCGAGGGGCACTGGCGCGTCAGCGTCGCGCGTGACGACGCTTCCAGTGCCGCGGGTGTGCTGACCTCCGAAAGCCTTCCCCCGCCGGCCAGCCCAGGTCTGCTGGACACTCTGGGACAGAGCTCAATTGTGCCCAGCCGCGCTTCGGAACAAGCCAAATTCGTGGCCGGAGTCGCGGGTGAGCTCGAACGCTCACTGCGCACCTTGGATGGCGTGGTCTCGGTCCGCGTGCATCTCGCCGTGCCGGTCCAAGACGCGCTATCGCCGGACGAGACACCGACGCCCCCGTCGGCTTCGGTACTGCTTCGTCACCGCGGCGCGCAACCGCCGATCTCGACCAACGACGTGCAGCGTCTAGTCGCCGGGGCCGTACCCGGGCTCAACCCGGCTCAAGTCTCGGTGGTCGCGCTGCCGGTGCCGCCGCTCGCACGCCCGGCGGAACGCGAGCTGTCGCGGTTCGGTCCAGTGACCGTGACGCGCGGCTCGGTATTCCCGCTGCGCTCCATCGTCGGCGGCGCGTTGCTGCTGAATTTGGGGCTGCTCGGAGCCTTGCTCTGGGTCTGGGCGCGCGCTCGGCGCGCAGAGTCCAGCCTTGCCGAGCAGCGAGCCGCCGAGGCGCAGGGCGCGCGTTGATTCGTCTCGAGGGCATTTCCAAAAGCTTCGACCGCGCCGTGCTGACGGAGGTCGATCTACACGTCCCGGAGCGCTGTCTGTTTGGTTTGATCGGCCCCGGTGCCGCCGGGAAGAGCCTGCTGCTTCGCATGATCACAGGGCTGATGCGCCCGGACCGCGGCAAAGTCACGGTAGACGGCCGCGACGTACTGGCCATGGGCGACATGCAGTTACACGAATACCGCAAGGGCATCGGCATGCTGTTTCAGAACAACGCCTTGTTCGACTTCATGACTGTAGCCGAAAACATCGCCTTTCCGCTGCGCCGCTTGTTCGACCTGCCGGAGCCTGAGATCGCGGAGCGCGTGGCCGAACGGCTAGGTCGCGTCGACCTGTCGGGCTTCCAAGAGCGGCTGCCCGCGGGCCTGAGCGGCGGACAGAAAAAGCGCGTCGGCGTCGCGCGTGCCACGGTAACGCGGGCGCCCATCGTTCTGTACGACGAGCCGGCTGCCGGCCTCGATCCGGTCACCAGCCAAAAGATCTTCGACCTACTGCGCGCCGAGCAACGCGCCGCCGGCTCGACCGTAATCATGGTCTCGAGTGATCTCGACCGATTGCTGACCGTCACCGATCGCGTGGGTATGATGCTGGGCGGCCGCCTGATCTTCGAAGGCAGCACCGAAGAGGCTCAAAATGCCTCCGATCCGCGCGTTCATCAGTTCGTGCACGGCTCGGTCGACGGCCCGCTCTGAACCTGCGCCTAGCTGACGATCTGCTCGTTCAAGAAACGAAAGCTGCGCGCGATGGCGACGAACGCATCGTCGAAATCTTGATCCTGCTCGACGATGAACCAGCGGCATCCGCCGCGTTCCGCGGCAGCGACGATGCCGCGCAGATCCAAATTCCCGTCGCCGAGTGCGGCCATCCGCGGACCCCGCTCTTCGCGCACCGCGTAGTCCTTCAGATGAATCAACGGCAAGCGCCCGGCCATCTTCTGACACCAAGCCACCGGATCCGCTCCGCCGGCTTGCACCCAATAGACGTCGAGCTCAGCTTGGACGAGCACGGGATCGGTGCGCTGAAACAAGATCTCCAGCAGCGTTTGGCCCTGGACCTTGCGGAATTCGAGGTCGTGGTTGTGATACGCAAGGACCATCCCGGCGGCTTTCAAGACAGCGCCTGCGTGGTTCAGGGCGTCTGCCAGGCGTTGCACGTCTGCGAGCGAGCTCAGCGCCGCGTGCGGCATGGGGAACGCCGTCAGCGTGCAGCCGAGCGTTCCCAGGCGATCGACCACCGCTTCGGGCCGCTCCAGAATGTCCAGCGCCGGCTCGTGGGTTGCGCATACGCGTAGCCCTTCGGCGTCGGTCATGCGTCGAATATCGCGCGCCGGGATCGGGCCAATACCGCTGATTTGCACTGCTTGATAGCCAATCGCGCGGACGCGCTGCATGCTCGCGGCGAAATCTTCGGCCGTCCGCACGTGCTCGCGAAGCGTATAGCATTGCGCGGCAATTTGCGCTGTTTTCATGATTCGCGGGCGCCCTTCGCCCGCCAGCTTAGCATCAGCGGGGCGCGAGCCAGTGTGCGAAGAGCTCGCACTTTCTGCGTGTATCGGGGCTCACAGCGCGTAGACTCGCCGCCAGATGTCGGCTGAGTCCAGCGCGCCGCCCACCGCGGCATTTGCCGCCCTGTCGCAATGGGCGAGCGAGAGCGTGTCGCTGCTCGGCGGCCTCGGTGTCTTGTTCGGAGACATCGTGCGGCGTGTCATCCGGCGCGAATTCGACCGCAGTGAGCTGCTGCGGAACTTGTATCGAATGGGCATCAAATCAGTGCCCATCGTGACCGTGACCGCGCTCTTCACCGGCGGAATCATGGTGATTCAGGCCGCGCCCATCGTGCAACGTTACGGCGCCTACGGCCTACTCGGTTGGGGCGCCGGCTTCGGCACACTGCGAGAAATCGCGCCCCTGCTCACCGCCTTGATGATCAACGGCCGGGTCGGCGCGAACAACACTGCCGAGCTCGGCACGATGGCCGTCACCGAACAGATAGACGCACTGCGTGCGCTCGCCATCAACCCGGTCGGGTTTCTGGTCGCACCGCGCTTCATAGCCATCGTCATTACCCTATTTTTATCGACGATTTTCTCGGACGCGCTGGCGCTCTTGGGCGCCGCGTACGCCGGTTGGGGGTTCCTAGGGGTCGAACCGGGCGTTTTCTACCGCGGCCTGACGACCGGCTTGCTCGGCTTCGGTGACGTCGCTCACGGCTTGGAAAAGAGCATCGTGTTCGGCATCGTGATCGGACTGTCGAGCTGCCACTTCGGGCTCTCCACCCAGGGCGGCGCGCCCGGCGTCGGGCGCTCGGTCAACGCCACCGTCGTGGCCAGCGCCGCGGGCATCTTTGTGCTCGATTACCTGCTTTCGTTTGCCTTGTCATGACTTCGTCCAGCGAGCCCAATCCGTTGGCCTTGGCTGGTGCGCGTTCGCCGTTGGCGGCGGCGCTCGGCCGCCAGGTGCTGGAGCAGCTCGAAAGCGTACGCGACCTGTATCGTGTGCTCGTGCTCACGCTGCACTACTCGCTGCGCGGTGCCCCCAATAGGCGCGCTTTCTTTCGACAAATGTACGAAATTGGCAATCGCTCGCTGGCCTTCTTGGCGATCGTCATGGGCTTCATCGGCATGATCCTCGTCTACCAAGGTGGTCTGCAGACGCAGCGCGTGGTTCCGGATTTGTCCTTGTTGGGCGCGACGTTTCTCCAGCTGCTCGTGCGGGATCTCGCGGCGAGCATCTGCGCGCTGATGCTCGCTACGCGCGTAGGCGCCGGCATCGCCGCAGAAATCGGCTC
>OLLW01000644.1_pt1 | contig 13389 bp, 12 predicted proteins | sample 1604611 | NCBI WGS metagenome assembly OLLW01 (sample SAMEA104055725, study PRJEB20765) | soil metagenome | biome: Arctic tundra; feature: Polygonal ground; material: soil | place: USA | collected 2011-09 | depth 0-0.5 m | reverse complement strand
AGACATTCACGTGGGATCACCTATGATCACATATGGCAGCCCCGGAATTCCGTTAGGAATTCCGGGGCTTCAAACTGATCGGCGCTCTAGCAAGAGGCGCCGCAATGGACGCCGCTTTGAACGAGCTGCGTCCGATAGTCGAGAGCTATGGCACACCACAACAAGTCGCTGGTTTGTATCAAGGTCTCATTTTTTATCGTTTCGATCGCGAGCGGTACGCAGTTTCCGAAGACACCCTCGCCCTGAGCGAGGCGGTACTCAAACTCTCCGAGGTTGACGGCCCGAACGCGCGAGCCTGGGCGTACCTTCAGCGCGGGTTTGCGTTGCTCTTGGCGGGCAGAGCGGGCTCAGCTCGCCCGGATCTCGAGATCGCGATCGATCTTGCGACCCGTGCCGGTGATTTGATGAATCAAGTGCGCGCCTCGGCCTACTTGACCATTGCGGCAAGGATGCTCGGACATCTCGAGGAGACGGCCGCCCTGTCCGCAAAAGCCAAGGCCTTGGCGAGCGAAGCCGGCATGTATCAATATATCGGTGCCGCCACCGCGACGGACGCTTGGCGTTGCGCCCGACGTGGCGCGATGAAGGATGCGCTCGAGCTCAGCGATCAGGCAATCTCGGAGTGGCAACGCTATCGCGGCATCTATCCGTTCCACTGGCTCGCGCTCGTGCCGCGTCTCGAAGCACAATTGGCACTCGGGGCACTCGACGACGTACCTGAAACTTGTCACGGGCTCGTGAAGGTCGATCAACGCGCGCTGCCTCGCGATAGCGAAACTGCGTTGGTGAACGCCGCGGCCGCCGGAACGACTGGAAACCATATAGAGATGCGGCTCCACGCCGGCAAAGCACTCGAGACTCTGGCATCGTATTCGCTACTCTGACCGTGGGACAAGAGAACAGGAAAAACGACATGACGCCTTCTTCAATTCTCGTCGTTGGCTCGACTGGCTTGCTCGGCGGAGAGGTCGTCAGACAACTCCGATCGACCGGGCACGCGACGAAGGCGCTCGTGCGCAAATCCTCCGATGCCAACAAATTATCGGGCTTGAAGCACGCGGGGGCGGAGACCGTGGTCGGGGACTTGCGCGACCCGCGTTCGCTAAGCATGGCGAGTGAGGGCGCGACGGCCGTGATCTCGACCGGGACCTCGCTCTTATCTGGCGCAGATGGCGACTCGATCGAGACCGTAGACCTACGGGGACACCTGAATTTGATCGCGGCTGCCGAAGCGGCGAAGGTCGGGCAGTTCATCTTCATCTCGTTTCCGCCGAGCCCTATCGATCACGAATTTCAGCGCGCCAAACGCGCGGTCGAAGCCCGCCTGGAGCAAAGCTCGCTACAATATACCATCATCCAAGCGGCTAGCTTCGCGGAGGTCTGGCTCGCACCGTTTCTCGGTTTCGATCCGTTGAACGGCCACGCGCGCATTTTTGGAGACGGCACAAAAACGACGAATTGGCTCTCGTTGTCGGACGTCGCAAAGCTCGCTGTCGCATCGCTGGACGAGCCGAGCTTTGCACGACAGACGTTGACGCTCGGCGGACCCGAAGCGCTGTCGTACAGTGACGTGCTCGAGTTGTTCGCCAAAGAAGGATATCGGACAGCGGCCGTCGAGCACATTCCCGAAGCCGCCTTGGAAAAACAGTTGCGCGCCGCTGCCGACACTCGGCAACAAGCTTTTGCCGCGGCGATGCTGGGACGCGCGCGGGGGCAAAACGTTTCCTCGGAATTCGTGCTCGCCCATCACGCGATGCAACTCACGAGCATGAAAGAGTTCGTGCGACTGACGGTTGCCATGCGACACACGGTCTAGCCACTCGCTGACCCCAATCCCCCCCAAAAAAGAACTAGGAAGCACAATCACATGCTGACGTTGACACCGCACAATCTCCAGCTGGCGAAACACCCTCCTAAGAAGACACCGCCGAGCCCAGTTGAACTACATAGACAGTACCTGCTCGAGGTGCAGTCAACGGTAGCGGCAAAGGATCAGAAAGCGTTCGTCGACCAGGGCGTTCCAATCTTGAGGAACGTGCTCCCGCGAGTAAAGCTCCTCCTCAAAGCATCCATGTGGCGAACCTGCACGGGCCCTATCCGCATCGTCAACTACTGGGATCTAGGGAACGACGCCGACACACTATTGGATGCAGAGCTCGCACTGCCCGACGTGCCGCAGTTCAACGAGTTCAATGCGCTCATCGCGACTGAGGACAAGGCGCTCGCCATCCCTATTGCCCAGGCGCAAAGCGTGCCTTTGCCACCACGAAAGCGCGGGCAGAAGAAGCTTGCAGCCAGCTATCGCTACCTCCGCGTTTCGGTCGAAGTGACCGCCGTGCTGCTCGCCGAGTTCTGCGCGCGGGTTGACGGGTACATGGAGACCTTCACCAAACAGCTCGGGTGGGCGCTCGGAACCACCTACTACTCGCTCACCGGTCGCTCCGGCACCGTTGCTCAACTCTGGGTGATCCCGACGAAAAACCTGCGCGCCGTGGCTCTTGCGCTCGAGCAGGCACCTTGGCTGCGCTCCGACGTGATCAACCGGCCGTACACGTTCGAAATACTGCGAGCCACACCGGCAGACCCCAATTTGGATCCGAGCACCGATCCTATCTAACCCACGTTGCCACAGACTATCAACTAGAGAAGTACGAATGCTAAAACGAATGCTGAACCTGAACGCGCTCCAAAAAGTTGGCACCCGTGGTGTCGTCTATCATGACGTGAAACTCAAACCTGCCGGCGACGAATACGGCTACTTCGCCGACAACGCGGACGAGACCTGGCGGAAGTACCCTGTCGATCTACCGGCATTTGCGAAGTCACGAGGGCTCAACGCAGCTCAGATCACGACCGTCGTCAGCAGCAACGCGCCTGTTGCCGTCTTCGGGACCAAAAATAAGCGAACCATTGTGGTGAATTTGGATGCCTTGAAAAATCTCGGTCCGAGCGTCGTGCCGAAGAAGCTGCCGAAGGGCAAAGCCGCCACTGGGAACGGCGATTTTTTTCTGATTCACGAGAACGCGAAATACTACGCTGTCGCACGCAGCGCTTTTCACCCGCTCTCGGACGTGGATGCGGGTGAAGCCAGAGTCGTCGTCATGCGCGGCGGCGTCATGGCCGCGATTCCGGACAACGTCATCCCTTACGGCACGAACTGCGTGCTCGTCAACGTGTCCGAGCTCAAGCCCTAGGACTCACCATGTCGGGGATACTCGCTCTCGTCGATTCGATCCTCGCGGGGGTTGATTCGGAGCTCAATGAAGAGGTCTGCGAGACTACGCTCAAAGGCGCTGGCCCCGATGTGTCTCGCATCGTCCCGCCTTCGGTCACGCTCGAACGAGTTACTGGACTGTTCGAGCAAGTCGGCATTACGCGAGTGGCCAATCTGACTGGGCTTGACCGCATCGGAATTCCGGTTGTCGCTGTGATGCGCCCCAATAGCCGGTCGTATGCCGTCGCACAAGGAAAGGGGGTCACGCTGGAAGCTGCCAAGGCTTCCGGAGTGATGGAATCGATCGAGAACTACCACGCGGAGGAGGCCTGCTTCCCGGCGCGCTTCGGCCGCTATCGCGACCTACGGAGGCAGTTCGAGCTAGCCAACATAGCAGGCCTCCCGCGGCTTGCTACGAGCTTGTTCAACGAAGACTATCCGCTACTTTGGGCCGAAGGCGCGTTTGATCTGACAAGCGGCGCGCCCGCCCTGGTGCCCTACGAGCTCGCGAGTCTCGACTTCCGCGTCCCGCGCCCGCAAGGCTCCGGGTGTTTCTTGGCAAGCTCGAACGGCCTGGCCTCCGGGAACCACTTACAAGAAGCCACCGCTCACGCCCTTTGCGAGCTGATCGAGCGTGACGCAAATACGATCTGGCATCTGTCGGGAGGCCGCGCGCAGCGTCGACACCGAATCGATCTCGAGACCGTAGACGATCCCTGCTGTAAGAGCTTGTTGGCGCGATTTGCCGATGCGCGCGCGGGAGTTCTTGCGTGGGAAACCACGACGGACGTCGGCGTCGCGAGCGTGCTGTGCGATGTCTTCGACCTCGATCCAGATCCGCTGTTTCCGATGCCACCGGTCGGAGGCTCCGGTTGTCATCCGCTGCGACGCATCGCCTTGTCACGCGCGCTGACCGAGGCAGCGCAGGGCCGGCTTACCCGAATTTCCGGTTCGCGCGATGACTTGACCAATCACCGCTTCGAGCACCCGAGTGCGCGCCGTACCAACGCATCGAACCTCGAGTTACTGCGTGAACCGGGGCCGATTTGCTTCGGCGACATTCCCAATCTCGAGCACGACACCGTCGAAGAGGACGTGCTCTGGCTGTGCGATTCCCTCCGCGCTGCCGGCCTGCACCAAATTTTACGGATGGATTTGACCCGCGAGGACTTGTGCGTCCCAGTGGTTAGAATGGTCGTCCCGCACCTCGAGGGCTTAAGCGAGGTTCCGGGCTACGTGCCGGGCGTCCGTGCGCGCCGGTTGATGGAGAAAGCATGGGCAGCGGAATCGTAGTTTTCAGCGGACCGACGATATCGGCGGAAGAGATCCGACGGACGCTGGACGCGAGGGTGCTCGGGCCAGCGAAGCGGGGGGACGTGCTGAGCGTCGTGTGCGAGAACCCGGCCGCGATTCTGCTTATCGATGGCTACTTCAATAGTGTCCCTTCGGTTTGGCACAAGGAAATCCTCTGGGCGATGAATCAAGGGATTCGTGTGTTCGGTGCAAGCAGCATGGGCGCGCTGCGTGCCGCGGAGCTCACGCAATTCGGCATGACGGGGATTGGCGAAATCTTCGAAGCCTATCGCTCCGGCGCGCTCGAAGACGACGACGAGGTGGCAGTCGCGCACGGTGATGAAACGACTGGATATCGCTGCGTTTCCGACGCGATGATCAATATTCGTTTCACGCTTCGCGAAGCCGAGTCAGCTGGTGTGCTCGACGAGCAAACACGTTGCTGTCTGGAAATTCGCGTCAAATCGGTGCCGTTTTCGCAGCGCAGTTTGCGCGCCACGATGAACGCTTGCTCGGCGGAACTGCCCAGCTTGCAGCTATCGGCGCTACGTGAGTGGCTACCGCAAGGGTGGATCGATCAGAAGCGTGTCGACGCGCGAACTGCGATTGGCCACCTCGCCAAACTCGCGAGAGAGGGCTGGGAGGAGCCCGGCGACCAGCATCCGATTGCCGAGACCGACGGCTGGGTCGCCCTCAAACGCGACATCGAGAGTCTTGTCAACAACGAGATCGGTCCCGATGCGATCTTCCTCGAAGATGAGCTTCGGGCGCGTGGGACGCTAGGGCACACGTTGCTCGCAGCGACCGCGCGCTTTCTCGCTCAAGAGCGTCTCCGGAACGCCCAAGCAGGGTTGAACGGACGTGCGACGGAAGTCTGGATCGAAGACTTCCGACGTGAAAACGATCTTTGCACGCCCTCGACGTTCGATGCGTGGATCGCCAAGTCTGGGCTCGGCGAGGCCGAGCTGACGACATTCCTCGAACGCGAGGCCGTCTTCAGGGCAACGAAGACCGCTATGCGTGCGCGCGTCGGCGGCGCACTCCGAGACGAGCTCAGATCGACGGGAGCGCTCCCGGAGCTCCTAGCCGCTGCGCACGACAAGCAGCACGCCCTCGCGCAACGCGGGCTAAGCGCCCCCACACTGAGAGGCACCGGCCTCGAGGAGAGCGAGCTATGGCAATGGTTCTTTTCGTTGCAGCTCGGAATCGCTGCGCCAGCATCCATCGCGGCGTACGCGGCACGTGAATGCTCGACAGTGCAGGAGCTTCGCGATGCCGCGCTGCGAGCCTACGTGTTTCAACAGCTTTCGAACGCTTGTCGAGGTACAGAAACAGAATGATGGCCACGTTGCGGAATACAACGACAGGTGAAACTCAGTTGGTCGAGCCGGAGCATATTTTCGGCCGAGCACCGACGGCGTCGACCCGGATCGTGGCAAGCTACGTTTCAGCCCAACATGCGCAATTGCGTTGGACCGGAGCGCGCTGGGTACTTCGCGATCTAGGCAGCCGCAATGGCACGTTTTTGAACGGTGACCGACTGACTGTCGGCGAAGAGCGACCCGCAAGGTCGGGCATGACGCTCTCGTTCGGCAAGGCTAGTGCGGACCCTTGGGAGTTTTTGGACGACAGCCCCCCCATCGTGATGGCGGCACCGCTGGACGGTGGCGAGCCGGTACTGCTTTCAGGCGACCTACTCGCGGTGCCTTCCGAAAATGATCCACAGGTTACGATCTATCGTGGCACCGAGACCGCGTGGTTGCTCGAGCGTGCCGATGCCGCGACGACGGCGATAACCAACTCACAAACCTTCAACGCCGGCGGTCGCACCTGGCGCTTTTGCTGCCCGGAAACGGTGTGCGATACAGCCCTGGCTACAGCCCAACACGATATCGAGGTCCGCCACCTGCAGCTGAGCTTCTCGGTTTCGCGAGACGAGGAGCACGTCGAGCTACGAATGACCTGTGGCGGGCAGACATTCGACATGGGTGCCCGAAGCCACAACTACTTGCTCTTGACGCTGGCGCGTCGTCGCGAGGAAGACGCTGCCGAGGGCCTGCCTGAGACGTCTTGCGGTTGGATGTATCAAGAGGATCTGGTCCGCGGCCTGACGATCGAGCCTGCGCAATTGAACTTGGAGGTCTACCGCATCCGCCAACAGTTCAGCGCCCTTGGCGTTTCCGAGCCCGCCAACATCGTCGAGCGCAGACCGCGCACTCGCCAGCTCCGCATTGGCACCGCGCATCTTGCGATCGTGCGTCTTTGAGCGATTTCCGGCCAACGCCCTCACTTTGAGTCACCATGCGAAGGATTCGAAAAATGTTACGGTTGTCCGACGAGTGCGGCCAGCGTGTCGCTGGCCATTGGTACCATCTGTGGCTACTTGCAGCGCGCCCGCGCGGCGGGGCTGAGCCGGGAGGTGGTGCTGGGCATGACCGACACAGACTGGCGGCGGCGCTGTTCCGTGACTGGAGGGCGCAAAAAAGGCGGCCTGCCGAGAGCCGCGATGTCGGCAGTCGCTGTGGCACCAAAACAAAGACGAAGTCACAAAGTCCACGCGACTGTTCAAAGGGAGCCGGTCGGTCGCGGATCGCCTGCAGATGCCGCACGACGCTTTGCGCGCGCGTGGCGCTCCGCTCTGTGCAGTGCTCGGGTTCGATTTGGGCAGCGCTAGCGACCGTCGACACGAGGGACTCAACCGAAAGCGGACATGAGCTCAGCAAGCGCATCGCACAGCCGATCGATTTCTCGAAGCGTGTTGTAAATGTAAGCAGAGACTCGCAGCCCTCCCTCCGGCAACCCCAATGCGTTGAACAACGGGTGTGCACACAGCAACCCGGCGCGCGTCATAATGGCATAGCGATCGGACAGAGCCGTCCCTACTTCGCTCAAGTGCACCGCGGAATTGGGAGCAACCACGCTCACGATCGGCAAGGTGTGGCCTTCCGCTGCGAGGACGCGCAACTCCGGACATTGGGCGAGGCCACCCCGCAGCGCTTGAGCCAAAGCTCGCCCGTGCTCATGGATGTATTGCCAGCCAACCTTCTCCAAGTACCGCGTCGCTGCCGCCAACCCAAGCGCGCCGGCGATGTTGGGCGTTCCAGCCTCAAAGCGTGCCGGTGCAGATCGCAGTTCGTAACCACTCACCGTCACCCGCTCCACCACGCCTCCCCCAAGCTGCGGAGCCGATAGTCGGTCGAGCTCGCAAGCGCTGCCATAGAGTGCGCCTATGCCGGTCGGTCCAAGCATTTTATGCCCGGAAAGCGCCAAGAAATCGCAGCCTATCGCTCGGACGTTGAGCGCTAAGTGTGGGGCCGACTGAGCGGCATCGATCACGCTGAGCAAGCCGTGGTCTCGCGCTACACGGCACAGTTCCGCTACCGGCTGCACCATACCAGTGACGTTCGAGGCGTGGCTGAGGACCAAGACCTTGGTGCGGGGGCCGATCGCTCGCCGCAGTACTTCCGGGTCGAGGGGGTACACCGGAGACGTCTCTACGACTCGCACTTGCCACTGCTTGCGCCAAGGAAGGGTCGTCGAGTGATGATCAGTTACGAGGGTAAGCACTTCGGCATCCGCAGGTAGGTCCAGGCCCTCCGCAACGAGGTTCAACGCGGACGTCGCGTTCGCCGTGAAGACGAGCTCGTCGCTACGCGCACCGATGAAGCCCGCGATCTGGGCTCTCGCGGCCTCAAACATTTGCGACGCTTCCTCGGACAGCGCGTGTGTGCCGCGGTGCACGTTTCCCCCGACGCGCCGATAGAACTCCAGCTCCGCCTCCAGCACCTCCTCTGGAGTCAGCGACGTCGCCGCGTTGTCGAGGTAGACGAGGGGCTCATCGGCAATTCGCCGTGACAGGATCGGAAAGGACTCGCGGATGCGATCGACTTCGAGCATTAGCCACCCTCGACGCTAGGTCGGATCCGCCCGCGGCAGCGGACTCGTAAAGCGAAACTTCTGGCTATCATCCAAGTGAAGCTCCTTTACTTCTTCAACGACGAGTGATTCAGGTAACAACAAGCTGGAAAGCGCAGCTTCGGCCGCCGCTGGCCACCCGCTAAGGGCCGCCTTCTCGGGGATCGCGTCGAGCCGATAGCAGCCCGGCGCGGTCTCCGATAGTTGGTACATGGCGAGCGGAATGTTTTGCAGTGCATCATCGACGTTCTTGGTGGTGATCAGACGCTCTGCGACGATGAAAGCGTCGCGCTGTCGACCTTCGAGGACCAGAGACGGCCAAGCCGAGCCCACGTCGCAGGCGCACGGAGCGACTGTCATACGCGCGAGATCGCCTAGAGCGTAGCGCACGAGCGGCATCGTCGGATTGTGCGACGTCACGGTCACCGAACCGAGCTCGCCGCCCACAACAGGCATTCCGCCGGCGAGCAGCTCGACGAATACTTGGTCAAGGCGAACGTGCAGCTTGCCCTCCGGACAACCGACGCCGATCTGACTGCCGCCAAGTTCCGTCGCGGAGTACATTCCGAACAAGGGCGCGGTAAAGTGACGCTCGAGCGCGCGGCGCTGGCAATGGGAAAGGTATTGATAGCTGTACAGGATAGCCGCTACCGGTGGGAACGGGCACCCGCACTCAGCAGCCCTATCAGCTAGCGCGGCCAGATAGACTGGGTTGACCAACCAGAAATCGGCCAAAAATTCGTGCATCTCGCCGAGTATGCGCCGTACTTCCTCGTCCCTCATTCGGAAAGGGTTGCGCGGCGAAGGCAAAAAAAGCGTGTGCTTGAACGAGAGCCTATCTTTTACGTTGAGCTGACTGCTGCAGGTCGTTCCTGAGCAGTTCGGCGAGGTAAAGATCGCGGCCCGCACTGGACGATGCGTTGGCACGTTGCTCAAGCGCCAGAACGCGAGCGGGTCGGGAGGCAGGCGCGGGATTCGGGTGTCGGAGTACACCTGGAGTCGTTGCCCGGTCGTTCCCGAAGTAGCCGCGAGCACTAGATCTCGAGTACCTAAGAGGGCTTTGAGATCCAACCCGTCCGTCGTCAAGCCGAGCGGAAAGTGACGACGCATGTCGACCTTTTTTAGCAGTGGCAGATGCTCGAGCTGCCACTCTGCATTGGCTTCAAGCGTGGCGCCCAGGTGTTGGCGATGCAGCTTCGTACTGCGCACCGCGCGTTCGACCGTATCGTGAACGCGCGCGGCCTCGTCGTTCCACGCTTGCTGCAAGACATACTTCCCTTGCACACGAATCGCTTCGTCAAGCGAAGTCGGCTCGAACAGGCCAAGCGCCGAAAGGCGATTGAGGAACGCTTGGACTGTGTCGTCTAGGTGGCGCTGAGAAAGGCACTTGGGCAAGGCGTGCAATACCGCTGCAGCGCTGGCCCCGAGGGCAAGCCGTAAACCGGTTCCTCGGTCTATCAGTGTGCACCCTTCGGAGCCGACTAGAACCGCGACGCCGCGACGGAGCCGCAGACGGTTGGGCTGGCGCTGCGCTTTGGCATCCGCTACCGATGAAATGACGGCTAAGTCACTCATGATCGTCCTTAGCTGATGGGGTGCGGGTGCTCGTTCAAGCCTGCAGGCGCGCGCCAACGAGCGCGAATCTGTTCAATGCGCGGCTCGCCGAAGTTCACCGCCTCAATGGACCGCGCCATACGCACAAGGCCCGGCACGCATGCACGCACGGCGATCAGACCAGACTCTCGTATGTCATCGGGCGCAAGGTAGCGGATGAAGGCCGACAGCTCACGCGTCCGCAGCTCAGCCTGTAGCTTCGCCAGTAACTCGCTAACAGACTCGACCGCCGCTTCGCCGGGTACTGGGCTGAGCGTGCCGTTGCCCAGGAAGGAGAGCGGATTGTCCGGACGAGGTTTGAAGTAGGCTGCGAAGTTCGACCACCAAAGGTGTGGTTCCCCGGTAGCCGGATCGATGGACGAATCTCCGTCCGGCGCGACTAGCGCAAACGCGCTGTAGTGACCGAGTATTTCGTGCAGCGAGTGAGCAATGGCGTCGTCCCAACTGCCGGACGCGCTGGGTGACACAATGCGACCGCCTGCGCGCCATTGCCCGCAATCCAGGCGCGCCCGGGCGCTGAGTAGTATCGTCGGTACGTCAAAATCGACGCGCAGATCGAAGCATTGCAGCTCGATTCCACGCCCGGTCAGATACTCGTGCAGTTCACGAATCTCCGGATTCCGAGCGGCGGCGACTGGAATGTCGAGCTCTGGCAGCGGCAGACGCAGATACCAAGCGAGCATTAGCGCGTCACGCTCGATAAGCTCGAGCAGCGCACGGCGCATCGCTCGAGGCAGCGAGCGATGCGCTGCTGCGCCAGAAGAGAACGGATCCTCGAGCCAGCGGATCGCGGACGGCGATGCTTGCAAGTCTGCAGCGAAAACATCGTGCGCGAGCAAACGAGCCCGGCCGGAACCTAGATCGTACGCCCAACTCCAGTCTAAGGGCTGATCCTCATATTCAATAGGGGCGCCGACCTTGCCGGATAGCTGATTGGGAGTGAAGCGGACTGTTTCCGACGGCGACAAGGCATCCGAACCGAGTTCTGATAGACGCTTGCCAGTAATGTCAGGCTGATCAATGAACAGAGCGTAGCGCTCGATGCCTTCCGCGAACGCCACGAGCTGCCTTCGCGACTCGGTCATGCCCGCACCGAATGTTATGGAAAGCATTTGCCTACGCTCGAAGGCGTTCCCGCGAGGTAGCAGCATGCGAAGCGAGCCGAGCGCCAAGGGCAAGCCTCGGAACAGACCCGGCGCATCGTACGCGGAAAGCTCGATCGGTCCGAGCGCCGAGTCCAGGAAGGGGGCCCGGAGTGCGGTTGGCGGCTCAGGCCCGTCGCCGTATGCAAGGTCCGCTTGAAATTGCGCCTCTAGTGCCTGGTCGCGGGGGGCAAGGCGCGCTATCGAGCTCACACAATAGGGACAGCCGGGTTGCCGCAGCAACGTGTGAACCGCAACCTCGCTCGCCGACACATACAAGACCTCGTTGTCTTTTAGCTGGCCGGCCCCCCATTCTTCGGCGCGCAGCAGCACGCGCTGGCAGAGAAGCGACAGAGCGAGCGGCGCGTGCGCCACGACGTTCTCGTGCCAACCGGCCGCAGGCTTGACGGCCGTTCGCCAGGCGACCAAACAGCCCGGGCAGGGGCCCCGACCGCGATTCGTAACCGGGCCGATCCATGCCCCGTCTCCCTCCAAGCTCCAACTCAGCGCACTACCGGTGCTCTCTCGTGACTCGTGAAACGATTCTCGCCAGCTCGGGCTACCCAGCGTTCCGAGTCCCCAAACTGCACACCCCGGTGCCCGCCTCGGCCAGATCGCGCTCTTCATTTGCAACCGCAGTGCGTTGCTCAACGCGCGATCCCCTCGGGTTTGCAGACGATCCGCTGCCGGTACGACGCTCAGCAAGATGTCCTGCTCAAGCAGGTGATCGAGCAGCTCCAGTGCGAACTGCTGTTCGACACCACACCCGCGGGCAATGGACGATGCGAGCTCAGTTGCCAGGGTCGGCAGCGACGCGAGCTCGAGCGCACTGGCTACGAGACACGCGTGGCTTCCCGCGAGCTCAAGAGCACCTCCCCCCTCAGCTTTCTTCCGCGGCTCATCGACGAATACGAACAGCGGCAACTCCGGCCCTTCCTGCAGCGCCCGGCCGCGAAACAGTAGCAGTTCGTTGAAGTCCATTTCCATCCAGCCTTGATATGGGATCTATCTCGTCGGGTTGACAGCCATCCTCCTCGATTGCTTACCGTCATCGAAGCGTGCAACCCCGCGTGGAAGCGAGGCGCGCCGCTCAGGCGGTGCCCTCCCTCAATACTCTTCACGCAGAGAGCAGTAAGCAGAAAGCAGACCGCCCACCGCGGTCTGCTCCCGGCGCCCGATGGTGGCGGTGCTCAACAGGCCGTTACGACGACTACGCGCGCTTCCCGTGCGACGTCGTTCGGTTTGCCGTCGGCAACGGCGACACGCTGAGGTTTAATCGATAGATCGAACTGGGACGCTTTCGGCGGCTTGGTGTTCTTCATGATCTGTCCTCCTATTGTGTGGACGAGAATCGTGTGCGCGATCCCCGTATTGAGAAGACACTAATGAAATCGGCATTCGTTCGAAATGGTCATTTTGCCTGATGCGCCTGAGGTGCTCGGCGCAGTGGCGCATGCCCACTACCCGATACGTTTGACGACGGGGACCTGTCGTCGCACGCTTTTCGACCGCATATAGCCGGGCGACCAGTGCGATCGCCTCTTTGCATTCACCGGTGCGCTTCGCCTTCAGTCTCGATGAAGTTCTTCCAACGCGCCCGGCGCTCGGCCCACGCCAGCGAAGAGTTTGATTGCTCCAGGTGCCGTCTCGATGCACGCATGGCAACTGCAACGATATTTCTGGCGCCAGCGACTCCGCTATTTGAACGCCGGCGCGGAGGTCGCGGCTGCGATATTCAGGGGGGCCGGCTTTTCCCACATTCGCGGATATAGACGCTGTTTTGCGAGGGGCGCCACGGCGACCAGACGCTGCTCGAACACAACGGCCCGGCAAGTCGCTCGATAGCGAGCATGGCGTGATGTACAAGTTCAGCGAAGCAAGGTGGTCGAAGGCCGCACCATTCCCTTGGACTTGTATCGCTTTGACGAATCTTGGAGCTAAATCGCGCTCGAGCTCAGTTCTTGGTACGAAGGTCGACGCTCGCCTCGCCCCAAACATCGCAGCCGGCGAACTCGGGCTCGGGATACTGCGTCTTTGTGTAGGTCACCTGCGTGTCGAACACTGGCACGTCCGTGGTGCTACCCGGAGCGCGAAAGCTCAGGCGATAGCGGTCTGCTTGGGTGTACCCCAGCTGAGTTGCACGCTCGACGCACCCTTGAGCCCGACCGTGATCACTACGTACGGGTGGATCGGAATGGCGCCCCCCGTATC
>OLLW01000258.1_pt1 | contig 13404 bp, 13 predicted proteins | sample 1604611 | NCBI WGS metagenome assembly OLLW01 (sample SAMEA104055725, study PRJEB20765) | soil metagenome | biome: Arctic tundra; feature: Polygonal ground; material: soil | place: USA | collected 2011-09 | depth 0-0.5 m | reverse complement strand
ATTTACCCCCACTTTTCGGCTTGCTTCGTTAAAATTCGTGCTCAAGCTAAGTCTATCGAGTAAGTAGGTTACTCGACCGACGCCATGCTCACGATGAAAACGAAATACGCGCTCAAGGCTTTGGCCTTGCTCGCGTCTGTCGACCAAAGCGAGCCGATGCTGATTGCGGACATCGCGGAGCGCGAGGGCATCCCCAAGAAGTTCTTGGAGCTGATCCTGCGCGAGCTGAAGCAGCACGGCATCCTCGACAGCCGTAAGGGGCGCGGCGGCGGGTACCTTTTGCGTCGTCGTCCGGAAGACATCAACCTGGCGAGCATCATCCGCATTTTGGATGGGCCGCTCGCGCCGGTGCCGTGCCTGAGCCAAACCGCGTATCGTCGCTGTGAAGGCTGCGAGGACGAGCGCACATGTGGCATTCGGCTGGTGCTGAAGGACATGCATCAGTCCACGCTGAAAATCCTCGAGGGCACTACGCTGGCGGACGTTGCCGCGAAAGTGCGTGAAGCAGCCGCGGGCACCAAGCCCGTCGTGCGCTACTCCATCTGAGCCTTGGACCTGTTCGAGACGTCTCCGCCGCCCAACATCTGGGGCGTGGCCGGCTTTCGCCCCTTCATGCTGAGCCTGATCTTGGTCACGCTGGCCAATCAGATTCAGGGCACGGTGGTCGCGTATCAGATCTACGAGCTGACGCGCGATCCGCTGTCGCTTGGTGCGGTGGGGTTGGCGGAGGCTTTGCCGTTCATCGCGCTGGCGTTGCTCGGCGGGCACATTGCGGACGCGCGAGACCGCCGGCGTATCTCGCTGGTCGTACTGGTAGTCATGATGGCCATGTCGCTGTGCCTGTACGCGCTCACGCTCGAGCGCGGCGCGCTCGGCGTGGCGCGTCATAAGTTTGCGATCTATTCGGTGATCGTCGTGCTCGGCGTGTGCCGTAGCTTTTTGCAACCCGCGCGCGCCGCACTCAACTCGGAGCTCTTGCCGCAGTCGCTGTTTGCGAAGGCTATCGCGATTCGAACCAGCTTGTTTCAACTGGCGATGGTCTCTGGGCCGGCGGGCGGCGGGCTTTTATACGCGGCGTTCGGTCCGGGGCGCGCGTATCTGTTTTCGGCGGCGCTCCTTGTCGTGTCGTGGTCTGCGATGTACCGCGTGCCCAAGCTCCGACAGCGGCCAATGGCCTCGAAATCCGGGCTCTCGGTGGCGCGCAGCATCCGCCAAGGCTTCAGTTATTTAGCCAGCGATCGCCTGCTTCTGGCGGCGCTGTTGCTGGACTTATTCGGCGTCTTGTTCGCCGGGGCGACAGCGCTCTTGCCCGTGTATGCCAACGAAATCCTGGCGGTGGGCTCGCGGGGTTTTGGTATCTTGCGCGCAGCGCCGGCCGTCGGCGCCCTAGCCTCTTCGGTGTTGCTCGCATCGCGACCGCCGTTGCGACGCGCGGGCCCCACCGTGCTGGCCGCTACCGCGGCGTTCGGGTTGTTGACGATAGCGTTCGCCGTTTCCAAGAGTTTCTGGCTCTCGATTGCGCTGTTGGCGTTGAGCGGTGTGGCAGACATGGTCAGCGTCGTCGTGCGCAGCACGCTCTTGCAGTTGCGTGTTCCTGGCCATTTGCTGGGGCGCGTGGCCTCGATCAATCAGATTTTTATCGGATCTTCGAACGAGATCGGCGCCTTCGAATCGGGCGTGGCGGCGCGTTTGATGGGCGTAGTTCCGTCGGTGGTGTTCGGCGGGGTGATGACTTTGCTCGTGACCGCCGTGACGGGGTTGCGTTCGCCTGAGCTGCGGAAGCTTGGGCGGCTCGACCAAGTCGCAAACTAGCCGTCGCTCCGCCGCGCCCGGTTTGGCGATTTCCGCCAGCCTGTGAGAGAATGCTGAGCGATGTCAACCTCAGGGCTTGCTCCCGAAGATCTGGCCGCCCTGCCGATCTTTCCGCTGCCCAACGTCGTGCTTTTTCCCGGCGCATTGCTGCCCCTGCACGTGTTCGAGCCCCGCTATCGCGAGCTCACTCGCCAAGTGCTCTCGGGTCGGCAACTGATGGCTGTCGCGCGCCTGAAGTCCGGCTTCGAAGACCACTACGAGGGCCGCCCTCCGGTGTTCGAAGTGTGCGGCGTCGGCTCGGTCATCGACTCGGTCGTGCACGGCGACGGCCGCTACGACATAACCCTGCGTGGCCTCGCCCGCGTGCGCATGGTGCACGAGCTGCACCCCGAAAAGCCCTTCCGCGAAATGCGCGTCGAAGAGCTCTTCGACCAACCCTCGGACCCCGCAGTCACCAGCGCCTGGCAACGCAAGCTGATCTCCCTCTGGGCGTCCCTCGGCCCACACCTGCCGGAAGGCGTGCGCGATCTCCGCGCTCTCACTCGCGGAGCCGAAGGCGCCGGCGCCTACGCCGATCGCCTAGCCGGCGCGCTCGTCGGCGACGCCGAAGTCAGCCAATGCCTCCTCGAAGAGTTGGATCCCGCCGAACGCCTCCGCCTGCTCACCGAAAAGCTCCAGTCCATCCTAGACAACGTCGCCCCCACCGCCTCCGCCCGCCGCACCGACCTAAACTAGTCTCGAGTTGGGCGGTCTTGGGAGACCCCCCGTCGGGGATCACGAAGCGCGTCAGCTCACGATCGCCTTGGAGACCACAAGCCACGAGGGCGAGCGTTAAAAGGCGCGCTCGTATTGCACTGGCGCTTTGAGTTTGTGACCCAGGGCGCGGGCGGCGGTGTGGGGGAAGTAGGGATCGCGCAGGAATTCTCGGGCTAGGAAGACGAAGTCGGCTTTGCCCTCGGCGATGATGGCATTGGCTTGGGTGGCGTCGGTGATCATGCCAACGGTTGCGACGTGCGCTTTGGTGACGCGCTTTACGGCTTCGGCGAAGGGCACTTGGTAGCCTGGGCCGACGGGAATGACGGCGCGCGGCGTGCTGCCGCCCGCGCTGCAGTCGATGACGTCGACGCCTTCGAGCTCGAGGAGCGGCGCGAGCTTGACGGTGTCGTCGATCGTCCAGCCGCCTTCGACCCAGTCGGTGCAGGAGAGCCGTACGCCGAGCACGCCATCCTGCGGCCAGACTTCCCGCACGCGGCCTGCGATTTCGAGCAGAAGGCGGACGCGGTTTTCGAAGCAGCCTCCGTAGGCGTCGGAGCGATGATTGGACAGTGGCGAGAGGAAGCTGTGCAGCAGATAGCCGTGCGCGGCGTGCAGCTCTAGATAGCGAAATCCGGCTTCTTTTGCACGGATGGCGGCGGCGCGGAATTGGTCACGGAGAGCGGGGAGCTGCTCGACGGTAAGCTGTGCGGGCACGCGGTACGGCTCCGCGAAAGGTATCGGGCTCGCGCCCACGATGTCCCAGCCGCCCGCTTCATTCGAGAGCGGTTTGCCGCCCTCCCACGGCCGCGCAGTCGCCGCCTTGCGTCCGGCGTGCGCAATCTGAATCCCCGCGACGGCTCCGTGCTCTTCGACGAAGCGCACGATGCGCGCGAGCGACGCGATGTGCTCGTCCTTCCAGATCCCTAAGTCTCCGGGCGAGATGCGGCCGCGCGCTTCGACGGCGGTTGCCTCGGCTACGACCAGCGCAGCGCCGCCCACGGCTCGCGAACCGAGATGCACCAGGTGCCAGTCGCTCGCGAAGCCATCTTCCGAGCTGTATTGGCACATGGGCGAGACCGCGATGCGATTGCGAAACGAGACACCACGGATAGTCAGCGGATCGAACAAGTGCGGCATAGCGGAGAGGGTGCGCAGAGTTCGAGCCGCGCGCCAGCGATTTGTGGCCATTTTGCCGGCAAATGTGACGTCATGTTTCGGCGCAGCGGCGCTTGTGATGGCCACTCCTCGGTACTAGAAACGTCGCAGTCTTCCGCTCGAAAGGTGACGTTGATCATGTCCGAAACCGATCGCCCGCCATACGCCGCGTCGCGGCGCCAAGTGCTGAAACACACGCTCAGCACAGGCTTTGCGCTAGCCGTTACGCCCATCGCCGCAACCGCCTTCGCCACCGATACAGAAGGCCTCGAAGCTGGGGCGGTAACCATCCCCACCAGCGCTGGTGACATTCCCGGGTATCGCGCGCTCCCGCTAAAACCCAAAGCCAAGGTCCCGGTAATCTTGGTCGTGCACGAAATCTTCGGCGTGCACGAGCACATCAAAGACGTGTGTCGGCGCCTCGCCAAAGAGGGTTACTACGCGATCGCCCCGGAGCTGTTCGCCCGCCAAGGCGACGTCTCCAAGCTGACTGACCTCAAGGAGATCGTCAGCAAAGTCGTATCCAAAGTGCCGGACGCCCAAGTCATGTCGGACCTGGACGCTGCCGTCGCCTTCGCCAAGAAAGATCCGCACGCGGATACTTCGAAGCTGTCCATTACCGGTTTTTGTTGGGGGGGTCGCATTGTTTGGCTGTATGCGGCCCAGCAAAAGTCACTCAAAGCCGGAGTCGCCTGGTACGGCAAAATCGTCGGCGAAAGGGATGATTTGCATCCCAAATACCCAGCGGACGTCGTCTCCGAGCTCAAGGCACCCGTGCTCGGCCTGTACGGCGGCAAAGACCAAAGTATCCCGGTAGAAACCGTGCAAACGCAGTCCCAAGCGCTCGCCGCGTCCTCCAACGCGAACGCCAAAGCCTCGAGCATTCACCTCTACCCGGACGCCGGCCACGCATTCTTCGCGGACTACCGGCCCAGCTTCCGCAAGGAGTCCGCCGAGGACGGCTGGAAGCGCCTACTCGACTGGCTGAAAACGCACCATGCCAAGTGAGCAGGCCATGAACACGAAGAAGCTCGGCCGCACCGGCCTTACAGTCAGCGAGATCTGCCTGGGCACGATGACCTTCGGCAACCAGTGTGACGAAGCCACATCCTTCGCGATCATGGACAAGGCGTACGAAGCCGGCGTGTTCTTCTTCGACACGGCGGACGTGTATCCGCTCGGCGCCACCGCGGAGCAACGCGGCAGCACCGAGGCCATCGTCGGCAAATGGATCGCCGAGCGCAAGCTGCGTGGCAAGATCGTGCTCGCCAGCAAATGCCGCGGGCAGATGGGCGAAGGCCCGAATCAAGCCGGCTTATCGCGTAAGCATATCATTGCCGCCATCGAAGCGAGTCTGCGCCGGTTGAAAACGGACTACCTGGACCTGTATCAAACGCACCAACCCGACCTAGAAACGCCGATCGAAGAAACGCTCAGCGCGCTAGATGATTTGGTGCACCAGGGTAAAGTTCGCTACCTCGGGTCCAGCAATTATCCAGCGCATTTGCTCGGAAAAGCGCTGTGGACCAGCGACAAGCACGGCTACGCTCGGTATGAGTCGAACCAACCGCGTTACAACATCCTGTATCGCGAAATCGAAAACGAGATCGTGCCGCTGTGCCGCGCCGAGAACCTCGGCCTGATCGTGTACAACCCTCTTGCAGGCGGCTTCCTCACCGGCCGCTATCAACCCGGCCAAGACGTCAGTGCCGGCACGCGTTTCTCGCTCAACCAAGCGGGCAAGTTCTACCAACAGCGCTACTGGCAAAGCGCGCAGTTCGAGGCCGTGGAAAGGCTCAAACAGTTCTTCACCGCTCGCAATCGCTCGCTGACCGAGGTCGCGCTCGCCTGGGTGCTCGCGCAACCTGGTGTCACCTGCGCCATCTTGGGCGCGAGCCGCCCCGAGCAGCTTGCGCAGAGCCTCCCCGGCGCCACGCTCCAGCTTGCGCCGGAAGAGCTCGAGTTCTGCAATCAGATCTGGTTCGATCTACCGAGGCTCAAGGATCCGGTCGTTGCGTTGAAGTAACCGGGGGCCAGGGGGCCGACCGTGCTGCTCCGGCAACAACCGCCGCCCCGACATCCGCTGGCGCCAGCGCCACGTCTTAGTTAGCGGAGAAAAGCGCGGAGCTTGCGCTCATTGGGCCGCTAAGCAATTGCGTCAGGGACGCGCGAGGGCCAAGGTCGCTGCGCTTTCGAGCGGCAAGTCGCCGCGCGACTGGAGAAGTCATAGATGTCCGGACCGAATCCCACGCTCGGCGCGCAAGCCGCCCGCCAGCTAGCCAACACCACCAAAACCCCCCCGCAATGGCAGGGGACGACACCGCGCTGGCTCGTCAGTCTATTGCCGTGGACACCGACCGAAGCCGGCACCTACCGCGTGAACAAGGTCAAGGAGGGCGGCGAGGGCAACATCGGTATCGAGTGCAGCCCGAGCGACGGCGACGAGCTGCCCAAGGCGTTCGTCGACTACGAAGAGCACCCGCGCGAATACACGCTCAGCACAGTGACCACGACGCTCGAGGTGCAAACGCGCATCTCGGACTTGTACAGGAGCCCAATGGACCAAGTACGCGAGCAGCTCGCCGTGCTGGTTGACATGGTCAAAGAGCGCCAAGAGCGTGAGCTGATCAACAACCCGAACTACGGGCTCCTGAGCCACGTCGTCCCGTCGCAGCGCATCTCCACGCGCACTGGCGCACCGACTCCGGATGATCTGGACGAGCTCATTACCAAGGTCTGGAAGGAGCCCGCGTTCTTCCTCGCTCACCCCAAGGCGATTGCCGCGTTCGGCCGTGAGTGCACGCGCCGTGGCGTTCCGCCACCAACCGCCACGCTGTTCGGCTCGCCGTTCCTCACCTGGCGCGGCCTGCCATTGATCCCCTGTGACAAGCTCGACGTGTATCAGAATGACGCCGGTCGCAGCGTGAGCAACATCTTGCTGCTGCGCACGGGCGAGAAGAAGCGCGGTGTGGTCGGCCTATTTCAGCCTGGAATTCCCGGTGAAGTGAGCCCCAGCCTGTCGGTGCGTTGGATGGGCATCAATGATCGCGGAGCCGCATCATACTTGCTCTCGCTGTACTGCTCGGCCGCGGTGCTCGCGGACGACGCGATCGGGCAGCTGCAGAACGTGGATGTCGGCAACTACCATGAGTACAAGTGAGCCCTTCGGCGGAGTGCCCCCGAGCGAGCTGAGCTCGGGGCCCTCTGCCGTCGATTTCGCGGCGATGGCGGGCGAAGTCGCTCGCCTCGCCAACCAATTTCTCGGCACCGCGCCTGCTCTCGATGTAGGCGAGACTCCAGCGACATCGCTAGCCACGCCCGGCGTGGGCGTGCTCAGCCCCGAGCTGATTGCGCCTCCGGCATCGGGTGCCAACCAGGTCCCGGGTCCGTTGTCTGCGCCGCGCGTGGGGCCGAGCGCCGCTTCGTCTATTGGTGGCGGCGGGCTGTCCGGTGCTGCGACACAGCCCCCGGTGCCTGGCTTCATGCACGCTCTGCCCTTGGCCGCGAGTCCGTTTCCGAAAGACGCGGACGTGCGTCCCGCGCCGACGCTATTGGCGGAGCTGCTAGGCACGCCCACGCCGCTCGAGCTAATGCTCAGCGCCGACTCACGGACGCCGAGTGCGACTCCGTATTTCATGGAGCATGTCGGCGCGGGCTTGCCGCAGGCTCCGCCGAGCGGCGCTGCCGCGCTGGTTCCGCCAAGCGGCGCTGGCGCGCCGGTTCCGCCTGGCGCGGTTCCGAGCCTGCTGGGTGGGCCCGCAATGGTGGCTCCCGATTCGGTTCCGACTGCTCCGAGTGGCTCGAATGCCGCTCGCCTGAGCTCCACTCCCACGTCTTTCGGCGCGGCCCCGACGCTCCCTTCGGCGTTCAGCCCCGACTTCGGGCGCCTGGTCGACGGCCCGAGCGGGTCTGTGCCCACGCTGGGCTCGGTTCCCGGCGCGCCCGCCGGTGCTCTGCCTGGTACGGCGCCCGAGCGCGCTGTGCCCCGGGCGCCGCGCCCCTCCGTCGAGAGCATGCCGGACGCCGGCTATAGCCCGGAGCTGGTGCCGGATCTCCGCAGCTCGCCCGGTATCTTCGACGCCAACGCGATCAAGCAAGATTTCCCGATCCTCGAAGAGCGCGTCCACGGTAGCAAACGTCTGATCTGGCTGGACAACGCGGCCACCACGCAAAAGCCGCGCGCCGTCATCGACCGGCTGACTTACTTCTACGAGCACGAGAACTCGAACATCCACCGCGCCGCGCACACCTTGGCGGCTCGCGCGACGGATGCCTACGAAGGCGCGCGCGAACGCGTGCGGCGCTTCTTGAACGCGCCCACCGCGCAGGAGATCGTGTTTACGCGCGGCGCTACCGAAGCGATCAATTTGGTCGCGCAAAGTTGGGGTCGACGCAACATCACGGCCGGCGACGAGATCGTGCTGACGGTGCTAGAGCACCACGCCAACATCGTGCCCTGGCAGCAATTAGCCGCAGAAAAAGGCGCTAAGATCCGCGTCGCGCCCGTCGACTCGAGCGGCCAAATCATCCTCGAACAGTACGAGAAGCTGTTTAACTCGCGCACGCGAATCGCCTCCTTCACCCAGGTCTCGAACGCACTCGGTACGATCACCCCGGCGCGGGAGATGGTCGAAATCGCGCACCGCCATGGCGCGCTCACCTTGGTGGACGGCGCACAAACCGTGTCGCATCAGCGCGTCGACGTGCAAGCCCTCGACACTGATTTCTACGTGTTCTCCGGCCACAAGGTGTTCGGTCCGACCGGCATCGGCGCGCTGTTCGGCAAGGCGGAAGTGCTCGAGCACATGCCGCCCTGGCAAGGTGGCGGCAACATGATCGCCGACGTCACCTTCGAGAAGACGACCTACCAACCGCCACCGTTTCGCTTCGAGGCTGGTACCGGCAACATCGCGGACGCGGTAGGTCTCGGGGCGGCGATCGACTACGTGATGGGCATCGGGCTGGAGAACATCGCGCGCTACGAGCACGAGCTACTGGTGTACGCGACCGAAGGTCTGTGCCAAATCCCGGGGCTCACGCTGATCGGCACAGCGCCGGACAAGGCGGGCGTCTTGTCTTTCGTGTTGGACGGCATGCGCACCGAGGACGTCGGCGCTGCGCTCGACAAAGAGGGCATCGCGGTACGCTCCGGCCACCACTGCGCGCAGCCGATTTTGCGTCGTTTTGGTCTGGAAGCGACGGTCCGCGCCTCGCTCGCACCGTACAACACCAAGCAGGACATCGACGCGCTGGTAGCCGCGGTCAGCCGGCTACAGGTTGGGCGGCCACGTGGCCTGTAACGCGAGCTCGCTCGCGCTGTCTTGCGTCGTGAAAAATATTCTTCGTTCGAGATGAGTCCGAACAAGACGAGCAATATTAGCAGGTTGGCTGCTGGATCTCTGGTCTGTCCCTGTAGACAGGCGTCTCTTTGCGCTTGCCGCCGTCCGGAAGTCTCTTATAGTGGACTTCGTGATCAAGACGCTGTCGCCCGAACAAGCTCAGGAACTGATTGCCCGCGGTGACTGCGACGTGGTGGACGTTCGCGAGCCGCGCGAATGGTCCAAGGGCCACCTGCCCGGTGCGCGTTTGGTTTCGTTCGACCGCCTCCGGCAGAGCCCGAAGTCTGCGTTGCCGCGTGACGGCGTGATCTTCGTGTGCGCCGCCGGCGTGCGCAGTGAAGCCGCGGCCAAGGTCGCCGAAGAGTCCGGATTCTCGAACGTGTACAACTTGACGGGTGGCACCCGCGGCTGGGTGAGCGCCGGCCTGCCGTTGGTTCGCGAATCGGCGTGAGCTCGGCTTCGGCGCAGCTGAGCGCTCGCGAAGGCAACCGATACGGCTTTGCAGCGGTTCGCGGGCTCTCGATCGCGGCTTACAGGCCAATCACGCGATTGGCGTAGCTCATGACCAGGTACATCGTCAGGCCCTGGTCGCCCGGGTTGCGATACGAGTGAGGCACGTCTGCTTCGAAGAAAATCGCGTCGCCGGTTGTTAGCTGGTGCCGCACGTTGTCGACCGAGAGCTCTAAAAGGCCGCGGGTCACCACTAGGTTCTCGGTGGTTCCGGCGGGGTGCGGGTCGGCTTCCTCGATAGAACGGGGCGCGAGGTTGAGCTCATAGAACTCGACATTGCGCGGGTGATCGAACGGAAATAGCGCACGCGAGGTAAAGCTCCCGTCGCGCGATGTAAGCAGCTTGGAGCGATCACGCAGCACGAGCGAAGCGCGCGCAGCCGAGCTCTCGGTGATCAGTGTTGAGAACGAGACGTCCAGCGCACGCGCGATCTTCCAGACCACGTTGATCGTTGGAGTGCTGTGCCCGAGCTCGATTTGCCCGAGCATGGCCCGGCTGACGCCAGAGGCCTTGGCCATTCGCTCCAGCGACAGGCCTCGCTTGACGCGCAGTCGCCGCAGGTTGGCTCCGACAATTGGCGTCAGATCGGCAGGGGTCTCCGTGACCTCTGCTGAATCCAGGGCGGTGGTTGCAATGCGGGTCATCGCTGTCGCTTGGCTAGAAGAAACGGTCTACTATAGAAGACTTTGCTTTGGCAAGAGCGGCCGTCGCTACTAGAGCATAAAAGCTATCGGGATAGTAGAGATAGTCCCATGCATGATCTGAGAGTGATCATCCGAGCTGCGAGATCCGAAGGAGCTGTAGCAGCGCTTCCCCAACGGCTTCAAGGCGGTCCGCGAGTCACACCGCGGCCGAATCGCTGAAGCAGTATTTGTGTCTACTCCTAGAGACTGAGGCCCTGGCGGTTTTCACAGCAACATTCGCGACTTAGCAGTCAGAACTGCTCTCGCGTTGTGTTCAACGTCTTAAAGTGCCCCGAATTGCGCTTGACTCCGCATTCTCAGAAAGTATATCAACCCGATAGAGTAAATGTAGTGACGGTTTGGTCGTTCTGAAAGACACGAGCAAAGACAGTCCCATGGAGTCGCCATGCACATCGGAATCGTTGGCGGGTTGGACCGCAACGAAGGGGTCTATCAAGGCCTCGCGCAGCGTGCCGGGCACGGCTTCGAACACCACAACGGTCACCTCGTGGGTCGAGGAACGGCATCGCTCGACACGCTCGTCGAACGCTGCGACGTGGTCATCGTCGTCACCGACATAAACAGCCACGCTGCGGTCTGGCGTGCGCGCCGGATCGCCAAGCAGCGCGGCATCCGTTGCCTGCTGATGAGCCGCTGCGGACCATCGAAGTTCTCTGCGTTGCTCAGTCAGTTCGCCTCCGAGCTGAAGCTGCCGCTACGCGCCGCGCACTAACCGCTCTGCTCCGCCCAAAATATCTCAAGAAAATCTCAATCTCGAGACCAACAACGAAACATCTTGGACAGAGGTAACTGACAATGGCTTTGAACACTAGAATTGGCCCCGCAGCAGTCGCGGCTGCACTTGGTCTAGCAGCGCTCGCTGGAGCGGGTTCGGCAAAGGCTGTGGCCTGTGCCGACGTAATCACTCAGAATAACCTAACTCACGTCATCTTCGGTGCAGGCGGCAGCGCCATCACACCGACGCTGGCGGCCGTAGCGTTTGCGCTGAGCCAGGCGAATCCGCCGATCAACGTCTTTTACTCGGATCCCGGTGCGCAGGTCGGTTACGACGCGTTTCGCGATGGTACCGGTGGCAAGACCGTGCCCTTCAAGTATTGGCGCGCCGCGGCCGATCTCACGACTCCCCCGACGTGCACCGCGAGCGACACGATCAACGGCCAGGCGATCGACTTCGGAACCACCGGCGGCACGCTCGCGCTGTTTGGCGAGACCCTGCCGGCAACCACCGGCCAATTTGCCGGCCCTGCTCAGGGCGTGAACCTGATCGTTCCGACAGACTCGACCGAGACCTCGATCAGCACCGAGGCGTTGTACTTCGTGTTCGGGTTCGGCGACGCCAGTCAGTACGCCGGTGCCACCTCGCCCGTGCCGTGGACCGACAAGAATTACATCTTCCAGCGCAAGAGCACGTCCTTCGTGCAGCAGTTCATCCGCGGCACGATCCAGACCCTTGCTGGTCCTGCGGCTAGTTTCCCCGCTGACTTCTCCAGCGCGAGCACGCAGTCATCGGTGAACGCGAATGTGAAGACAGACTCGAATCAAGCCACCGTCGACTCCGTGGTGTGGGCTGCCAGCCAGGGCAAAGCCCAGAACGCGATCGGCTTCACCTCCGGGCCGACGGCAGACAAGAACCGTGCAACCACCCACACGCTCGCCTATCAGCATACGGGTCAGACCGCAGGCTATTGGCCAGACTCGACGCCGGACAAGTTCGACAAGATCAACATCCGCACCGGTCAATATTACCTGTGGGACGTCAACCAGTTCTTCGCCAAGATCACCGGCTCGAACGTGCACGCGACACTGAGTCAGATCACCAACCCGGACGTCAGGACCTTCATCGGCTACTTCTCCGGTGACGTTACGCCGCCGGCGGATGCGGACGTGAACGGCGCCATTATCAATACCGGCAGCATTCCTCTGTGCGCGATGCAGGTGCAGCGCGACGGCGATTTCGGAGCGCTCAGTTGCTACGCGCCGCCCACGCCTTGCGGCTGCTACTTCGAAAAGGTCGCCACCAAGGCGACTACTTGCGACACATGCACCACCGACGCTGACTGCAAGAAACCCGGCGCTACGAAGTGCGAATTCGGATATTGCGAGGCTTACTGATGAACCACTTCAAATATCGATTCTTGTTCCAGCCCCGGCTTAGCGCGCTCGTTCTGATAACCGGCGGCGTTCTCGGCGTGCTCGCCGCGTGCTCTTCGGACGGTGGGAATGACACGCCGAGTGGCCCGCCCATCGTCAACACTGGCGGTGGCGGTCAGGGTGGTAACGGTGAAGCGGGGGAGTCTCCGAGCAGCGGCGGAAGCACCCCGGCTCACGGCGGGAGCAACCAGGGCGGCGGCGCGCCGACGTCGGAGGCTGGCGCCGGCGGCGAAGCGGGGGAGGCAGGTTCTACCGGCAACCCGACAGGCACTGCTGGTACCGGCGGCGCGGGCGTCGGCGGTTCGGGCGGCGCGGCTGCCACTTGTCCGACGTCGGACTTGGGCTTCTTCAACCAACCAACGAAGTCGCAGTCTTCGGCCTTCGACAACGTGAAGCGCCTCGGCGTGCACGCGACGCTGCCGGATCTGCCCGGCACGTGACGGTGCACAGCGGGGGCGATCGCCGAGCCGTTTGCCCCCGCTGCTCTCTCTGTCGCTAAGCCTCCGCGATTTTCCCTGATTTTCACTACGCAAATGTCTTCCAAAAAGCTCGACCGTTCATGCCCCGCGTTTGGGTCAGGTGCGTCCGCTTTTTTCGCCTTGGAATTCGATCGTGCTCAAGTCCATCCGCTTCTTCCCAGTCGTGTTCGTAGCGGCGCTCATTCGCCCGCTGCCAGCCCTCGCGCAAAGCGCGCCACCCCCCGCCGCTTCCGACAGCGACGACCTCGAAGTTCCAGCGAACCCTGTCACTGTACCGGGGGCAACGGCGCACCAGCCGTTGCCCGCCGCGAGCCCCGAGCAGAAGCCGCTGCCCCCCGCGGCCACGAAAGCGCCCGCGCTGGCGGACGACAGCGAGCTCCGGCGTGAGCTCTCGGAGCTACGCGGCCGCGTGGACGCGGTCCAGCGAGCGCAGGCCACGGACTCCTCGCCGCACGCGCGCGCCGAGGAGTCAATCAGCGCCAAGCCGGTCGATCTCGA
>OLLW01000684.1_pt1 | contig 13486 bp, 10 predicted proteins | sample 1604611 | NCBI WGS metagenome assembly OLLW01 (sample SAMEA104055725, study PRJEB20765) | soil metagenome | biome: Arctic tundra; feature: Polygonal ground; material: soil | place: USA | collected 2011-09 | depth 0-0.5 m | reverse complement strand
GCGACGAGCTGTTCCTGGTGCCGGGCCGTCGCGTCGATTTCGACGGCCAAGAAGCCAACAAGTTTGCGCAAAAGCTGCGTGATTTCCAGACTCGCTTGGGCCTCGAGCCCGGAGCCATGCTGGTGCGCGCGGCTCCAGTCCAAGCGAAGATCAAAATCAACGGCGACACGCTCAACATCGAGTTCGAGGTGCCGGACGACGGCTCGGCGGGCGAGGGTACGCCTCGGCGTGGCAAAGCCAGCGCCGAAGCCGTGCTGCGTGCCTGGCAAGACGGCCTTTCTTTGGTGCCCTTGCAGGGCGGCGGTTGGGCGCCCCTGCCCAGCGATTGGCTCGAGAAGTTTGGCGATCGCGTGGCAGACCTGCTGGCCGCGCGGGATGCCGACGGCCGAGTGTCGCGCGTGTCGATCCCAGCGCTGTCCGCGCTGTGTGACGACCTCGATCAACCGCGGCCGCCTTCTTTCGACAAGCTCGCGCCGCTGATTCACGGCTTCGAGAGTCTGCCTGAAGTCGCGCTGCCCAAGGACCTGACCGCAACGCTCCGCACCTACCAAAAAGTGGGTGTGGATTGGCTGTGCTTCCTGCGTGACGCCGGCCTCGGCGCTGTGTTGGCCGACGACATGGGTCTCGGCAAGACGCTACAGACGCTATGCGCAGTCAGCGGTCGCACGTTGATCGTGTGCCCGAAGAGCGTGCTCCATAACTGGGAGGCAGAGGCGCGTCGCTTCCGCCCCGGCCTCAGCATCGCGACGTACCAAGGTCCGCGTCGCGAGCTCGACCCACGCGCCGACCTCACGATCACGACCTACGCCATCTTGCGTCTGGATGCGGAGCGCTTGGCCGCCGAAACCTGGGACACGGTCGTGCTCGACGAAGCTCAGGCGATCAAGAACCCAGACAGTCAAGTCTCGCGGGCCGCGTACGCGTTGAAGACGAGCTTCCCCGTCGCGTTGAGCGGCACGCCGCTCGAAAACCGTCTGGAGGAGCTGTGGAGCATGTTCCACTTCTCGCACCGCGGCTTGCTCTCGGGCCGCTCGCAGTTCCGCGATCGCTACAGCTTGCCCATCGAGCAAGGCAACAAGAAGAAGCTCGCAGAGCTACGTGAAAAGACCAAGCCCTTCATTTTGCGGCGCCTGAAGCGGGAGGTGGCGCCCGAGCTGCCGCCGCGCACGGACATGGTGCTCGAGATCGAGCTGGATCCGAGCGAGCGCGAGCTGTACACCGCGGTGCGCGCCGCTACGCAGCGTGATCTACTGGAGAAGCTGCAAAAAGGTGGCAACGTGTTGCAAGCGCTGGAAGCGCTGCTGCGTCTTCGCCAGGCAGCGTGTCATCCGTCGCTGGTTCCAGGGCAACACGCCGAGAGCTCGAGCAAGATAGAGGCGCTGTTGGAGAGCCTCGAGCAAGTGGCCGCAGAAGGTCACAAAGCGCTCGTGTTCTCGCAATGGACCAGCCTTTTGGATTTGGTGGAGCCGCACTTGGTGAAGGCTGGGCTGAAATCCGTGCGTCTCGACGGCCGCACTCGTGACCGCGCTGCGGTCGTGAACGAGTTTCAGGCCGAGGACGGTCCGCCCGTGATGTTGACCTCGCTCAAAGCAGGCGGCACCGGGCTCAACTTAACCGCCGCCGATCACGTCTTCCTGCTCGACCCGTGGTGGAACCCGGCCGCCGAAGACCAAGCCGCGGATCGCGCTCACCGCATCGGGCAAGAACGCCCCGTTTTGGTGTATCGGCTGATCGCCAAGGACACCGTCGAAGAGGGCATTTTGGCGCTGCAAGCGAAGAAACGAGCCTTGGCCGACGCTGCGCTGGAAGGCTCCGGTGACGCCGCAGGCATCACTCGCGAGGATTTGCTGGCTCTTCTTCAGTAGGTCGGGCCGCCCTGGCGTCTCGGCTGTGCGGCATAGTAGGACTATTGCCGGTATGTGTTCAAATCCGAACTTGGTCCTGGCGCGCCGCGCGCTCGCGATAAGTGCGAGCATCGTGCTGTCGTGCCTCGCTCCGGGCTGCGACAGGCGCGATCCGCCGAGCGAGATCCGACTCGAAATGCCGAGCGTGATCGCTTCGAGAGACTTCGTCACAGTGGCCGTGCACGCGCGGAGCGCGCAGGGCGTCAGCTCGAACGGCGCCGACGCCGCCGACTTCGTTGTCGAGCCGAAGGACCTCGCCACGGTCAGCAAGCCGGCGCTGCTCAAGTGCGAGCGTTCTGGTGACGGCAAGCTGAGCGTGACGATAGCGGGCGTGAGTCGTTCAGCTGCGGTGCGTTGCCGGCTGGTCGATCACCTGGACGCGCCCGACGCGGGTCGTGTCGAGCTCAGCGCTGGTCCGTTCGTACCCAAGGTGCGCGTGCTCGACAAAGCGGGTGCGGAGCTCAGCGAGGTCGATGTCACGTTCTTCTCCAAGAATTCGGGCGTGGCCTTCCCGAAGGACGGCCAGCTGGTGCCTAAATCGGTCGGCACCGCCAACTTGGTTGCGCACGCCGGGGAAGCTTCGGCCGATTTCAAGGTCGACGTCGTGCGCAAAGTCGTAGTCGAGGCCTTGCCGATCGAGAAGAACCGCAAGATCTACTTCTCGCTCGAGCCCGGCAAATACGAGCTGAAGGTGAAGCTTCCGAGCCCGAAGCGTGTCAACTTCGAATGGCGCGGCGCGCCATACTGCAATACCGCCTCGGACGGCACAGAGCACGTTTCGACGTGTTTGATGCGCGCGCAAGGCGGAGGCGGCGTGGTCTTCGATAATCCGGCATATTTGCAGGATAGCAGCAGCAAGGCGCTCTCCCTCGACGGCGTCGAGCTGTATGAGGTTCCGTGACTCTGCGGGAGTAGGCCATGGTCGAATCGCTAATAGTTGCGACGCTTGGCGCTGAGCTGGTCGAGACCTTCAACGATCCGAATTATCGGCCGCCCCCGCTACCCAGCGTCGCGCTCGAGCTCATGTCGCTGACGAATCGCGATGATTCCAAGATCGAGCGCATCGTCCGCCTGCTCGAGCAAGACGAGATGCTCGCCGGCGGATTGATGCGGCTGATCGGCTCGCCGTTGTACGCCGGACGCTCCCCGATTCGCACGCTAAAAGAGGCGGTAGTTCGGCTCGGCGTGCGCACCGTGCGAGACTTGGTCTTTGAAACTGCGCTCAGCCAAGGCGTGTTCACGCTCGCGGAGTATAGCGAGACCATCGAGCAGATCCGCCGGCACAGCACTGTCACCGCGTACATCGCGCGCATCGTCTGCAAGCACGCGAAGATCGACGAGGAGAACGCGTTCCTGTGCGGTCTGCTGCACGACATCGGCTTTGCCGGCTTGCTGTTCGCCGTCTCGAACATCGAAGCCGAAGATAGCCCGCCGCTGATTCAGCTTTGGCCGGACATCGACGCGCTGCACGAGCAGGCATCGCGTCTCGTCACCGAGCTGTGGCAACTGCCCTTGGACATGCAAGAGGTCGTAGGTCACCATCACCACCTACATACCGGGGGAACCTCGCGCATTGCCGCGGCGATCAGCATCGCCGATCAGTTGAGCGAGCGTTTCGGAGCCAGCGTGGTAGGCCCCGTCGACGCGGACGGCAACCTAGTTCGCGGCGACGTCGTGGACGAGTTCGACCTCGAGGTCAGCCGCGGCGAGCTTCATCTCAGCACGATCGCGATGGACCGCATCATTGAAGACGCCGAAGCCACGGTCCCCGACATCTTGTGGCTCTGAGTGTGCTACGCCGTGCGCCGATGCGCTGCGCAGCTTGCCTTTCGTCGTTCTTGCTGTTCGTGCTTTCGTGCTCGCAGAATCATGCCTCCGGGCAGCGTGCGGCCGCCACCAAGCCCGAGCCGGCGCTCGACTTAGCCGCGGGGCCGCTGGCTGAGTTGGCTTCGAGCGCCGTTCCCGCGGCTTCGGCCACGCCGTTTCCGGTGGTCGACGGCCCGGGCTTGCTGCAGAAGATCAGAAGCAGCGGTCACAAGGGCGTGGTCGTCAACGCCTATGCCAGCTGGTGTGATCCGTGTCAGCACGAGCTACCGATGTTGGGGCGCGTGGGCCCGCAGCTGGCTGCCAAGGGGGTGCCGGTTTGGCTCGTGTCCGTCGACGACCCGGACGGCTTCGGTGCCGCCAGGGCGCTGCTCGAGACGCTACACGTGGCGCTGCCGAGCTTCGGCGCAGCTCCACCGCTACAAGCCTTCAAGCTTGCCCTCAACCCCAAGTGGCCAGGCATGATCCCGGTCTCGTTCTTGTTCGATGCCACGGGCAAGCTCCGCTATTTCTGGGCCGGGGAGGTGTACGAGAACGAGCTCGTCCCGGTCGTGGAGGGCTTCCTTTCCGGGAAATACATCGACGGCGTGAGCGATTTTGGGACCGCGCCAGGCGCGACGCAGCCCGGGCACGACTGAGACTCTTGGTACGCTCGCCTCAGCTCAACGACCACCCATACCGGTAGTGCTAATCCCCTGGATGAACGTCTTTTGGGCGAAGAAGAAGAGCACGATGATCGGCATCACCAGCAGCGCAGAGGCGCCCATTAGCAGGTGCCATTCGCTGCCGCCGAATTGCGATTGATACTGCTGTAGGCCGAGCGCCATGGTGAAAGTTTCGGGCTCGGTCAGGAAGATCAGCGGGCCGAGGAAGTCATTCCAGGCGTTGAGGAAGGTGAACAGCGCTACGACCGAGAGGGCGGGGCGCGCGAGTGGCAGGATGACGCGCCAGAAGATCCCGAACTCGCTGCAACCGTCGATCCGCGCAGCGTCCGAGAGCTCGCCGGGGATGGTCAGGAAGAACTGGCGCAAGAGGAAGATGTTGAATGCGCCACCGAAAAACATGGGCACCCAGAGCGGCAGCAGCGTGCCGATCCAGCCCACGCTGCGGAACACGCCGTACAGCGGCACCATCAGCACTGGAAACGGTACCATCATCGTGGCGAGAGTGACGTTAAATAGCGTATTTCTGCCCTTCCACTGGATACGCGATAAGCCGTAGGCCACTAGCGAGCTCGAGCACAAAGTGCCAATCACCGAGAGCAGCGCGACCAAAAGCGTATTGCTCAAGTAGGTCAGGAAGCTGATGGTCTTCCTGTGGTCGCCCTTTTTCGTCCAGGGAAACGAGGACTTGCCGAGCAGCTCGCTGAGCGGCCGCGCTTTGTCTTTCTCGCTGGCGGTGAGGGCGCGGATCGCTTCCGGGTAATTGCCGATGACGGGCGACACTTTCCTGTGAACCGCGCTCGGATCGACGTAAAATGCGCGCGCCTCGCGCTGCGTGTATTTCGACAAGAACCACTCTTTGACGATCACGTCGCGGCCGGGCACCTGCTGCAGGAGCTTGGCCGGATACATGGCCTCCACGATGCGATCGGCCACTTGAGTGCGAACCCTCACGTTGCCGCCCAAGTAGTCGCTCGGGTCGACCAAGAGCTGCTTGCCGGCTTGGGGACCGCTCGTCGGACTGACGAGCACGCGGTCGGCGCCGATGGGCGCGGGCGGCGTGACCGCAATGGATTTGCCGGCGACCGTCACGAAATTCTGACGCGGTAGCCACTCCGGCGGGATCTTACCGATTTCCTCGCGCGGTTGCAGCGAGGTCAAAAGCAGCCAGACCAAGGGCACGGTGAACAGTGCCGCCAGGATGACGAGCGGCAGGTGAATGAGCGGAGTCGTGCGAGTGAGCGGGTTCGGGCTTGCCATGACGGAGCCTCAGCGGTCGTACGTGACCCAGCGTTGCGACAGCTTGGTCGCAGCGAAAGTCAGCACCAAGATGACGATGAACAGCACCCAAGCCATGGCGGAGGCGTAGCCCATGCGCAGATCTTGAAAGCCGACATTATACAGATTGAGCACGTAAAAAAGGGTTGAACGCTCGGGCGCGCCTGTCGACCCCGTCATGATGAAGGCCTGCGTAAAGGCCTGGAAACCAGCGATGATGCTGAGCACCACGTTGAAGTAAATCACCGGCGATATCATCGGGATGGTCACGCTGAACAGGCGCCTGAAGTAGCCGGCGCCGTCGATCAGCGCGGCTTCGTACAGCGACGTAGGTACGTCCTGCAGGCCGGCTAGGTAGACGACCATCGCGTTGCCAGCGCCCCAGACTGCCATCAGCACGATTGCCGTTTTCGCCCAAGCTGGGTCAGCCAGCCACGCCGGACCCGTGATGCCCAGGTGATGCAGGCTGGTGTTGATGATGCCGCTTTGGCCGTTGTACATCCACAGCCACAGGATGCTGCCTGCGACGACCGGCATCAGCGAAGGCAGAAAGAACAGCGTGCGATAGATGCCAAGGCCTTTGACCTTGGAGTTGAGTAAGAGGGCCAAGGTCAGCGAAGTGACCATGCCGAGCAGCACGGAGCCAGCGGCGTAATATGCCGTGTTGTACAGGCTCTTCCAGAACAGCGGGTCCTTCATCAGGTCGACGTAGTTGTCCAAACCGATGAACACGGGCGGCAAGAGCACCGAGTAGTCGCACAGCGAGTAGTAGAAGGCTGCGCACAGCGGGTAGATCAAGAACACCGTGAGGCCGATCAGCCACGGCAGGCAGAAGAGCAGGCCGTTACGGCGATTGGTGCTTTCCAGCGAGCTCACTTTCCGTCCCTCCGAGCGAGAATGCGGCGGTTGCGATCGAGCGCGGCTTGCATCTTCGTTTGCACGTCGCTTAGCGCGACTTCGGGGGTCTGCGTCAGGTTCTGGATCAGATCCACGGCATTGCCCAGCTCGCGGTTGTACTCGTTCCAAATCCCGGTCTGCGGGATCGAAAAGGCGTTCTTGCTCATACCGAGCTCGCGGAACAGGCGAATGTAAGGATTGGGGTGCACGCGCCAGAACTCGTCACTGACGTTCTTTAGGGGTGTGAACTTTTGCTGGCCGAGGCACAGCTTCTCCAGCACAGGCTGCTGAGTGACGTACTTGATGAACTCGAACGCCTCTGCCGGGTGCGGTGAGTCCTTCGGGATCACGAGCACGTCCGCGTCTGCGCTCGTCGTGAAGGCGAGCTCGGGGTGCGCGGCCGGGTAAGGGAATGGAGCTGCGCCCCACTGCAAGCCTGGCGCATACTTCTCGATGAAGTTGTGCATCCATACGCCCTGCAGGACCATCGCCACTTTGCCGGACAGAAACGCGTTTTGCGGGCTGGCGAAGTTGCCGAAGCCCGAGCGAAAGCGCTTGGTCACGCCAATGCCCAGGTTCTTCGAGTACGACGCGACCCAGTCGAACGCCTTGACGTTTGCGGGATTCGCCGCGGTGATCTTCTCGGGAGCGTCGAGCAAGCTGCCGCCGAAGAAGTAACCCCAGCCGTACGACCACCAACCGGGCTCGCCGGGCAGGAAACCTGCTTGAATCAGGCGCTTCTGCGACTCAGGCACCTCCGGCAGGTAGCCAGTTTCGATCTTCTTCTCGCCGCTCGGGAGGGTGACTTCCCACTTGGTCAGCTTTTCGGCGAAGGCGTCGAGCTCTTCGATCGTGGTCGGGGGGTGCTCTGGATCCAGGCCTGCTTCGCGAAACAGACGCTTGTTGGTGAGCAGGGCGATAGACGCAGGGACGATGGGTACGGCCCAGGTCTTCCCGCGGTATTCGCCGAGCTTCATGTAGTGCTCGATGTACGCGGAGCGGTCGAAGCCGGCCTTGCCGAGCATCGGCCCGAGATCGGTGAGCGCGCCGCCGTCGGCGTAGGCGGCGACGTAGAAGCTGTAGTTGCCGGCGAGATCCGGGGGGTTACCGCCGGCGATCGCGATTAGCAGCTTCTGCTCGACGTTCGAGATGGTGACCTTCTCGACTTCGATCGGTGCGTAGCTCGTATCGGCCTTCGCGCGAGCGACTTCTTTGGCGTTGAAGTCGTCGATCACGGCGTCCATGGCCACGCCCTCGAAGCCGGTCCACTTTTCCCAGTAGGTGATGTGGCGGGGCGCCTGCTTGTTTTCGCTGGCGGAGCAGCTCGAGAATAACCCCACGCCAACTGCCAGCAGCGCTACGGCGGCTGCCGGCGCGAGCCGTGGATCTGTACGTCGTCCTGTCATCTCTTGGTCCTGCGTTCTAGTCGAAAGCCGCTCGCGCGCTCGGACAAATCAAGCGCTTTGGGCGCGCGCCGAAGCCGGCAGCGGCTCGAGCAGCTCGTCGGCGAATCGCGGGTGAACAGTGCGTGTCGGAGTCGACTCGCCCGCACGTTGCGCGTCGATGCAGGCTTTCGCGGCTAGAAAAATCTCTCGAACGTCGAACCCGAAATGCTCCACCCCTTGACCCAGCCCGATCGGACGCGGCCAGTTGCAATGGCCGAGCACGTATACGTCGCGCTGTGGCTCGACCTTGGCGCGCTTCAGACCGCGGAGCAGCGGCTCGATCAAGTTGTCGTCAGTGACGAATACGGCGTCAGGCTTGTCCGCGCGGTCGAACAACAGCTCAGTGATGCGCTCGCAGCCGACGACTGCCACGTGCAGCGGCCAAAGCTGGCTCTCCGGGAAGCCCTGAGCGATCAAGCAAGCTTCTGCGGCCTTCAAGTTGGGCTCGTGCGGCGACATGACCGCCAGACGCTTGCCCTTGTCCATCAGCCGCATACACGCCCGTTCGATCAGCGCGTCGAACGCCAGGTTGACCAGGCCAGCGTGCGGCAACGGCGCCCAGATCGCCGCGCGCAGCAGGCCTGGGTCCTCGAGCGCAGGCAGCCGGTACACGGTCGCGGAGCTCATCAGCAAGAGCCCCGCCGCGGAGCCCTGCTCGACCACCTCACAGAGCAATTGGTATGCGGGGTTGTTAGCGCGCCCGTCCACGCCCACGAGCGGCACGACCTGTCCGGCAATGCCCGTCTCGCGCCGCTCGATCAGCTCCAGGAACGTGGCCATGAAGCTGGTCCACTCGAGCGACCCGGGCTGCTCGCTCGTGACCCACAAGTAGCGGTTGTGGTGCGGAAAGCGTTCTGCCACGAATACTCCGCGTGCGCCCTTCTCGCTCACCAAGCCTTCTTCACGCAGCGCGTCGAGCACGCGCGCCACGGTCGGGCGCGTCACTCGGAACAGCTCCATCAGCGCGTCGTACGTGGGCAGCTTCGCGCCTGGCGATCGCTGCCCGGACAAGATCTCCTCTCGCAGGACGAGCGCGATCTGTTCAGCTTTTCGGGAGGGCATAGCCGCCTTTCACGCGAACGATTTACTCTAGCATCCTCCCTTGGGGAACGGGAACGAGGCCTCCAGCATGACCACACGACCGGAGGATTTTCGCAAAACGCCACGCAAAATGCGGATACCCATCAAGCGCGGCCGCTCGACCATGAACGGTGTCACCGTGGATCACGCCATGCTTCGGTGGGACTCCATCGGTCGCGACCACCCGGGCATCACGGCCAGGCCCAGTGATACCCTGGTCAAATACGACTCAGTGCTACAAAAGGCGTTGAACGACTCGAGCGACGCGAGACTTGCTAATCTTCGCCGCTTGGAAATGATCTCGGTGAAGGTACGGGCGTCAACGGCAACTACGACTACTACAACGCCGGCAAGTGGCTCCTACCCAACTACTTCATGAACGTCATTCGCAAAAGTCAGCTGACGCCCGTCAAAAGAAAGTAGAAAAGATCGATTGGCCCGCGCGAGTATCAATTCCAAATATCATGTGGGCCTAGGTGCGGTGACCTCGTTCGAGCGAATCGAGCGGGGCCTGCTCTTGACGATCGGCGACGAGAAGTTCCGCGCAGAGGTGATTCGCGCGGACGTTCTGCGCCTAAAGATCTCACGCGGTGGAAAGTTCGACGAAGCCCCCAGCTACGCGGTCGCCTTCAGCATGCCGGTAGACGTGCCCTTTCAAGTCGTCCCGCGCGGTGATTCGATCACCCTCGAGACGTCACAGTTGAAGCTCGTCGTGTCGCGGGCGCCCTTTGGGCTCGCGGTGTTTCGCTCGGACGGCTCGGTCGTCTTTCAAGATGCGGTCACGGCCGAGGAGCAGTCGCTCGGCTACGTGTATTTGAACGACTCGTTCATCTTGACGCGGCGCATCGCGCGCCACGACGCCATTTACGGCTTGGGCGAAAAAACAGGAGCGTTCAACCGCCGCGGTCGCAACTTCATTCTCTGGAATACGGACGTCTTGCAGCGCGGGGTGCTTGCCCAGAACCGCCTGGACGAAGCCGATCAATCGTTGTCCGGCACGAGCACCGCGTTCGACCCGTACTACACGTCGATCCCGTTTTACTATCACGCGCGGGTCAGCGCGAGCGCGGCCGCACTGTCCGGTTCGTTCCTGGACAACGGCTACAAGGCGAACTTCGAGTTCGACGAGCGGGACAGCTACCGTATCGAGTTTCACGGCGGGCAGTACACCGAATACGTGTTCGCCGGCCCGAGCATGAAGGACGTGCTCGAGGGCTACACCTTCGTCACAGGGCGCATCTCGCCACCCCCGCTGTGGGCGCTCGGTCACCACCAATGCCGCTGGCACGACTACAGCGACGCGGACGTGCTCCGCCTGGGCACGCAGTATCGAGACAAGCAGATCCCGTGTGACGTGCTCTGGCTCGACATCGAGTACATGAACGGCTACCGCGTATTTACCTGGAACACGGACAAGTTCCCGGACGTCCCCGGCATGCTGGCCAAGGCCAAAGAGAGCAAGCTGCGGGTGATCACGATTGTGGATCCGGGCGTCAAATACGAGCCTGGGTACGCGGTTTTCGACGACGGTTTAGCCAGAAATCTGTTCTGCAAAACAGAGGCGGGCAACGTGTACATCGGCCAGGTTTGGCCCGGTCGCAGCGCGTTCCCCGATTTCTCGAAGGCCGAGGCGCGCGCCTGGTGGGGCGATCTCAATGCCAAGCACATCGGCTCGGGTATCGCCGGAATTTGGAATGACATGAACGAGCCGGCGACTGGCCAAGTCGAGCCGTTCTCGATGCGCTTCGATCGCGACGGAGCGAATCATCCGCATCAGCGCTTTCACAATCAATACGGGTTGATGATGGCGATGGGCACCCATCAGGGGCTGCTGGCGGCCGAGCCTGCGCTGCGTACGTTCATCCTGAGCCGCGCTGGTTTCTCGGGCATTCAACGCTACGCGGCGCAGTGGCTGGGAGACAATTGCGCAGACTGGTCGCACATCGCGATGAGCATTCCGATGACCGCGGGCATGGGCGTGTCGGGCCAGGCGTTCGTCGGGGGGGACATCCCGGGTTTCACTTCGAGCCCGAGCGCCGAGCTGGCTGCGCGCTGGACTCAATACGGCGCGCTCACGCCCTTCTGCCGCTACCATAGCGAGCGCGGCGAGCCGGACAAGTATCCGTGGAGCTTCGGTCCGGGCACCGAGCAGTTGGCGCGCGCCGCGCTACAGCTGCGCTATCGCCTTTTGCCCTACATTTACAGCGCGTTCGTGAGCGCGAGCGAAACGGGCGCACCGGTGCAACGGCCGTTCGTGTTCGACTTTCAGCACGATCGCCAAGCTCGGGAAACCGACGACGCCTACCTGTTCGGCGAGGCGCTTCTGGTTGCGCCGGTAATGCAACCGGGCTGCACCGCCCGGCACGTCTATTTGCCGCTCGGCACCTGGGTGGATTTCCACACCGGTGAACGACATAGCGGCGGGCGGTACATCACGGCAGCCGCACCGATCGATCACATCCCGCTCTTCCAGCGAGGTGGCTACGTGATCCCCATGTACGACCACGCGCCCGCGTCCACCATGGATCACTACCCCGAGCTGATCGAGCTGCACGTGATCGTGCCCGACGAAGACGGCACCACCGTTTCAATGCTCCAAGAGGACGACGGCCTGAGCAACGCCTGCCAATCCGGCGCGTTCCTTCGCACACTGCTTCAGCTTACGCGCCGCGGCAACCAAGTCAGCGTCTCGGCGCAGAGCTCCGGGAACGGCTTCCCCGAATTTCGACGGACCCGGCTGCGCTTCGTGTTGAAGGGCTTTGCGGGGCACGCGGTGGAGCTCAATGGGCACGCGGTGGCGGTGCTGAGCGGTCAATTCGAGTGCGCAAATCGCGGCGAAAACTTGGAGTTTTCGTGGACGGTTTGAGCGAAGATCGCTTCACCAATCACCGGCTGCGGACAGCTGATTTGCCTGCCCCTATTTTTACTCGCGCGCGGAGGGGCTATCGCGCACCAGCCCTGAGCATGAGGTTCACGCTTGACCGCGGTCGGTGCCTTCGCGTGCGTGCCTCCGATAAGTTTTACATCCGGAGTGAGCGCCCAAAGGCGCCGGGAACGACGCCTTCCGCCGTTCGTTCGGCGTTGGTAGCCCTTCATTGCTCAGAGCACGGCGGCTGAATCGCGAGGGCCAGCGCACCGCGACCGAAGATGTCGAGGCACGCCACTCGGCTGCGACTTACTAGCGACTTCCGGGAAGGGGCGGCGGCCGCTTCGCGACATTTGTCGTGGGAGGCGAGGTCGGGCGTTTGGAGGGACGCTTGGACGGCAGCTTCGGGGCTTTCGTTGCCACCGGGTTCGCCGAGTTCGCCGAGTTCGCCGTATCGAAGGCTGGGATCTTTCCGATCGGCTTCGGCGGAGGGCGCAAGCGTACGGCAGCCTGTGGCGCGGTGCGGCGCGCGAGCGGAAAGTTGATTTCCGCGGGCGGGAAAGCGGGGCGCGCCAGCACGTAGCCTTGCGCGAAATGCACACCTTGGTCGGCGACCGCTTTGAGCTCTTCGACGGTCTCGACGCATTCGGCCACGACTTTTGCGCCCAGATCGACGCACAAAGCGACCATGTGCCGCACCATGATTTGGCGACGCGGGTCTTTGTCGATACCGCGGATCAGCGCGCCGTCGAGCTTCACGATCTTGGGATTGAGGTCGAGGATGCGCGACAGGTTCGAGTGACCCGCGCCGTAGTCGTCCACGACCAAGTGTACGCCCGCACGCGCGCAGATCTCTTTGAGCACACTCATGCACAGGTCGTAGTGCGTGAACGCCGCTGACTCTGTGATCTCCAAGTAGACTTCGCGTTCGTGAAAATAGAGCGGGTCGTCGGGGCGCACCAGCCAGCGCTGGCTGAGCTCCTCCGGATGAACGTTGACGAACAACGCGGTGTCCTGACAGCGCTCGAAGGTTTGCTGGCGAATCACACGCCCGAGGTGACCGCAGGCTCGTTCCTTCGCAGCCGCCAAGAACAACATCGGCGGTGAGGCGTACTGAGGCAGCTTGCAACGCACGAGCGCCTCGTGCGCGAACAACTGACCGGTCGCCACTTCGACGATGGGTTGGAACACCATGTTGATGTCGTTGGTCGTGATCGAACGGACGCCAACGTCCGGCCCCGTTTGATTGGGGTCACCGTTCAACGTCCAGTTCAGGCGGTCGTCGGACATGCGCGCAAGCTTCCACGCTCAAACGGCGCCCCCGGGTGACTAATTAAGTGACTCCGACCGTGTCGACAAATGCCAGCGAAATTCGAGCGTTACGGGTCGCCGAGGGCGCGCGGCACGAGACGTGTGCGATGAACGAATTGCGGCCTACCCGTCTGCGATCTGGGACCCATAAGTGATCTAGAAGCCCACGGGCGCTCGAGGCGCCCATTGGAATCAAAGATGAAAGCCCATTTCTTTTGC
>OLLW01000056.1_pt1 | contig 13534 bp, 8 predicted proteins | sample 1604611 | NCBI WGS metagenome assembly OLLW01 (sample SAMEA104055725, study PRJEB20765) | soil metagenome | biome: Arctic tundra; feature: Polygonal ground; material: soil | place: USA | collected 2011-09 | depth 0-0.5 m | reverse complement strand
TTCCGCCCGCGCCCGCGCGGCTTCCCGGCGTGCCTGCCGCGCCGCCTTCGGGCGCGAGCGAGCCACCATCGGTGCTCGAGCCGCACGCCTGGATTACCGTAAGCGAAAATAGTAGCGCCGGTATTTTATAGTGTTTCATGATTTTCATACGCAAGGTCCGCAATAGTTGGGGCAGGCTCGAATCTGACTTTGCGTGATGATGGAAGTGCCAAGTTCGATCACTTTCCCGAGTGAGTGTCGCGCCACATTGCAAACAAGACGGGGCAAGTGGACGAGTCGGAGGACATTCCTGAAAGCCCACTGGGGCGCAATCGCGGCGACAGACTTCTTCACCATCGAAGTCGTGACGGGCATCGGTCTCGTTGGGCATTTCGTGCTCTTCGTCATCGACCTGAAAAGTAGGCGTGTACATATCGCCGGGATCCAGACATCGGATCGTGGCGCCCTCGGGTTAGTGAAATGTCGTGGGCGTCTTGGCGGAACCCTGCGCTACTACCATCGCCAGGCTGCGTGATTTGAGCAGCCGAGTTTTGGCACCCTGCGACGTCGCTTCACCGAAGCCATGACAGGCCGCTTGCGGCGCCGTACGACTTGCTCACCACCGCCCCGCATGCTAGGCGAGCGGAATTATGCGTTGTCGCCTCTTCCTCAAGCTGACCGCGCGTGCCGCCGCGCTCTCTGCCCTTGTCCTGCTCGCGGGTATCGCCTGTGGCGGACGCGGCAATTCGTCCGAAGGCGCAGCCAATGGCGGAGCGGGCGCAAACGACACGGGCGGCGCGTCCCAGTCCGGTGGCAGCTCAGCGGGAACTAGCGGGCGCGCGAACATCGCCGGTGACTCCGCGACGGGCGGAACGCCAAGCTTCGGCGGCTCTTCAGAGACGGGCGGAAACTCGAACGGTGCAGCTTCCGGAGTGGGCGGGAGCTCCGCTGGGAACAGCGGGCGCGGTGGAGAGGGCGGCGCGTCTCCGCTTCCGGCCGCCGAATGCGGTAACGCGGGAGGCGTGTGCCTCTCGAAGGGAACTTGTGCCACAACGGGCGGCAAAGTCACTGCCGACCCCGGCGGCTGTCACTTCGACGACGGTCCGGCGGAGTGCTGTGTGCCACCCCTCCCGAACCCAGGCGGTAAGACGTGCGCTGACCTCGGCGGCATCTGCACACCAATCGGAGGTTGTCTCAGCGCCGACGGTCATTTCGCGGCCGAGGACAGCTGCACGGACCCGGGACAGGCCTGCTGCGTCCCGTTCGCGGCCTGCGGCCCGGAAACCATCAAGTGCTGCGAGGGCGGCACCACCTTCAGGCCGGCCTGTGACCAAAACGGCAAGGTCGTCTGTGTCGTGGGGCAGCCGCACGACTTGAACTTCAACTGCGGCCCGTGACGCCGGCACCTCGGGCAGCACGCTCTGCATCAAGTGCACGGCCCTATCCGCCATCCGCCTTGCCAAACAGCTCGCCCAAACTCGGCGACCCTTAAAAGCTGAATTTCGGGTCGGTGCCTCTGGTTGCATCGCGCCACCACGGACCGCCGCCCTGTCGTCGGAGGCCGATCAGGCGGCCCATCACGCCGCCGGAGATCATCGGGCGGCCATCGCGGGCTCGCTCGACGCCGTGATCCCGTACAGTCAGGCCATGCGCGCGATCCAATGTCCATTGCTGCCAGTTGGTTCCGATCAGAAGCCAGCCAGCACGACTTTGCCTTGCGCCCGGCCACTTTCCAGCAGCGCATGAGCACGGCGCAGGTTCTGGGCAATGATCTTCCCCATGTGCGTGTGAGCAGTCGTTCGAATACGACCCGCGTACGGTCGTGCCAATTAGGGACTGCCTGCAGGTCTGACACGGTGTCCGAGCCAACTGGCTGGATTACCAGCCCGAGAAAAGGTGACGGGCAGCCCAAGCGCGAGCACGGGTCTTCGTATTGAGAATCGCCACTGGCTCCCGCATTGGCGTCGCCCGCCGTATCGTTACCAGCGGCGCCCGAAGCCCCGCTCGCCAGGTTGCGGGTTCCCAAGCAGAAGCTTGCGGTCAATCTCTAGCCGGGCCGTCGCTTCGCCGCAGCCGCACCCAAAGCGCGTTCAGAGCCTCCGCCAGCGGTCGCCGCTGCGGGTTGCTGATTCGCGCTGAGCGTACTCCGGGGGGAAATACCCCCAGGCAGCGCAAAAAGCGGCCCCGCGGTTTGTTTTTTCGCAGCGAGTGATCGCTCCGGACCTCCAAGCAACACTCTATAGTCAAATGGCGCCGATGGTTTCCCGCAATCCTGGCTCGTCCGCGAACGACGCCGCCGAGCTGACCGCTCTGGCGCGGCTCGCCGGCAGCGGGGATCCGGCGGCCACGCGGCGCTTTCTCGACCAAATGTGGCCAACGCTGTCGCGGGTGGTCAACAGTGTGCTCGGCTCACGTCATCCAGAGGTGGACGACGTGATTCAGCAATCGCTGATCGCAGTGCTGCAAGCACTGAGTGCGTTCCGTGGTGACTGTCACCCAGCCGGATACGCTTCGCGCATCGCGCTACACGTCGCGCTGCGTGCTCGACGCAATGCTGCGGTGCGGCGGGCGCGCAACGAAACGCTCGCGCAGATCTCTGCTTCCGATCCGGACGTGCAGTGGCCCGGCGCCGAAGTCTCGGCGGAGCGCCGCAAAAAGGCGCTACGCGATCTGTTGACTGATCTGCCGGAGGAGCAAGCAGACGCCTTGGCGCTCCGCACCATACTCGGCTGGTCACTCGAAGAAGTCGCGCAAGCGACCGGTGCTCCGCTCAACACCGTGCGCAGTCGCGTGCGTTTAGCCAAGGAGGCGCTGCGTCGTCGCATCGACGCGGATCCAACGCTCGCCGATGAGCTGGAGGTTGCGCCATGAAAGTGGTCGACATCCATCCGGAAGAGCTGATCGACAAGCTGCATTCAGGTGACCTCACGAGCGCCGAGCGCGAGCGGCTCGACGCGCATCTGGTGCAGTGCTCCAGCTGTCGCTTCGAGATCGGCGTGCGCGCCGATCTCGAGCAAGAAGCTCCGCTGCTCGAGCAGCGCCCGCAGTTGACGTCCGCGGGGCAGCAAGCCGCGCCGCCCGCGCTTGCGCTGGCTGCCGGAGTCACGCGCGGCGCGCCGCGGGTGCCGTCGGTGCGACCGCGGATTCGTCGTCGCTGGCGGTTGGGGATGCTGGCCGCTGCCTTGGTGCTGTGCGCTGGCGGAGCAACCGCAGCGGTAGTGGCGGGCGCCGTCGTCGCGCCCAATTGGCTGCCCTGGGCGTCCGAGCTGAAGGCCGCCACGAGCGCTGGCAACGCGAGCGAGACGAAGGCCGCGCACCAGCTCAAGCGAGCGACGAAGCCGGCCGCCACGAGCGCAGTCGCGCCAGTGCCGTCGGTCACGGCAACTGCGGTCGAAGCCGTCGAAGCGGTTGCCCCTGTCGCATTGCCGACAGAGCCCGCGTCTGCGCCGAGTGCAGCGGCGCACGCGACAGCTCTGCCTTCAATAGCAGCGGTGCACGAAGCGGTTCACTCCGCACCCGGCGCCGCCGGAGACTCGGAGCCGTCCAGCGCTGCATTCCCGAATGTGCCGGACGGTGCGCCAGCGGGCACCAGCGCGAGCGAGTCCACGCAGCCCGACGCGGCAGCTCCGCAGCCAGACCCCGCTGCGAGCTTGTTCACGGATGCCAACCGTGCGCGCCGCGACGGCAACGTAGATCGCGCGGTCGCGCTTTACCAATCACTGCAAACTCGCTACCCGAGCTCTTCGGAGAGTCAGCTGTCGCGCGCGCTGCTCGCTCAGTTGCTCTTGGATCGCGGGAACCCGAGCCAAGCTTTGGCCGGCTTCGACAGCTACCTTGCTGGAGATGCTCCGGTGCTGAGCGCTGAAGCGTTGGTCGGTCGTGCCCGCGCCTTGGAGCAACTCGGTAAGACGGAACAAGCAGCCAGCGCGTGGCAGCAAGTGCAGAGCCGGTTTCCTGGCTCAGTGCACGCGCGCCTCGCGGCGGCTCGACTTGCGGCGTTGGGCATGCGGTGAAATTGCGGCATTCGGCCTGCTTCTTGGCCGCCGCGAGTTTACTAGTCGCGTCGCGGATGGCATTGGCCGGTGGGACTCCGCCGATCGTGCGGGTGTACGTGGCGGGGCCACCCGAGGCCGTCACCGGCTCGCGCGACGCGGTGCAAGACTTGTGTGCTCGCTCGAACGTAGCGGTCGTCGTGCGTGATGCAGCAGGAGCCGACGAAGCGCTGTTGGCCACGAAGCCCGCGCCGGGTTTGGCGGAGGGGTACGTCGATCTGCGTCCGGGCACGCCGCCGCGCGTCGTGGTCGTCGACGGCGTGACTCGCCAAGATCTGGAGCGGCGCAGCCTTCCCGAGGGCTCATCGCTCGAGGTCTCGATCGAGACGGTCGCGCGCGTCATCTGCTCGGCCGTGGAGTCATCACTCGCGGCGCGCGCTGCTGCTGCCAAGGCTCGCGCCGCTGCTCCGCCGAGCGCCCCGCGCGTGACGGATCGCGCTTCGGCATGGCAAGCGCATGCCTCGTTGTTCACGGCGATCGAGAATTTCGGTGCAGGCTTTCATGGCGGCGGAGGCGGCGCGTTGAGCGTGACTGGCGGCCGGTCCAGCGTGAAACCCGCTATTTTCGCGTCCTTCGCCGGCTACGCGTCCGCGGATGTGAAAGCCGCGGACTCGGACGCGCAGGCTTCTTTCGGGCTAATTGGGGTGCGCGTGCTGCCGATGTTGGAATGGCAAGCATCAAGCGATGTGACGGCGTGCTTCGGGCTCGGTGGCGGCGGAGATTGGATTCGCGTGACGGCGGAGCGCGCGCCGCCGGACGGCGCAGTCGGTGGTGGAAGCACCGCGCTGGAAGCGATCGGTTCCGCCATGTTCGGCGCGCGCGTGCGACTGAGCGGGACTCTGAGCGCCCTGTTTGCGCTCGACGCGGATGTGGATTTGACGCGGCACAGTTATGTCACCACATCGCCCGGCAGCGCTGCGTTCTTCGAGCCGTCGAGGGTGCGTCCGATGGGCCTCGCTGGTCTTGCGCTTTCATTCGGCAATTCCGGCGTCGCGCCGTCGTCGCCACAGCAGCAGGAGGATCGCCGTTGACCTTGCGCCTCGTCTCGAGCGGGCTCGGCCTGGCCGCCGCTATCGGCATCGTGGCCTGCAATGCCGGGGAAATCTCCGTATTTTCGAGCGCTGCGGCGGGCACGGGCAACATGTCCGGTACGGACAGTACTGGCGGTGGCGATACGGGTGGCGGCGGCGTGTCCGCCGGACAAGGTGGCGACTTCAGCGCTGGCGGTGGTGGCGGCGTCGTCTGTCACAGCAACTCTGATTGCGGGGACACGTCGCTGTTCTGCTTCAAGCAGAGTTGCGGGCCCGGTGCGCCGGGTGTGTGCGTCGTGCGCGAGGTGGTGTGTGAGCGGCAGCGTGGGTTGGTTTGTGGCTGCGACCACATCACGTATTGGAATGAATGCTTTCGCAAGGAATACGGAATTTCAGCGTCGACGCCCGGTGCTTGCGATGTGGGCGCCAAGAACTGTCACAACAATGGCGAGTGCTTCGGGGACGCGACCTGCGCGCGCCTTGTCTTGCCCTTGGCGCAAGGAGGCGTTGCGCTGCCTCAAAACACGACCTGCGGCGGCGTCTCTGGGACGGGCACGTGCTGGGTCGTACCGAGCGATTGCTCGAACAGCGGCGACGCCGACGTTTGGCAATCATGCCCGCCACCCGGTCCTATGGGTGGCGCGAGCGGCGCGAGCGGCGCGAGCGGCACGGGCGGCACCGGCGCCACGGGCGGCACAGAGCCGGTGGTCCCTTGCATGTCGACTTGCCAAGCCATCCGAGCGGGGCATCCGGCCATACGGCTCGATCCGGGTGCGACCTGTCAGTGAAACACTTGGGCATTGTCGCGATTTCGTAGAAGGATAAGGCATCCAAAGCACTGCGGGGTTGACCTAGCTGGTCCTGCTCGTGGCGCGAGGGTTCGCGCCAGGTTCGGACGGGCCGCGCTAGCTCGACTTGCACGACGCCGATACATGCGAAAAATCCGGAATTTGTTGGAGCGCGCGACCGCGGATGGCAATCGGCGCGTGTTTCTCACCTGCTCGACAAGCTGACGCGAAAGTACGGCTGCGGCGCGTACAAGCGCGCAGAACGTTACGCCTGGCTGCGCAGCGGCACGGATTTAGACAACGCGATGAAAACCGTCAAAGTGCTGCGCGAATCGCATCAGTTCGGCGGTTAGGGTACGCGCCTATCAGCGGCGGCGAATGCGGCTAACGAGCTGCGAAGTACCGGCAGGTCGCGTTCGGTCCGCGCTGAGTCTTCTGCTCGCAGGCCGTGAACACCGCATGCGCGTCGCGCCAATTGCCCAAATCTTGAAGACCGGTTGCGAGCAAAATGTACGGCTCGGCATCGCCGGGGTTGGCGTCCACGGCGACGCGCGCGGCAGCGACGCCTTCGCGAGTGTGGCCGGCTGCCAGCAACACGCGGGCAGCTCGGGTCAGGGCGCTCGGATCATCCGAAGGCGCAGCGCTGGGTGGCGCGTTGGAGGAGTTGCTATCAGCGACGACGACGCCACTGGGCGAAGGCACGGCGGGCGAAGCCACGGCGGGCGACCAGAGCGATGCCGAAAGCGAGCGGGTCTCCTGGGGCAGGAGCGCGTTGAGCCCAGCCGTGCGGCGAAGCGAGCTCGCGTAGAGCACCGATTCCGCTCTTTTCGCGCTGTAGCGCGCCAAAAGCCCCACCAGAAGCAGCGCGACGCTGGCGCTCAGCGTCCCAAGGACGACGCGACGTAGGCGCGCGCGTCGAGCGCGCAGCTCGGGCGTTTCATAGTAGATGAGCTCCTCACTTAGCTCCAGAAATGGGTCGGGCCGGCGTGCCATTTCAATACCTCTATTGGACCGTAAGCGAGGCCGTGCCCGTCAGCGCGCCGCGGACTGCGCTGATCGTGACCGTGCCGGTGGACAGACCGGTGGCAACACCACGCGAACCGTTGGCGTTGCTGATGCTTGCTTCAGCAGGGACCGTGGACAGCCAAGTAACGTAGTTGGTGACGTCGATCGTGGTCGAATCAGATAGCGTACCTTGAGCGGTAAACGCCTGCGTCGCGTGAGCCGCGATCGAGGCCGTGCCCGGAGTCACGGTGATTCCAGTCAACGTCGCCGACGAGACCACCACGTTGTCGCCGCCGGTTACACCTTGATAGGCCGCCGTGATCGCGGTCGTACCTCCGGACAGCGGCGTGACTTGGCCGCGAGTAGCGTTCGCATCAGAGACCGACGCGACCGCGGGTAGGCTCGAGGTCCAAGTAACGAGGCTCGTCAGATCGCGCGTCGTGTTGTCGCTGTAGATGCCCGTCGCGCTGAGATTGCCCGTGAACCCCACCAGCAAGGTCGGCGAAAAGGGCGTGATCTGGATGGTGGTCAAGGTGGCTGACGTGACCGTCAGCAGCGTCGACCCGGTGCTGCCACCGTAGCTGGCGCTGATGGTCGTGCTGCCGCTGGCGAGGGCCTTGGCTTGGCCTTTCGAGCCGTTGGCCGTGCTGATCGCTGCGACGGTCGGATCCGACGCGAGCCAAGTCGCAAGGGCCGTGACATTCCGGGTCGTGCTGTCGCTGTACAGCGCGGTGGCGACGAACGCGACCTGCGTGTTCACTGACACACTCGACTGATCCGGAGTGAGTTGGATGGAGACTAGAGTAGCGCTCGTCACCGTCACGGTCGTCGACCCAGTGATGCCATCGAACGTCGCGGAGATCGTCGCGCTACCGGCTGCGAGCGCCGTCACGTTGCCGCGCGCCCCCCCGCCAGGACCACCGCCGCCGCCTCCGGTCGACACCTGCGCCGCGGTGGTATTCGAAGACTGCCAGGTCGCTTGCGCGGTGACGTCCTGAGTCGTGTTGTCGCTATAGACGGCGGTGGCGGTAAATTGCTGAATCGCGCTCACGGACAACGTCGAGGCGATCGGAGTGACTTCGATCGAGGACAGCGTGGCGCTCGTCGCCGTCAGGGTGGTCGACCCCGTGAGCCCCTGATAGGCCGCCGAAATCGTGGTGGTCCCGACGCCGACGGTGGTCGCGACGCGCCCGACGCCTCCCGGCCCTCCGTTGCCTTGAGCCAGCGTCGCCACGGTGGTGTCCGAGCTGCTCCATGTCGCGCCTTGAGTCACGTCGCGTTGCGTGTTGTTGGAGAGGATCGCGATCGCCGTATAACGCACCGTTTGCCCGACGCGCACGGACGACGCGATCGGCGCGACGACGATCTGCTTGGGCGTCGGCGCGCTGACCGTGACAACGGTCGTGCCCGAAACGGTACCCAGCGTCGCCGTCACGTTCGTGGTCCCCATGGCCACCGCGGAGACGGTGCCCTGAGCGCCAGCCGCGTTGCTGACTGTGGCCACGCCAGCGCTGGCAGAGCTCCAGACGACAGTCGCCGTCAAATCGAGGGTGGAAGCGTCGCTGTACGTTCCGGTCGCGCTCAGCGCTTGTGTCGTGCCCGCAGGCACGCTCGGGTTTGCCGGTGTGATCGCGATCGAGACGAGCTGTGCAGCCGTCACGGTGAGCGAAGTCGAAGCGTTGACCGCGCCGAGCGTGGCGTGCGCGTTCGTGGTCCCGACCGCGACGGCGCTAGCCAGCCCTGGGTTGACTGCGGCATTGCTCACCGCGGCAATCTTCGAATCATCGGTCGTCCAAGTCACACTACCGGTGATGTTCACGACGGAGGCGTCGGAATAAGTGCCGGTCGCGACCAAGCGCGCCGTGGCTCCGAGGGGCAACGTGGGATTGGCAGGCGTGATCGCGATCGATACGAGCGTCGCGGCGGTCACCGCAACCCTCGCGGTGCCCCCCACCGTGCCGAGCGTGGCGCTGATCGTCACGCTGCCACCAGCGATCCCGGTCACGACACCCAGTGTTCCCGAAGCATTCGAAGCGCTGGCGATCGTCGCGTCACTCGAAGACCAAGTGACCGACTGAGTCAGATCGACGGTCGTGTTGTCCGAGTAGGTTCCGGTTGCAGTCAGCCCGGTCGTCCCCTTGACGGCGATCTTGCTCGTGGCAGGGGTGACGGCGATCGAAGTAAGGCTCGCGGTAGTAACGGTGAGCGTGGTCGAACCGGAAATCATCCCGACCGTCGCGCTGATTTTGGTCGTCCCTGCCGCGAGCGAAGCAACCAGGTGACTCGTCGTGTCTATCGTCGCGACGTTCGTCGCGCTCGATACCCAGGTTGCCTCGCTCGAAATATCCGACACTGAGCCATCGGAGAATGAGCCGGTCGCGGTGAAGAGCTGGCTCACGCCGACGCCCAGCGTCGGGTTGGTGGGCGTGACTGCGATCGAGACCAAGGTCGCGGCCGTGACCGTCAGCGAGGCAGAGCCGTTCACGCCGGCTATCGCGGCGCTGATCGTGGTCGTGCCGGCGCTGAGCCCAGTGGCCAAGCCACCGCTCGCGACGCTCGCCACCTTGGTATCGGAGGAGGTCCAAACTGCCGTCGCGGTCACGTCCTGCGTCGTCGCGTCGCTCAACGTGACCACGGCTTGAAATGCGACAGTGCCCTGAATGCCCACGGTGCCCGTGGCGGGCGTTACCGTCAGAGACTTTACGGTGGCGGTTGGAATCGTGATCGTGGCGCTGCCCGTCTTGGTCCCGACGGTCGCGGAGATGCTAGCTGTGCCCGGCGCAACGGCCGTCACGACCCCGGCAGTGACGGTCGCGAATATGGGGCTGTTGCTCGTCCAAGTCGCGCTCGCAGTCACGTCTTGATGGGATTGGTCCGAGTACAGACCTGTCGCGCGAAGCGCAACCTGTGTGCCAACGGCTGCGCTGGCGATCGCCGGGGTCAATTCGACCGAAACCAAGGTTGCGGTCGAGGCGCTACCGCCCGTTCCTGCGGCCCCGCCGATCGCTCCACTCCCGGCTGCGCCGCTGTTGCCCGCTGCTCCGCCGCCCGCTGCCGAGGCTCCTCCCGTTTGCCCATCCGTCCCGGCCTCGCCGGCGGCTCCGGCTTCCGGGGCCGCGCCGACTCCCGTACTTTGCCGGCCGGGCAGGCCCGTGGCCCCGCCGCAACCGTTCATCGCCACCAGCACGCCCAGCGCCAAGAGGCCGCCCATGACCCAACAACCCAGCGCAAATACGGCCGACCAAATCCGGGTGCTGCTCATGACACACATCTCCATCGAGCCGAAGGCAACGGCTCGTCGCAAAAGCTAAGCCCGGCTCGAGCCCGGTGCTTCCTGCGATCCTGTGTCCGAGGCGCGCGCGAATAGATCACTCTCGAGCGGAGGAATCAGACGCCAGCGAAAAAAATCGCCCACCGCTCCCCAATCGTGATCGCTTCTGCGTCGCACCGCACACAGCCTGTGCAGAGTCCCGTGCTCCACGACGCTCATCCCACCTGCTGTCGAGGCGCGGGACTCACCAACTTTTAGCTCCATTTGCCGGGAAATGATGGCTTCGAAAAGAACTTTGCCGTTTGGGCTTTGGCTCGCGTTCGCGTTCAGTGCTCGGGTCGCGCACGCGCAGCTCGCGACGCCCGTCGCCGCGGAGCAAAATGCGGCGGCGGAGCAAAATGGGGCAGCGCCAAATGGGGCTGAACCCGCCGGAGGACTCGATTCGAGCACTAACAACAACGAGTCCATGGCTCGGCGAGACTCTTTGTTTGAACAGAACACGGTCTCTGGCAGCACTGGCTTGCTCCACTTGACCGAGCCAGGCTCGGGAGCTGTCGGTACGTTTCGCCTCAACCTACTCGTGGACTGGTCGAGCGAGAGCGGCTTTCTATGCAACGCGAGCACGCCCTGTGGCACCGACACGCGAGACTCAGCCAGCCGCTACGGCTCGGCGCTCGGGCTCTCGGTCACTCCCCTCCGCTACCTCGAGGCGTATGCCAGCATACACTCGTCCGCGAGCTCAGATGATCAGCATTCGCCTGGTTTGATTGACGTGCTCGGCAACACCACGCTAGGCGCGAAGCTATTTTTGCCCGACCCGATCGCCGGGCTGCTGTCGTTCGGCGGCACGGCGGAGCTTCAGCTCCTCAACGGCTCCGGCTCTGTCGGCGTCAACGGCAAGGGCACGAGCTTTCGCGTGAGCGCGCTCGGCCAGGTCGACCTGCGCCGCCTTCAAGGCTCCGCGCTACCGCTCCGCCTGCTGACAAACGTCGGTTATTTCGCGGACAACTCCGGCAGCTTGGTCGAGAGCACGGAGAGCAGCCGCGGCGCGCGGATCTCGCGCGTGGAGCGCTTCGGGCTCGGCATCAACCGCGTCGATCGCGTGCAGATCGGGCTCGGCGTCGAAGCGAGCTTCCCGGTCGTACGTCCATTCGTGGAGTGGAATCTCGAGGTGCCCGTCAATCGCCAACGCTACGTGTGTGATCCGCGCACTCGTTACTCCGGCGACCGCTGCTTGTTCGAGAACGGCTCGCTGTCCGCGTTTCCGTCGACCCTGACCCTCGGCGCCCGTGTCTTCCCGCTGCTCAAGGGCTTGTCCGCGACTGCCGCGCTCGATATTGGCACCTCCGGCACGTCGAACTTCATCGAAGAGCTCGCGCCGACGCTGCCCTGGGACCTGTGGCTCGGCGTCGGTTACGCGTTCGACATTCAAGAGCCAGCACCGCAAAAGCTTGTGGTAGTACAGCGCGTCTCCGAAGCGCCGCCAGCAAAGCCGATCCTGAAGGTGCGCGGCTTCGTGCATGAACGAAGCAAAGAAGACGGCATTCCGAACGCGATCATCCGTTATCAAGGTCGCGAGCTCACGGCCATGGCCAGCGGGGCGGACGGGCGCTTCGTCACGGGCGACCTCGAGCCCGGGACGTATGCTTTCAATGTCGAAGCAGAGAATTTCAAAGCAGGCGAATGCTCGGTCGTGATCCCCGCCGAGCCGGCGTCGCCCCTGCCGCAGACCGCGAGCGCGCAAACGCCGGCTCGGCAAACGCCGACACTGCCGGCTCCACAAACACCGACACCGCGCGCACCCGCTCCGCAAACGCCAGGGGCCACCTACTTCGATTTGGACTGCGAGCTCGAAGCGCTACCGCGAGCTGGAAACGTGAGCGGCTCCGTGCTGGACGCAGACAGCTCGAGCCCGGTCGCCGGCGCGCACGTCGAGCTGAGCGACGCGCTGGGGCGAAGCCTGCGCCTGGCAACGGACGCGAGCGGTAGCTTCCGCTTCGAGCGTGTCTTGCCGGGCAGGGTCACTCTTAACGTCGACGCCCCAAACTACCTATTTCACGAACAAGCACTCGAGCTGAGCCCACGCCAAGACGCTCATGCGGAGGTCAGCCTGCGCAAGCGCCCGAAGGTCGGCCATGTGCTCGTCGCCGCAAACGAGCTCAAAATCACTCAGCAGATCCTCTTCGAGCAGGATTCAGCGACCATTTTGCCCGACTCGCAAGCGTTGCTGGAGGAGATCGCCGACGCCTTGGCGAGCACACCCAACATCATGCACGTGGAGATTCAGGGGCACACGGACAATAGCGGTACCGCCGAGCACAACAAGGCGCTGTCCGAGGCGCGCGCCAACGCGATTCTCGACTGGTTGGTCAGCCGCGGCGTAGCAGCCAATCGGCTGGTTGCGCACGGCTACGGTCAGGAGCGCCCGATCTCGCCGAACGTCACGCCACAAGCTCGCGCCAGAAATCGCCGAGTAAAGTTTATGATCTTGGACAAGGCAGACGCCCCCGCCCAGCGTTGAGCGAGCGCACCTCGCTCTGGGTTTTCGCGCGGCGCTGGGTTGCTCACTCCCGCCGCTTGCCGTTCATGACGGGCTCCTAAGCCCAAGACCGGGCGATTCACCGTTGATCCCGTGTAGTACCAAAACTCGGCCTATCGTGTCTGCTGGCTAATTCCCCGTCCAGTGCGGGATGGCTCAGGTTTTGTGGAATCACCAGCTTGTTTCGACGACGCAACGCCCGCCGGGCAGCTACCCGGTGGGCGCCTATGACGACTACCCGCCCGACGCGTAGATCGCGACCGCCGAGCCCGTGTACTTCGACGGACACGCTTCCTATTGGTACGGCAACCGTTGGTACTAACGAGACGGCAACCGCTGGAACCGCTACGACCACGACCCCGCGCGCCTCTATCAAAGGCGCACGGAGGCGCCGATCGTGCTACGCAGCTAGGAGCCTTACCGCGGCCGCGCCGCCGCACACCCTAGTGTTCATGGCGGCGGCGGGCACGGGCACCGCTGAACCGCGCGATCCGCGTTACGGTGCAGTGAACGGGACCGTGACGGCGTGAAAGCCGTTGACGCCGTCGCCGCTGGCTTGACCTGCGGCGGTATCGCTGGCGAAGGTGTAGAGCGGCCAGCCTTGGTAAGTGCTTTGCGTGGCGCTGACGTTGAGGAAGGTGCTGAAGTCAGAGGCGCTGAGCCCCGAGGGAACAGTCGCGGGATCGCCGTCGTAGATCGGCCAGGTCGCGAGGCACCCCCCGGTGCAGGCGCTGACGGGTGCGCTCAGACTGGCAGTGTCCGCCCCATCGACATAGAGAGTCATCCCGCTTGAGGTTGCGAGCACTTGACCGAGCGCGCCACTGGTTTGCAGAGTGAACGTGGTCGCCGCGGCCGAGGCGCCGCCCGCA
>OLLW01000342.1_pt1 | contig 13544 bp, 9 predicted proteins | sample 1604611 | NCBI WGS metagenome assembly OLLW01 (sample SAMEA104055725, study PRJEB20765) | soil metagenome | biome: Arctic tundra; feature: Polygonal ground; material: soil | place: USA | collected 2011-09 | depth 0-0.5 m | reverse complement strand
GTGCTTCCGCCGCTCGCCGGACAATCCGCGCGCAAACCGTCGCCGAGCGGCGGCAGCGCGCCAGCCACGCGTGCAACGCCGCTATCAACGGCGACAGCGCGCGCCGAACCGGCACCGCGCGCCGAACCGGCACCGCGCCCCCCTCCGCGCGCGCCTTCAGCGGCGTCGTCCAGCGAGCTGGATTTGCTGCTGCGCGATCGCTTCGGGTTCAGCGCGTTCCGCCCCCACCAACGCGCCGTCTGTGAAGCCGCCGCTGCGGGCGAAGATGTATTGCTCGTGATGCCGACCGGGGCGGGGAAATCGCTGTGTTATCAGCTCCCCGGCCTGGCGCGTGGCGGCACCACGCTCGTCGTGAGCCCGCTGATCGCGCTGATGGAAGACCAAGTGGCGCGCCTGCAGTCGCTCGGTCTGCGCGCCGAGCGCATTCACTCCGGGCGCAGTCGGCCCGAGTCGCGTCAGGTATGCGCGGATTACGTCGCAGGCGCGCTCGACTATTTGTTCATCGCGCCCGAGCGCCTCGGCGTTGCCGGCTTTCCGGAGTTGCTCGCGCGGCGTCCGCTCGGCTTGATCGCGATTGACGAGGCGCACTGCATCTCGCAGTGGGGCCACGATTTTCGCCCAGATTATCGCTTGCTCGGGCAACGCTTGCCGATGTTGCGTCCGGCCCCAGTGGTCGCGCTCACCGCCACAGCTACGCCTGTGGTGCAGCGTGACATCGTAGCGCAGCTCGGTCTGGGCGGCGCAGCCCGCCAGTTCATCCACGGTTTTCGGCGTGACAACTTGGCGCTCGAAGCGCTCGAAGTGCCACCCAAGGAGCGCCCGGGTCGCGCGCTGCAGTGGCTTGCCTCGCCCGGTCGCTTGCCCGCCATTGTTTACGCACCCACGCGCAAATCTGCCGAGCTGGTCGCGGATGTGCTCGCGTCGAAGCATCGCGCCAAGGCGTACCACGCCGGGCTGTCCGCAGAAGTGCGCGAGCGCGTGCAGTCGGACTTCCTCGCGGGTCGGCTCGACGTCGTGGTGGCGACCGTCGCGTTCGGCATGGGCGTCGACAAGGCCGACATTCGCACCGTGCTCCACCTGGCGCTGCCCGGCAGCGTCGAGTCTTATTATCAAGAGATTGGCCGTGCCGGCCGCGACGGCAAGCCCTCGCGCACCGTGTTGATGCATCACTTCGCAGATCGCAAGACGCATCAGTTCTTTCTCGATCGCGACTATCCTGCTGAAAACATGCTCGAAAAGCTGTTCCACGCGCTGAAGCCCGCGCCCGTAACCGCGCAAACCTTGCGCAAGAAGACGCGCGTCGCCAAAGCCGACTTCGAGAAGGCGCTCGAGAAGCTTTGGATCCACGGCGGCGTACACGGCGTCGGCGAAGACGAATTGCGCCGCGGCCACGAAGCATGGCGCGCGCCGTACGCCGCGCAGCGCGCGCTGCGCATCGAGCAACTGGCGCTGGTCGCGAACTTCGCCGCAGGCAATCAGTGCCGCATGCTCGGGCTCGTCCGCCACTTTGGCGACACCGAGGATTCCGGGCAGCCCTGCGGGCGCTGTGACGTCTGCGAGCCAGGAGCGCGCATCGCCGCGAGCACGCTTGGTCCGCTGCCGAAGTTGCCGGCCGCTGCGACCGCTCAGCGCGGCCGCAAGACCGGCAAACGTCGCGCGCGCCGCGCCTCGCGCACCCCAGCCGTCGCTTTGCCGTCCACGGGAGCCAGCGCGCCATTGGTCGCGACGTTGCGCGCCTGGCGCCTCAAAGAAGCCAAAAAGAAGCACGTGCCCGCGTTCCGCATCCTCACCAACCGCGCCCTCGTCGCGATCGCCGAAGCGCGCCCCGTAAGCCCCGAAGCGTTGCGTGGCGTTCCGGGGGTTGGCCCGAAGCTACTGCAAACGTACAGCGCGCAGCTCGTCGGCCTGTGCTCGCGCGACCGAGAGTGATCGTCGCTAGGGAGCCTCCGGCAGCACCTCGCTGCGACGATAGCGCCAGAACGCTGGCAAGAGCGGGACGCACGCCACAACGCACGCGACGCACACCAGCCCACCGAGGCGAATCGAGCGCGATAACCCCAGGCGCTCGGCCATGAAGCCAGCGCGCGCGTTGCCGAGCAGCGGTCCGGTCATGTACGAGAGCTGCTCGATGCCTGCCATCCTGCCGCGGAGCCCCGAGGGAATGGTCTCGTTCCAGATCGTCATCCGGAAGAGGCCGCTGACCATGTCGGCGCCGCCGGCGAGCGCGAGGCAGAGCAGCGCAATGGGCAAGGATGCCGCGCAGCCGAGGCCGACGATCGCCGCGCCCCACAGCGCGGCCGCGACAACGACGGCCGCGCCGCGGCGCTTTACGTTGCGCGTCCAGCCGCTAAATAGCGTGACGAGCAGACCTCCGACGCTCATCGCGGAGTATAGGTAACCAGCGGCGCCCGTGCCGCCCCACTGCGAGGCTAGTGCAGGGAACACCGCTACCGGCATGGCAAACGTCATCGCCACGATGTCGACCACGTAGGTCCCGATCAGCTCCGGGCGGCTTGCCGCATAGCGAAGACCCTCGATGATGCTCGCGAGGCCGGCATCGGGTGCGTTCTCGGCCGGCGGCATGGCGCGAATGGCCGAAACCGCAAACAGCGAAACCAGGAAGGTAAAGGCATCGGCGCCGAACGTGAACGGCAAGCCCAGCGTCGCGATGCACACGCCGGCCAGCGCGGGCCCGGCGATCGCCGCGCCGGTATTGCGTAGCGAGCTGAGCGCCGACACGGCTGGAAGATCCTCGACTGGTACGAGCTTTTGCGTCAGCGACTCCAGCGCGGGCCGATGAAAGCCGTTTGCGGCCGACATGAACGCCGCGACGATGAACAGCAAGGCCACGCTGGGATGACGCAGCATTGAATTGACGGTCAGCGTGAGTGAGCCGCACATGAGCAGCGCTTCGGACCAGAGCAAAAGTCGACGTCGGTCGATCGCGTCAGCCACCGCGCCGCCCCAGAGCGAGGTCACGGCCAGCGGCACGAGCTGCACGGCCCCTACCATGCCGACAGCCCACGACGACTTGGTGAGCTCGTAGATCTGCACCGGCAGGGCGACGTAAGTCAGGAAGCTGCCGAATGCGCTCACCAGCTGGCCGATCGACACGTAGCGAAAATCACGGTGCCGGCGCAGCGGCGACAAGTCGAGAAACATGGCTTGGGGCGGCGGGGCCAAGGCCCGCGGCGGCTTCAACATACGCCACGCGGCTTCGCGCTGTCAGCCGGTGCCGACGCCCCTTAACACTACTTGACGAGGCCTTCACCGATCAGCATACGCAGCAGGGTCGGCGGACGCTCGCCCTTTTCGTAGATCTCACCGCGGCAAGCGGGCGAACCGCGCTCGAGTTCCCGGCACACGGCGGGACGAGAGCCGTAGATCGAGCATACGAAGCGCTGCGTCTCGACGTTGACGAGCAACGCCGCGCAGTGCCCGTCCGACATCCGCATGTAACAACGGTTGCCGTCGAAGACCGTCAGTTCATCGACTTGGTCGCCGAGCAGGGCGTGATCGGCACCGTCGACTCGCACGTAGTTGGCGAGCTTCGAGAAGCAGCACGAGCCGCATTCCAGGCAGGCCGGGGCGACCTCCGCAGTTGTCGCCGTGACCATGCTGCGACAACCATACGCTGGCGGCTGCTTAGTTGCTGGGCAGAAGTCCGAAAAAGCCGAATACCAGCGTTGCCAGGGCGGATCACGTCGAGCTCGCCCAGCGCAGGCGACTACGGCGGAAGCAAGCGCCGCACTGCCGTTGAATGGGGATCATTCGGGAATTGCACTAGGAATTCCGCCGCGCGCCGCGACGCCTGGCCGCGCTCGCCTTTCTCGTACAGCGCTTCGATACTGGCGACCTCAGCATCCGCGCGCAGGACGCCGGTGGGAAAATCTGCTTGGTACTGGCCGAGCAGATCTAGTGCGCGGTTGTAGGCGCCGGCCCGAGAAGCGGCCCGAGCTGCGTCCAGTGCGGCGACTTCAGCGCTTAGCGTTGAGGGGGCAATCGCGGATTCCGACTGGGGCTCGGTCGAGCGCGGATGGTCAGTCAACGCGGGCTCGTGCAACCGAGCACTGGCGGAGCTTCTGGCGAGCGGCGCTCGGACTGGCGCCGCGTGCGCTGGCGCGCTTTCGGGGATTGCTGCGGGCACACTACCGTTGCTCGATTGTGACGGAACGACGGCCGATGGCAGCGTTGTCAGCGGCGTGGCGACGCGCATTGGCGAGGGCTGGCTTACGCGCTGCGAGCCGAACCAGGCGAACGTCAACGCGCTGCCTCCGAGCGCTCCGAGCAGCAGGTATTTGCCGGCACCGAGCCGAGACAACAGCCCCGCGCCAGCCGCACTTTGCGTCGCGGCGTGCGCCCCACCCGCTGAAACCGCGGCGCCTGCCAGTAGCCCAGAAAACCTACGCCACGCCTGCTCGGTGGCTTCAGCTGACACTCCGTCCCCGCGCGCGGAGTCGAGCAACGTACGTTCGAACATGTCTGCCACTTCGGGTTGATCGTGATCTGTGTTCGTCATCAGCGTCGCGCTCCTCGCGCGGCGAGCGTCGCCTGGAGGCGCTTGCTGATGGCAGAAAATTCTTGTCGGGCCCGGCGCAGCCTCGAGCTGGCGGTGCCTACCGGAATACCTTCGAGCTCGGCTATCTCACTGACCGAGATACCCTCCAGCTCGAACAGCACGAAGGCGGTACGCAACTCGAGCGGCAGGCTGCCCAGAACTCGGTCGAGGAGCTTTCGCGCTTGGCGTTGATCGAGCTGCTCTTCGGGTGACGGTTGCGGGTCGACCAGGGCTTCGAAGTGCTCGCTGCGCGCGCTCGGTGGCGCGCTCTTTTCACGGCGCACGACGTTCGAGGCGACGCGCAGCGCAACCCCATACAAGAACGCCGTCTCTCGCCCTGGCTGCAGATCGGGGAGCCGCCGAGCGGCCACCCAGAACACTTCCTGCGCTTGATCGTCGAGCTCGGCAGCAGGCACACCAAAGCGGCGCAGGAGGCGCCACACCGATCCGTAGTGACGTTGAAAGAGCGTGCGCAGATCCGGCACGCCGTTAGCCGCAGCCTCGAGCGCGGCCACCCCCGGCGGAGTACTGGCGCTCGATTCCTCTTGAAACGACGCGCCAGCGCTGGGGAGGGTGCTCGGTACGCTCATCAAAAATGCGTTCCGATGCCTAACATGCCTGAGGAGATGACGGGTGACGAACGAAACAGCTCGCTGCCGTCTGGTCGCTCCGCGGTGATCGGGCTGGTGAGCGCTGCCAGGCCGAGACGAAGCCCGATCTGAAAGTGGCTTGCGAGGTTGTAGCTGGTCTCGATGCCCAGCCCTTCCGCGCCAAAGCCTTGAGTTTTGTTCTGCGTCGTCGCGCCGCTCGCGTCCTTCGTGCGTAGCCCGATCAGACCCGCCGAGATCTCTGCACAGCCCAAAAGCACCCAACCGCCAGTGTCGTAGTGCGGCGAAAAACACAGGCTTGCTCCGAGCTCTTGACCGCCGACCTCGGAGCGGAAATCCCCGAACCGGTAAGTCTGATCGAAGAGCAAGCTCGCGCGTAAGCGCACGATGGTGCCCAAGAGGTAGCTGTCACCATTCGGCAGCGTCACGAAGTTTGCCCGCGACGCACTCAAATCGAGCCGCTCGATGGCGCGCTTCGGGACGAACCCGAAGACGGGTCCCGCGAAGGCCTCGACTGCGAACGCGTGATCGAGATGTAATTTGCCGGCTTCCACGTCGACGGTCTTCGACCAAATGTCGGCGCTTCCGCGCAGCGGCGGGCGCACTGGCGCGCTTTGCGTGACCGGAGCGGTGGCCTTTGGCGCAGGCTTGGCTTCCGGAGCGTTTGGCGGGCTCAGTGCGATTGCGGTCACGACGGCTAAAGCGTCGACCACTTCAGGGCAGTTGGCGGCCTGCACCTCGCGTGGGTTGGAGCTGCTCGCGCTGCTGTGGACGGTGAGAGAAGCGTGAAAGCCGTCAGATTGCTGGCTGATTGACACCTCAAAGGTGTTGTCGCTGGAGGCCTTGGCGCCGAACTGTCCGCCGCGTGCCGCCACCGCCTGCTCGAACTCGGCCTGCGTCGGACAGCCGCTGGGCGCCGCATATTGCAGCCGGCCGCTGCCCGCCGCCCGTGCCCCCGCAGGCGCCAGTACCGCCGCGCCAACCAAGAAAGCCCCAAGAGACGTGGCGCTGTGTCGATTCACAGAGGGATAATAGGAACGCCGACCCCGGGCGATCACGAAAACGCCACGGCCGGAACGATTTCCGGGCCCCCTTTTTTCCCGCGCTGATTGCGCGACCTCAGGCTGTGCCTCGCGGCGCTCGTCGTGCGGCGCTTGGGGCTCCGCCTCTCCTTGCGCCGCCCCGCGAATAGTCGTATGGGATCCAATACATGGGAGCCCAAGTAACACGCCGCCGTGAAACCCCGAGGAATCCGCGGGTCTCCCCGGTCACGGCCCAGAACGGTGACGTCCGAGAGGTGTTGAACGCCCTGCGCCGCATCGTGCGCTCGTTGCGTGTCTCTTCGCGTACGGCCGAGCAGCGGGTGGGCTTGTCGGGCGCTCAGCTATTCGTGCTGCAGTGCCTCGCGCGTCAGAGCCCGTGCTCGGTCAATGAGCTCGCGGCTCGCACCGCAACCGACCAAAGCTCAGTGTCGGTCGTGGTGAGCCGGTTGGTCCTTCGTGGGCACGTGCGGCGCGCGGCATCCAGAGCGGATCGTCGCAGTGTCGAGCTGACGTTGACCAAGTCGGGTCTCGCCCTGCTGCAAAGCGCTCCTGAGGCCGCTCAGGATAGGCTGATCTTCGCGCTCACCCAGCTCCCGAAGACCGAGCTGAAAGCGCTTTCCCGCTCGCTCGTCAAAGTCGTCGGGCTTGCCGAAGTCTCGCAGGAATCGCCGAGCTTGTTCTTCGAAGAAGGCCCAGCTCTGGTTGGGGTGAAAGGGCGCGCGTCGCGTGTCTGAGCTCGGCGAGCCCGTTCCGATCTCCAAGACCGGTCTGCTGCCTGTTTCACCTTCGATGGGTGATGCGCTCGCTGCGGCGCGTGTGCCGCGGGTAACGCCAGTGGTCGGTCCGCGCGTGCTGTTCATCAGCGCGCTGGCCGTGGGCGTCGCCTTCGTGGCCGGCGTCGTGGCGCGCGTGTTGGTGGCCATGATCGCGTTCGTGACGAACGCGGCCTTCCTGCAGCGCGTCTCGCTGCAGCCTGCGGCGCCGCACCAGCATCACTTGGGCTGGCTGGTGATTTTCGTGCCGGCGCTTGGTGGCATCGTCGTCGGCTTGATGGCGCGCTATGGCTCGAAAGCCATTCGCGGTCACGGCATCCCCGAAGCCATGGAGCAAGTGCTCACCAATGAAAGCCGCATTCCGCCTCGGCTCACGTTTCTGAAGCCTCTGTCTGCTGCCATCGCCATCGGTACCGGTGGCCCGTTTGGCGCGGAAGGGCCGATCATCGCCACGGGTGGAGCCCTGGGCTCGCTCGTGGGCCAGGTTTTGAAAACGACATCCGCCGAGCGTAAGACTTTGCTGGCCGCGGGCGCCGCCGCCGGCATGGCAGCGACATTCGGCAGCCCGGTGTCCGCGGTGCTGCTCGCGGTCGAGCTCCTGTTGTTCGAGTTTCGCGCGCGGTCGATCATTCCGGTTGCCTTGGCCAGCGCCACTGCGGCCGGTGTGCGCATGGCCTTGGTCGGCTCCGCGCCGGTGTTTGCCATGCCGCAGCTCAGTCAGCCGAGTGGAGCCGCGCTGGCTTTTTATATTTTGCTCGGCGCGCTGATTGGGGTCGTGGCAATCGGCGTTACACGTGCCGTGTATGCCATCGAGGACGGCTTCGAAAAGCTGCCGATTCATTGGATGTGGTGGCCAGCAATCGGTGGCCTCGCGGTGGGCGGCGTCGGTTACTTCGCGCCGCGCACCATGGGCGTCGGTTACGACAACATCGAGCACGTCCTGACTGGTTCGCTCGCGGGGCAAGCGCTGGTCATACTCTTCGTGCTCAAATTCGTGTCTTGGGCGATTGCGCTCGGGAGCGGGACTTCCGGCGGTACGCTCGCACCCCTATTTACCATTGGCGGCGGGTTGGGCGCGACGCTCGGCGCCGTCGCGGCGCCCCTTCTGCCGAGCTTCGGCATCGACCCGCGTATCGCCGGGCTCGTGGGCATGGCAGCGATCTTCGCTGGAGCCTCGCGAGCCCTGCTGGCCTCGGTGGTGTTCGCGTTCGAAACCACGCTGCAACCGCTCGGGCTGTTGCCGCTCTTGGGCGGCTGCACCGCGGCCTACCTCGTGTCCTGCTTCTTGATGCGCAACACCATCATGACCGAGAAGATCGCGCGGCGAGGCATTCGCGTCCCCAGCGAATACGCGGCTGACTACTTGGACCAATTGTGGGTTGGGGACGTCTGCAAACGTGAAGTCGTGTCACTGACGGCCAGTGATACGATAGATGGCGTTCGGCGCTGGTTCGAGACGGGCGCCGCCGGCACACAGCACCACGGTTTCCCCGTCCTCGACGAGCGCGGCCAGCTACTGGGCGTCGTGACACGCCGTGAGCTCATGGATCGACGCGCGGACAGCCTCAGGCTGACGCGAGATCTGCTAAAAGGTCCCCCTGCAGTCGCGTTCGAGGGCAGCTCGCTGCGTGAAGCCGCGGATTTGATGGTGACCGAGGGCATCGGGCGTTTGCCCGTGGTCACGCAAGCCGACCCGGGCAAGGTCATAGGGATTCTCACACGCAGCGACTTGTTGTCTGCGCACGCTCGCAGGTTGAACGAGAACGATCACGTTGCGCCAAGCCGATTGCCCCTGAACCGGAAGCGCCAAAGGAAGGCTGGATAATGGAACGTTCATTCGAACATGTGTTGGTTTTTGCGCTCTCGTCGCTCGTGTTGCTCGGAGGCTGCGGCAAGCACCCGGCCCCTGAAGCCACTACCAAGGCGGAGCCCGTCGAGTCTGACGAACCTCTTCCGCCGCCCGACCCTGCAGCGGAGGCGCGCAAGTTGTTCAACACCAAGTGCATCACCTGTCATGGCGATCACGGCGCAGGAGACGGCCCGAACGCGGCTACGCTCGACCCCAAGCCACGCGCCTTTGGCGATGCCAAGTGGCAGGACAGCGTCACCGACGAGCAAATCAAGAAGACAATCGTCGAGGGCGGCCCGGCCGTCGGCAAGAGCGCTGCCATGTCAGCTAACCCCGAGCTGCAGAACAAGCCCGATGAGCTCACTGCCTTGGTCAAGATTGTGCGCGATTTCAAGCATTGAGTTATCTCCTGGAGCGCTACCGAGTCTTCAGCTAAGCCTGGTACACCGTGCCTTTGACCGCGTTTCAGCCAGCCGTTCGCAGGTGGTTCGCCGAGCGGCTCGGTGAGCCCACGCCGCCGCAACGCGAAGGCTGGCCTGCGATTCGCGCCGGCAAGAACACGCTGATCGCAGCGCCCACGGGCTCGGGCAAGACGCTCGCCGCGTTTCTGTCTGCGCTCGACGACTTGTTGTCACAGGGTGCGGCGCTCGAGGAGAGCACGCAGGTCCTATACATCTCGCCCCTGAAAGCGCTCGCGCGCGACATTCAGAAGAATCTCGAGACGCCGCTCGCCGAGATCCGCGCGCTCGACCCGAGCTTGCCGGAGCTCTGCGTGTCCGTGCGCACCGGCGACACGTCGGCCAAGGGTCGCGCCAGCATGAGCAAGCGCCCGCCGCACATTCTGGTGACCACACCGGAGTCCGCTTACATCTTGCTGACTAGCGAAGGCGGGCGGCAGATGCTGCGCGGCGTTCGCACGGTCATCATCGACGAAATTCACGCTCTGGCGCGCGACAAGCGTGGCTCGCACTTGGCGCTCTCGCTCGAGCGGTTGGAGGCCCTTGTCGAGCGCCCGCTACAACGCATTGGCTTGTCGGCCACACAGAAGCCGCTAGAAGACGTGGCGCGCTTCTTGGTCGGCGTGGGGCGCGAATGCGTGCTGGTGGACGCCGGGCACCTGCGCAACATCGATCTCGCCATTGAAGTGCCCCCGTCCCCGCTGACTGCGGTCTGCTCGCACGAGGTGTGGGAGGAGATTTACGAGCGCATCGCGACGCTGATTCGCGAGCATCGCACCACGCTCGTGTTCGTGAACACGCGCAAAATGGCGGAGCGCGTTGCTGCGCGGCTGGGCACTCGGCTCGGTCAAGATGGCGTCGCGTGCCACCACGGCAGCCTAGCAGCGCCGCGCCGTCATGACGCCGAACAGCGCTTGAAAGCCGGTCAGCTCAAAGTGCTAGTCGCCACCGCGTCGCTCGAGCTGGGCATCGACATTGGCGATGTCGATCTGGTGATCCAAATTGGCGCCTCGCGCTCGATCGCGACACTGCTGCAGCGCGTCGGACGCGCCGGTCACGGTGTCAATCGGACGCCGAAAGGCCGCGTTTTCCCGCTCACGCTGGACGAGCTGGTCGAAGCCGCAGCGCTCGTACGCAGCATCCGCGCAGGTTCTCTCGACCGCACTCCGCAGCCAGGGCGCCCGCTGGATATCTTGGCTCAGCAAATCGTCGCCGCCTGCGTCGCGGAGACCTGGCACGAAGAAGCGCTGTTTCAGACCCTGCGTCGCGCCTGGCCGTATCGGGATTTGGAGCGATGCGAGTTCGACGAGGTAGTGAAGCTGCACCTAGAAGGGCGTTGGGCGCTGCTTCATCGCGATGGCGTTGGTCAGCGGCTCATGGCAACACGCCGCGCGCGCTTGACGGCCATCACCTCAGGCGGCGCCATCGCCGACAACGCCGACTACCAGGTGATTCTCGATCCCGAGGGCAGCCTGGTCGGCACCCTCAACGAGGATTTTGCGATCGAGTCCAACGGCGGAGACATCTTTCAGCTCGGCACGGCTTCCTGGCGTATCTTGCGCGTCAGCGGCGGTGTCGTGCGCGTCGCGGACGCTCAAGGCGCCCCCCCAACCATCCCATTCTGGCTCGGTGAAGCCCCCGCACGGACGCGCGAATTGTCGGATGAAATCTCGCTCGTGCGCGAACAAGCCGTCGCGCAAAAGTCGCTATTTTCAAGCCAAATCGGCGAAGCGGCCGCGTCACAGTTGGCAGAGTACACGGCGGCCGGTGTGAGCGTGCTGGGCGCCGTGCCGACCAAGCGGCGCGTGATCTTGGAGCGCTTTTTCGATGAGAGCGGCGGCATGCAGCTCGTGCTCCACGCGCCGTTTGGCGGGCGCATCAACCGCGCGTGGGGGCTCGCCCTGCGCAAGCGCTTCTGCCGCGGGTTTGGCTTCGAGCTGCAAGCCGCGGCCAACGAAGAGGCCATCGTGCTCTCGCTCGGCGCGCAACACAGCTTCCCCTTGGAAGAAGTGTTCGACTACCTGAACCCGGAAACCGCGCGCGAGCTCTTGATTCAAGCGCTACTGCCCGCGCCCATGTTCAAGACGCGCTGGCGTTGGAATGTGTCACGCGCGTTGCTCGTCGAACGCATGCGCGGTGGTAAACGTACGCCACCGCCGCTAGTGCGCATGCGCGCGGATGATTTGCTCGCGGCGAGCTTTCCCGCGGCTGTGGCCTGCGGTGAAACACTCCCGCCGGGCGACATCGAAGTGCCCATGGAGCACCCGTTGGTGCGCCAAACAATCTTCGATTGCCTGACTGAGGCCATGGATACCGACGGCTTTTTGGCTGTTTTGCATGGCCTGCGCGACGGCAGTATCGAGCGGCGCGCGGTCGATTCGCCGTCGCCCTCGGTATTCGCGCACGGCATTTTGGCGGCGCAGCCGTATTCGTTCCTGGACGACGCGCCGCTCGAGGAACGCCGCACCCAAGCGGTGCTCACGCGCCGCACGCTGGATGTAAAATCCGCCGACGAGCTCGGCGCGCTCGACCCCGCTGCGATTCGCCGCGTGCGCGAAGAAGCCTGGCCGACGCCGACCTGCGCCGAGGAGGTCCACGAAGCGCTGCTCTGGATGGGCTACGCCACGCTGGACGAAGTCACTCCCTGGAGCGACTGGATCCAGGAGCTGTCGGCGGCCGGGCGCGTGGTTCGCGAAGGCGAGCGATTCTTTGCATACGAAGCAACCCGCGATCCGAAAGAAGTGCTGCGCGGACGTTTGGAAGCGCTCGGCCCGATCGCCTGCGATGACCCGCTGCTCTTCGAGTTAGAGAGCGAAGGCTTCGTGCTGCGGGGCCGCTTCGAGGGCCGCTCTGGCTGGTGCAGCCGCCGCCTGCTGGCGCGCATTCATCGCTACACTCTGGACAGGCTGCGCAAAGAAATCGAGCCGGTCACCGGCGTCGAATTCTTGCGCTTTCTGGCGTCGTGGCAGCACGTCGACGCCGAGCGCAAGCTCGACGGACCGCGCGGCGTGCTCCAAGTGATCCGCAAGCTGTCCGCGTTCGAGGTGCCCGCGTTGGCCTGGGAGGCGAGCGTGCTGCCCGCGCGCATCAACGGCTACAAGCGCGAATGGCTCGACGAGCTGACGCTGTCCGGCGAGGTCGTGTGGGGTCGCATCTGGGGCAGCGGCGCGGCTCCGATCCGCACCACGCCGGTTTGCCTCGTGCCGCGGGATGACCTGGACGCTTGGCTCGCGCTCTCCAGCGCGCCTCTCGTCTCGGAGCTCGGTCACGCTGCGGCGGAGCTGCATCGCTTGCTTGCCGTGCGCGGCGCGATGTTCGCCCAAGGCCTGCAGCGCGCCTCCGAGCTACACATGGACGAGCTGGACGAAGGCTTGGGCGAGCTCATTGCACGCGGGCTGGTGAGTTGCGACTCATTCAGCGGTCTGCGCTCACTCTTGCTCACGCCGTCCAAACGCCGATCATCCACGAAAATGGCCGGTCGCTGGAGCCTCCTGCGCCACGAGGGTCTCGAAGCTCCGTCCGCAGAGTTCGTCGCGCGCCAGCTGCTACTGCGCACGGGCGTCGTGTTTAGGAAGACCGTGGCCCGCGAAAAGCAGCCGCTGCCCTGGCGTGAGCTGGTGCGCGTCCTGCGCACCCTCGAAGCGCGCGGTGAAGTGCGCGGCGGGCGCTTCGTCGCCGGCTTCGACGGCGAACAATATGCGCTGCCCGAAGCCGTTTCGCTCCTGCGCGCGGTGCGCCGCCGCGGCCCTGGTGACCCCGTACACGCCTCCGCCGCAGATCCGCTCAACTACCGCGGCATCCTGACTCCGGACGAGCGCGTGTCGCCGCTCTCGCGCCAAAAAGTGCTGGTTGCTTGAGCGCTTAGAACGCGCCCCCGGCGCCAGCGCAGTCGCCAAAAGTGTCAGCGGCATGCCAGATCCCCACCGCCATCCCTCCAACAAAAAAACCAGGAGGCGCTGTTTGTTGGGTGCAAGTTTCAATCCACTGGCCGCAGCCGCTGGGATACAGGCACTGGTAGCTGACGAGATCCCCGGGGATGCCACACTGCGAGCCGGTAGGGGGGCGAGTGGGCGGGCAAGACAAAGTCGGGTAGCTCGGCGCTCCCGCGCTCGCGTCGCACTCCATGCCCGACGCGAACACTTGCCAATTCGCGCCTTGGTGGCAAAGCGCGAGGACCTGCTGACCGCAACTATCGGAGTACTCGCAAGCACCGAGGCCGTTCGGCGGCATCGCGCAGCGGCTGCCGTCAGGTGGC
>OLLW01000284.1_pt1 | contig 13550 bp, 10 predicted proteins | sample 1604611 | NCBI WGS metagenome assembly OLLW01 (sample SAMEA104055725, study PRJEB20765) | soil metagenome | biome: Arctic tundra; feature: Polygonal ground; material: soil | place: USA | collected 2011-09 | depth 0-0.5 m | reverse complement strand
GTCGGCTCCCTGTCGGGTGGCGAGCGCGCGCGTGTGGCTTTAGCGCGGCTCCTGCGTCAAAGCGCGAATCTGGTGATTCTGGACGAGCCCACCAACGATCTCGATACCGCGACGCTGGGCGCGCTCGAGAGCATGCTGGTCGATTTTGGCATCACCGCGCTGGTCGTCACTCACGATCGTTGGTTCTTGGATCGCGTTGCGACCAGTGTGCTGGCGTTCGAAGAGGGCGGTCACGCGACCCGCTACCCCGGAAACTACACGACATATCGGCGCCTAAAGGCGCAGCGCGATAGCGCGCCCAAGCCGATTAGCCCGCCGCCTGCGAAAGCCGCCGCCGCCGCACCGGCCGCGCGCCCCGAGCGCCCCAAACAAAAGAAGGGGCTATCCAACGTCGAGCAGCGCGAGCTCACGGGGTTACCGGATGCCATCGAAAAGGCCGAGCAGCATGTCTCCGAGCTGAGCGCGACGCTGGCAAACCCGAGCACGTATGCGAGCGGCGGCAAAGAGGTCGCGAAAGTGACTGCACAGCTGGAGCTTGCCAAGGCCCAAGTCGATAAGCTGACCAAGCGTTGGGAAGAGCTAGAGCGAAAGCAGAGCGAGTGAGAGAGTGACTCGCGTTCAGAACCCCAAAGGGGTGGGCGCTGAGCTGTACGCACTCACTCATCGCGGCAACCGCGGGGACCTCGAGTTTTATCGCCGCACGTGTCGCGGCGCCCTCCGCGTGCTCGAGCTAGGCTCGGGCTATGGCCGTGTGCTCGCGGCTTTGGCGAGCCCAGAGCGGCGCGTGGTCGGCCTGGAGCGCGACTCGGAATTCCTGGCGCTCGCTCGCCGAAATCTACGCCGATTGAGCCCCAGAAAAAGGCGGTCCGTACGCCTGGTGCACGGCGATTTGCGTGATTTCAAGCTGGCCGAGCGATTCGAGCGCGTGCTCTTGCCGTACAACGCCTTGTACTGCTTGCTCAGTCAGCGGGCCGCGCTCGGTTGCTTTCGCTCGGTGCAGCGCGCGCTGAAACCGGGCGGCGTGTTCGCCTTCGACGTTTGGAATGCGGCTGCATTCGACGCAGCCATCGGCACGCTGGCCGATGACGATGAGCCGATTGTGTCGCTGAGCTATGACGCGCGTACTTGGGACGTCTTCGAGCGCTCTTGCGTGCGGCGGGCTCGAAAGCGACTCGACGTAACGTACCACTACGTTCCGCGCGAGGGCGGGGCAGTGCACCAAATTGTGATTCCGCAGCGGTACTACTTAGCGGCCGAAGTCGATGACCTGCTCGAGCGAGCAGGTTTCGCGCTGCAGGCGCGCTACGGCGATTTTTCCGGCGGGCGCTTTACGGCACGTTCCGCGCAGCAAGTCGTGCTGGCGTGCGCGCTGTGACGCCTCAGCGCATCGTGACGAGCTCTTCGGCGGCGGTCGGGTGGATGGCTACGGTGCGGTCGAAATCCGCCTTTGTGGCGCGCATTTTTAGGGCGACCGCGAAGCCTTGGATCAGCTCGTCCGCACCGCGGCCAATCACGTGTACGCCGACCACGCGCTCCTCCTTGCCGACCGTGACGAGCTTCATGTGCGTGAGCTCTTTGTGCTCGGTGACGGCGTAGTACATGTTCGTGAAGCGCGTACTGTACACTGTTACGTCCTCGCCGTGCTTGGCGCGGGCGTCGGCTTCGCTCAGGCCCACCGTGCCGATGGGCGGGTGGCTGAACACGACGCTGGGGATGTCGTCGTAGTCGAGCTTCGCTTCGGGCCTGCCGCCAAATAGGCGATCCGAAAGCCGGCGACCGGCGGCGATTGCCACTGGCGTCAACGTGGCGCGTCCGGTGACGTCGCCGATGGCGTAGACGCCTTTCGCGGTCGTGTTCTGCCAGTCGTCGACCACGACGTGGCCGGAAGCGTCACTCTGCACGGACGCTGCCTCGAGCCCGAGGTTTGCTACGTTGGCGTGGCGACCAATGGTCCACAGCAGGAGATCGACTGCCGGCAACGCGCGGCCGTCGGAGAGCGTAGCGACGCGCTTGCCGTGCTCGTTTTGGGCAACGCTGGCCACGTTCACTTCGTGAAGGACGTGAACGCCGCTGTTTTCCAAGGCGTGGCGCAGCGCGTCCCCGAGCATGGCGTCGAAGCCGCGGAGCGGGCGCTCATGGCGCATGGCGAGCGTCACTTCACTGCCCAAGCCGCGCAGCACGCCAGCCAGCTCGACTGCGATGTAGCCCGCGCCCACGATCAGGACGCGCTTCGGCAATGCCTCGAGCGCGAAAAAGCCGTCAGAGATTTCGCCGAGCTCCGCGCCCGGCAGATCCGGAACGCTGGCGGCGCTGCCGGTGGCGATCAGCACGTGGTCGGCGCTGAGTGTCGCGCCGCCGACCGTGACTTCACGCGCGCCGCTGAACCGCGCGTGTCCGTTGAATAGCTGCACGTTGTCCTGGTGCAGGTTCTTTCGATACACGTCGCGCATGCGGCCGATGTACGCTTCTCGGCGCGCGCGGAGGCCTGCAAAATCGTGCCCGCGCAGCTGTACGTCGAAGCCGTAACCGGCCGCGGCCTGCAGTGCGTCCACGACCTGCGCTGCGTTCCACATCACCTTCTTGGGCACGCAGCCAACGTTCACGCAGGTGCCGCCGAGCTCGCCGGCTTCGACCAACGCCACCCGCGCGCCGTACGACGCAGCGCGCCGCGCCGAGGCCAGGCCGCCGCTGCCGCCACCAATTACGAGATAGTCGAAGCGGTCCATGGCCCGATGTCATCGGGCTTAGAGCCGGGTTTTGCAAGCCCCGATGCGCAAACCTTTGTGGGTGCCGCGCCGATGGTAGTAAATGCCGCGTGCGCCCGCGAGCCCAAGAGAAGCCAACAAGGCGCGCCAGGTGTTGGTTGCTGTTCGGCCTTTCGTGGCTGGTTCTGGGCGGCTGCGGGTTTCACAGCGACGTCGCGGCACTGGGCCGGTTGCGTACCCGGATTCACGACGAGATCGGCACCGACGCGAGCGTGAACGTGCACTCCGCTTACGGCGAGACCACGGTCACGATTCGCCTAGACCATCTGCCGGCGGGCGACCCGAAGGCCGTGCAATCGCGCGTCGAGGCGCTGACCAAGGCCGAGTTCCCGAAGACCGACTACGTCGTGGTATTGGCGCGGCTCTGACTCCCGAGTGCACGAGAAGTAAGGTTTGAAAAATGGCTCAAGATCGTAACGTCCGAATCGCGGTGATTGGCATAGGCCGCATCGGCGCGGTGCACGCCCGCGAGCTGTCGTTGGGGAACATCCTGCGCGCGACTTTGAGCGCGGTATGTGACAGTGATCCCGAGGCGCTGGCGCGTTTCCCTGGCGTGCCGAGCTTCGCTGATAGCCGGTCTCTGCTGGCAGCTGGTGTTGCCGACGCGGTCTTGATTGCGACGCCGCACTACGACCACACGCCGCTCGCCATCGAAGCGCTGGCAGCAGGCTTTCACGTGCTGACGGAGAAGCCCCTAGCTGTCCACAAGGCCGACTGTTTGCGCATGCTCGAGGCCTACGAGCAGCGACCCAACAAGGCCCAGGTTTTTGCGGAGATGTTCAATCTCCGCACCGATCCGCGCTTTCTCAAGCTGCGCGAGCTGATTGCTCTCGGTGAGCTCGGTACGCTGCGGCGCATGAATTGGATCATCACCGACTGGTTTCGAACAGAGGCTTACTACCGCAGCGGCGGTTGGCGTGCGACGTGGCGCGGCGAGGGCGGCGGGGCGCTGCTCAACCAGTGCCCGCACAACCTGGACTTGTGGCAGTGGCTGTTCGGCATGCCCAAGCGCGTGCACGCTTTCTGTGGCTTCGGCACTTTTCACGACATCGAGGTCGAGGACCGGGTCACGGCGTATCTCGAATACGAACAAGGAACGAGCGGCGTGTTCGTCACCACCACTGGCGAAGCGCCGGGCACCAATCGGCTGGAAGTCGTAGGAGACTTGGGCAAGGTCGTCCTGGACAGCGCGGGCCTGGAATTCACCCGCAACCAGGCGTCGATGATGGAGTTTGTCAAAAATAGCCCTGACCGTTACACCAGGCCGGCGTCGTCGACGGTGCACATCCCGCTCGCCGCTGGCGGAAGGCAACACAACGGCATCATCGCCAACTTCGTGAATGCAATTCTCGATGGTGAGGCGCTGATCGCTCCTGCCAGCGAAGGAGTGGCGAGCGTCGAGCTATCCAACGCGATGATTTACTCCGGGCTCACCAAGCAGACCGTCGAGCTGCCGCTCGATGCGGCGCTGTACGCCCAAGAGCTGGACCGCCTGGTCAAAGATTCGCGCTACGTGAAGCCGGCCGTGCAGCCCTCGAGCTCCGACGACATGTCGCGCTCGTTTCGTTAGCCTGTAGGAAACGCCCAAGAAAAACGGCTGAATGAGGCGCTTTGAAGGCGTTGCTCTTAACGCTTCGACCTAGAAGCCGTTCATGAGCGTTACGCCCCTAGGCGATGCTCATGAACCGTTTGTCGAATGTAGGCCGTCCGCGCTCATGCCCGCCGCGCGCCTTAGGCGAGGTTGGCCCCGACCTCGCTTCGGATGCCACGGACAGCGGCGTCTTTCAACTCTTCGAATCGTCGGTGTTGGTTTTCGCCAGCCCCGGTGAGGATCTGCGCGTGGCGTCGGAGGCGCTGGAGGACGCGGGCTTCAGTGTTGTGGCGGTGCCGGAGTCGGCGCGCGTCGAAGATCTGGCGTTTGTGCCGCGCTTCGCTGTGATCGAGACAGGGCTTGCCGGCGCGTTCGATCTGCTGCGCAGCATTGCGCGTCCGGATTCGCTGATGCAGGCGCTGGTGCTACTTGCACCGGGCGAGCCTGAAGGGCCTGCGTTGGCGGCCGGCGCAACGCTCACTCTGCGCCGGCCGCTCGCGACCGACGACGTCCTTTTGTGTATGCGCCGCTTTCGCGCTCAGGACGAGCTCTTGCGCCAACCGCGGGACGTCTTCGATCAGGCTCGCGGTATGCCTACGACGATCCTCGAGTCCGTTCTGGCGACGATTGGCCACGAAATCAAGAATCCGTTGGCCGCCGCATTGGCCAGCGTGGAGTGCCTGCGCGAGCCGGAGCTGGCTCGGCGTCTAGCGGAAGATGAACGGATCGCGGCAGTAGACGACGTGGCCATCGCGCTGCGCCGAATTCGCGACGTGATGGCTGCGGTGACTTCGCTCGTGCGAGGCGCGCAACCCGCGCTGGAAAAGGCGCTGCTCTGGGACTCTGCCGAGCGCGCGATTGGCGCGCTGAGCTCGCCGGTTCGAGTGGAGCTCGCGGGCGATCGGCACGTGCGCGGTCTTGCCAACGCGCCGCTGCTCGAGCAAGTGATCGTGAATTTGCTGCAGAACGCCGTCGACGCCACGAGCGATACACACAATCCGCACATCTTGGTGCGCGTGTACCGAGCAGGACACGAGGCTCGTATCTCGGTGCGCGACAACGGGCCCGGTGTGCCGAGCAGCTTGCGTGAGCGAATCTTCGATCCGTTCTTTACGACTAAGGGCGAACGCGGCACCGGTCTCGGTCTGGTGCTCGTTCACCACGCGGTCGGTCGCATGGGCGGCACAGTGACGTTGGGGCCGACGCAGAGCGGCGCGGTGTTTCGAGTTCGCTTGCTCGGCGGCTGACGAGCGGCTCAGCGAGTCGCGCTCGCGGGAGGCGCTTTGATGAACGTCGCGATGCGCGACCTGCGCTTCTTGAGCGAACTGATCGTGGTAGGATTACTATCCTACCCATGCTAAGCTAGAGGCGTGAGCACGACCGAAAAAATTAGCATCACGATAGGTCGAGCGGAGCTAAGGCACGCGAAAATCTTGGCGTCACGTCTGGGGTTGAGTCTTTCTACGGTGATCACGGACGCCGTGCGCGAGCATGTCGAAGCCAAAGCGCGAAAAGCGGCAGGGCTAGCCGTGCTCGCCACGTTTCCAGCCGCGGATCAACCTTCCGAACGCGGAATGCAAAAGCTGCTCCAAGCTTGGGGTCTGCCAACGCAGCCCGTGAGCACGCGCTCCGCCGCAAGTCGGACAGCAACGCGCCGCGGGTCGAAGACCAAGCCCGGGGGGCGTTAGTCGTGGGTCTGACGTTTGATACCGGCGCGCTGATTGGACTAGAGCGCGCGCGGCACTTGATGCGCAAGGTGTACGGCACGGCAATCTTGAACGATGTCCGGATTACCGTGCCCGCCGTCGTCGTGGCTGAATGGTGGCGAACCGGCGTCAAAGAGAAAGAGCGGGCGCAGGTATTGCGTTCCGTCATCGTCGAACCGACGACCGACATCGTGGCTCGCATGGCCGGGGCGGCACTGACGCTGCTTCGTAAGGCGCAAACCATTGACGCGCTCGTGATGGCATCGGCGGCTCAGCGCCCCAACGAGATCGTGTACACATCAGATCCAGGTGATCTCGAAATGCTCAAAGCCGCCGTCCCGCAGTTTGCTTCGATTCGGATCCTGCGCGCGTAGGGTCCGCGAATTGTAGAGTCGGTCGGTCACCGCGCTGTGAGGCACTGAATCCACAAGGGGATTGATGGTCACTGAGCCCGTCTCTGACGGCGAAGCCTTCGGCGTCCCAGTGAGCTTGAGAGAGAGAATTGTGGCGGCGGCCGTGCCCCCTGGTCGAGATATCCGGATCGCTACAAGTTGGAATCTAGGGCCTATGGCGGGAACTTTTCTTCTTTGGGTGGGTGTGCTCGTGTCGCTCGATGGAGAAGAGCGAGGCGGTCGGGTGTTTCGTGTTTTTCGTCATCGCTGCGCTCTGCGAACAAAGAGCTGAAGGCGGGGGTTGCCTTCGTGGTGTCCTTGCTATCCTTGTGGGCGTTCTACAAGCACAAGGAGGCGTTGAAGCCCATTGCCGCTGGCTTCGCTGCACTCATGTCAGGACTCTACTTGCTGGGCCACCTAGGCCAGTGGATATCCCTGAAGTGGATGGTGTCAGCTATGCGCTATCCAGACCCTACGGATGATCCGCCCCCGCCATTCCATGGGGCGATCAGGTTGCCTGAATCGGAAATCAACGGTGAAGACGACGAAGAGTAACCTAGGTCTTCTTGTCCTCGTCCGCGTTGGGCGTGTTCATGGCTGTCCACATGACTCGCCTCAATGAGCCAAGGCCGAGCCAACCCCAAGACCGCGGCTGTCGAGAACTGAGTGTCAATGAAGTAGCGCTTATCCACACAGATCGATATACTGTTACGACCAGGAGCGCAGCGCGGCAGCCGCTATACTACCGAAAAAGGCCACGTCCTAGGGCTCGGGCTCTTTGCCCCGCCTGGTTCCGATTGGCCAATAAACAACCAAGCCACCTATGGCCGGAGCTACTCAGCGTGGTCAACTTGCCGTCGATGGCGAAGAGGCGCAGCTCCGGTAGCTCTGTTGCTGTGTTTGCGAGGGTTGTTGAGCTTGCGTCGCAGCATTCGCGCTCAGTGGCTCGCCAGGAAACAGTGTTCCGCGCACGAGCGCGGAAGGCGCTACTCCGCGAGCGCCTTCAGAAAGCGTTCGCCGTAGTGCTCGAGCTTGGTTGGGCCGACGCCCGAGACGCTGAGCATTTGCGCGCTATCGCGCGGGCGTACGCTGGCCATCTCGAGCAGCGTTGCGTCGGAGAATACGACGTACGGCGGCACACCGCGCTCGCGCGCGATCTCCTTTCGCAGCGCGCGCAGGCGATCGAACAGCGACAGGTCTGGGTCGAAGGGCGCGCTGGACTCAGGCTCGCTCTGCCGGTCACGCTTACGCGCGGCGCGCGCCTGCGCGCGCTCCTCCGCTGTGGCGCGCGCGGGCTTCTTCGAAAGCAGCTCGAATTCTGCACAAACGTCGCATGACGAGCCACAGTCGGGCAGTTCTTCGCCGAAATACCTGGCGAGCTGCGCGTGCCGGCAAGCGCGCGTTTCGGCCATGCGGAATACCTCGCGCGCCTGCGCTCGTGTGCGGTCGGCCTGCGCGTCGTCGTCACTGGCGTCCGCGAAGCGATCGTACGCCTTCACCTCCGACCACGAGTAGAAGAGCACGCAGTCGGCCTCCACGCCGTCGCGGCCGGCTCGACCTAGCTCTTGGTAGTAGCCTTCGACGGAGCGCGGCATGTCGTGATGCACGACGAAACGCACGTTGGATTTGTCGATGCCCATGCCGAAGGCGATGGTCGCTACGACCACGTCGATTTCATCGTTCTGGAAGGCGTCTTGCACGTTTGAGCGCTGCTCGGCGTCCAGCCCCGCGTGATAGTGGCCCGCGCGCACGCCGTGCTTCTTGAGAAACTCAGAGACGCTCTCGACGGTCTTGCGCGACAGACAATAGACGATGCCGCTTTGCCCGGGCCGGCCGCGCGCGACGGCCAAGGCCGCTTCCTTCGCCGTCCGCCCGAGCGTGTCGCCCTTGGCGAACGCATGCAGGTGCAGGTTCTTGCGGAAGAATGAGCCGCGGTAGCGCGCGGGCGAGCGCATGCCCAGCTGCTGCACGATATCTGCGGTCACCTGCGGCGTTGCCGTGGCGGTCAGAGCCAGCACGGGCACTTGTGGGAAGCGCTGCTTTAGCCCTGACAGGTTGCGGTAGGCGGGTCTGAAATCGTGCCCCCAATGGCTGATGCAGTGCGCTTCGTCGACTGCGATCAGATTTAGCTTGATCTCGCCGAGCGCGCGACCGACGGAAGCTTCGAGCCCTTCCGGCGCGCAGTACAAAAGCTCGTAGCGGCCGGCGCGCAGCTCCGAAACGCGCGCGCGGCGCTCGTCCGGCGATAGCGTCGAGTTCAGGTAGGTTGCGCGCACGCCGACTTCGGTCATGGCGTCCACTTGGTCCTTCATCAGCGCGATCAAAGGTGAGATGACCAAGGTGACCCCGCCCAAGATTCGCGCCGGGATCTGATAGGTGATGGATTTGCCTGCGCCGGTTGGCATGACGCCGATGCAGTCGCGGCCACTCAGAACGGTGTCGATGATTTCGCGCTGGCCGGGCCGAAAAGCGTCGTAGCCGAAGCATTCCTTCAGCACCGCAGCCGGGTCGCTCTGTTTGTGCGCCACGGCGCCTTCGGCCAGCAGGCTCGCGATTCGCTTCAACATCTCGAGCAAGTCGGGCGGGAACGCGCTCGGGTTGCGTTTCCAGGCGAGACGCAGCTCGGAAAGCTCAGCCTCACACGCGCGCTGCTCACCGACCGACAGCGCGCGAGCCACCTTGTCGGCCAAGACGGTCGCGGCCTGTTGCACCGAATCGCGGGTCATTTCGCTCAAAATAGCGGTCCGCGGAGATCGGCCGGGCCAGCTGGCCAGGGCTTTTCAGTCAGCGTTTTGTGCAGGGCGACGGCGAATCGGGGAGGAGCTGTCGCGTCGGGCATCGGCGCCGCGCATTCTGCGCTCGAACCGACGTTCCCGCCAAGGCCTAAGGCGTTCAGCCGGCGCTGCGCTTGGCGGTGCGCAAACGAATGCCAAGCTCGACGGACAGGCGAATCTCCTCAGCCGAGATGTCGTCCGGAAAGAAGACTCCGGAGATCTTCGCCGAGCCGAAGCTCGCACCCTCCAGCAGCGCTTGCCTGAGGTCGACGCCTCGTAGGTCGGCGTCGCGAAAGTAGCAATCCCGCAAATCGAGACCGTGCGCGTCGAGCCCACGCAAGTCGGAACCGCGGAAGGTGCAGCCTCGAAAGTCATACGAGCGTCCATGCTCGCGCTTCTTGTTGAAAGCCGCGACCTCTTCGTCACGGAGCAACTTATACAGTGGGTCGGGGATCGACTTGGGTGCAGGCATTGGGTCCGGCAAGGCCGCCACATGTCGGATGCCGCAGTATCGAGTACGGATCGGTAGAAACGGAACTTAAGAGGAGCTCCTGTGCGTGTATGTGCCGCACCCCCCAACGAGCCAAGAGCCCACGAGCCGAGAGCCAACGAGCCAACGAGCCAAGAGCCAATGAGACCGGAGGCTGATTGCTGGTAGGTTAGATCGATTTCGCTGGCCGAATTGCTATAATCCAAGCTTCCTTACCGAGGACCATCGCCGTGAAGCATAGCCCCGTCAGTCACTGGTTGCGTTTGTGTATCTCGCTCACGCTGTGTTCATTCACGGTGTACGCCTGTAGCGGCGCTCAGTTCACCGCAGTCGGCGGAGGCGGCGGCAGCGCGAACGGCAGCAGCAGCGGTGGCAGCGGCAATTCAATGAACGCCGGCGGCGCCGATACGGGAGAAGCGGGCGCCGCGGGCGCTGCTACGAAGGTCGCGTGTCAGGGCCCCGAAGACTGCGACGACGGCGATCCTTGCACGGTCGATCAGTGTGGAGCGGACGGCGCCTGTGTCCCCACGCCGAAGTGCGGACCGACCGAAAAGTGCTGTAACGGCGCGTGTGGTGAATGCTGCGATCAGTCGGACTGCGACGATCAAATAACCTGCACCGACGACGTTTGCTTTGCCGGCACCTGCACGCACGCGGTGGACAACGGCAACTGCAAAGCTGGTGAGTATTGCTCAGCTGTCAACGACTGCCGCACCAAAGAAGCCTGCGCTGACGCAACCGGCTGCGACGACAAGGACGCTTGCACGGACGACGCGTGCACCACCGGCCTGTGCGATCACGCTCCCACCAAGTGCCCGAACAACGGCGTGTGTTGTCCTGGAACCGGCTGCGCCGAGTGCTGCGAAGACGCCAACTGCAACGACAACGACCCGTGCACGAAAGACGTCTGCTCTGCGGGTAAGTGTCAGCATCCGGGCTTGTGTGCTGCCCCCCTGCTCTGTTGCGCCTCAGCCGACAAGACCTCTGCGACTTGCGGTTCTTGCTGCTCCGCTGCCAGGTGTGACGACTCCGTGCCTTGCACGAAAGATTCGTGCACCCAAGGCACGTGCAGTCACACCGCGGATTCGACGCAATGCGGGAGCAACTCGGTCTGTGACCCGGTCAACGGCTGCCAAGTGACCGCGCAGTGCTCTCGTGACACTGACTGCGTCGGCAGCGCGTGTCAGACCGGCTCCTGCGTCGGCGGCAAATGCAGCTTCAATCCCTGCGCAGGCAACATGAAGTGCTGCGCGGACGGTTGCAAAGCCTGCTGCGGCGACGCCGACTGCAACAACGATAACATCGCCTGTACGGTCGACACTTGCAACGGCGGCGTTTGCTCGCACAAAGCTGACAACAGCCAATGCCCCGCCTCGGCGCCCACCTGCGATCCGTCCAACGGTGGCTGCATCCAGTGCACGACCGACGCTCAGTGCAACGACAAGAACGACTGCACCACCGATACTTGCGACCTCTCGACTCACACCTGCAAGTACGCGAACACCGGCTGCGGCAAGGGTCTTCTCTGCTGCGGGACTACGTGTGCGGCTTGCTGCACCAACAGTGACTGTCAGACCGGCGGTGTCAGCACCGCGATATCGCCCGTTGGCGGCCAAAAGTGCCCTGTCCCGACGTGCAGCTCGGGCGTTTGCAAGTCGACCACCGTGTCGTGCCCGCTGAACGACGTGTGCTGCAGCTACGGTGGCTGCTGCCCGGGTGGAATTATACCGGCCAACTAGGCCGTCCTTGTTACGCCAGGAGAGCTGAAGGGCTCCCCGGCTCAGTTGCAAACTCGTGTTTTCCCGATGAGCCACGAGAATCGACTCAAATCGCGTGAGGCCTAAGAACTTTTTCGTTCCTGCGGCGTCACAACACGCATGAACGCCGCTTGTCGCCCGAAGTTGCCTCGTCGCTCGCTCGCATGCTCATTACTCGGCCGTAGCGTGGCCTTGCTGGTGCTGGCTAGCGGCTGCGCTCAGACGGTTGCCCCGCATGATGCCGAGAAGCCTGCTCTGCCAGACGCGACGGCCGAAACCAAGCTCGACAGCGTGCAGTCCGCGCCTAGATTTGGGGCACAAAACGGCGTCTCCGATCAGAAAGCGCCACTCGAGCCGACGGTCGTAGCCGAGCGTACAGCCACGCCGCCACGAGGCGTATCCGCGGTAGCCCGGGCGGCTACGGTTGCGCAGAAGCTTGCACCCGGAGTCGGCGGTCTTGGCCTGAGTGACAGCGCAGTTGGCGGCGGCGGCATCGCGCTCGGTCAGAGCGGAAACATGGGCTTTGGCAGCGGGCAAGGTCGGCTCGGTGGTTCGCACGCCGTGCTGATGGCGCCGCGCGCGATGCTGCGCCGCGACGCGGAGATGAACACCGAGAGCTACGCGCACGTGACGGAAAACGCATTTCTGTCGGTCGCTGATCAGCCGCTGTCCACGTTCTCGATCGACGTCGACACCGCGTCGTACAGCAACGCACGCCGCTTCTTGAACAACGGCACTCTGCCACCGAAGGACTCGATCCGCGTCGAAGAATGGCTCAACTATTTCGGTTATGGTTATCCCGAGCCGCTCGCCAAGGAGCCGTTCTCGGTGACCAGTGAGGTGTCGGCGTGCCCTTGGAACCCGGCGCACCGCTTGCTGCGTTTAGGGCTAAAAACGCAGCAGATTTCGCAAGCCGAGACCCCGGCGCGTAGCCTTGTGTTCTTGGTCGACGTCTCGGGCTCGATGATGCCAGAGAACCGCCTGCCCCTGCTGAAGCGCGGGCTCGGGTTGCTTGCCGACAACCTGCGCGCCAAAGATACGATCTCGATCGTGGTGTACGCGGGCTCGTCGGGCCTGGCCTTGCCAGCCACCACCGGTAGCGACCGAGCTCGAGTGCGGGACGCGCTGGGCCGCTTGGAAGCGGGTGGCTCGACCAACGGCGGAGACGGCATTCGCTTGGCGTATTCGATTGCGCGTGAGCATTTCACGAAGGGCGGCATCAATCGCGTGATTCTCGCGACGGATGGCGATTTCAATGTGGGCACGTCGAACGAAGGTGAGTTGCAGCGTTTGATCGAAGACGAACGCAAGTCCGGCGTGTTCCTAACCGTGCTCGGCTTCGGTGAGGGCAACACCAAAGACAGCACGATGGAGATGCTGGCTGATAAGGGCAACGGCAACTACGCGTACATCGACTCATTAGCAGAGGCGCGCAAAGTACTCGTGCGCGAAGCCGGCTCCACGCTCATCACCATCGCCAAGGACGTCAAGCTGCAGGTCGAGTTCAACCCGACCCGGGTCCAGAGCTACAAACTAATCGGCTACGAAAACCGGCTGCTCGCCAAGGAAGACTTCAACGACGACAAGAAGGATGCTGGCGAATTGGGCGCGGGGCACGCCGTCACCGCCCTGTACGAAGTCGTGCCCAAGGGCGAGACCGTGCCTGCGGAGCTCAGTGCGACACCCAAGACCGACCCGCTCAAATACCAAACCGCGCGCGCGGTGGCTCCGGCTGCGTCCAGCAACGAGCTCTGCACCGTCAACGTTCGCTACAAGCAACCGTCCTCGGACACGAGCACGAAGTTCTCGCGCGTCGTCCCGGACAACGCACTGCCGCTCGCCCAAAGCTCGGAGGACTTTCGCTTTGCGGCGGCGGTGGCGGAGGCCGCGCTGGTGCTACGTGGCGCGCCAAACATGGAAAAGGCTTCGCTCGACTCAGCTCGCACGTTGGCCGAAGGCGCGCTCGGTCAGGACCCAAACGGCGATCGGCATGAGTTCATCTCGCTCTTGGCCAAGGCTCATGCCTTGACACCGGCCCCCGCCGCCATCGCCACGCGCGCACAATGAGTTTTTAG
>OLLW01000283.1_pt1 | contig 13595 bp, 13 predicted proteins | sample 1604611 | NCBI WGS metagenome assembly OLLW01 (sample SAMEA104055725, study PRJEB20765) | soil metagenome | biome: Arctic tundra; feature: Polygonal ground; material: soil | place: USA | collected 2011-09 | depth 0-0.5 m | reverse complement strand
GGAGGAGAGGAGAGATGAAGAGGGAGAGCGGGCACGGGCACGTTTACGGGGGAATGGGAGAGAAGAGAGCGGGCACGGGGGAGACAAAAGCAAAAACCCCATGGGAGGCAGCCCATGGGGTTTTTCCGGGATTCAGTGACAAGTTAAGCAGCGAAATTTCAGACTAGTTTTGGGTTGGGGCCTCGAAACGCTCCCACGACTGCGTGGGGCCCGCTGGATTCTCCCCCTTCGGGGATCACGCAGCGCGTACAAGCTCGCGCGCGATCAGCGGCGCAGCGGCGCTGCGCGGTGCGCGATGTCGAGTCCAACGGGACGGGAGCTGAGCTCCCGCATCTCAGTCATCCTCTTGGTCGGCCTGCCACATGGCGGCTTCGAAGGGGTCCATGTCGAACTCGAGGGTCTCGCCGGTGGATTCGATTTCATCGACGGACCAGCCGATACGCATCTCTGGGCGGACCAGTTCGCGTTCGAGCTCGGCAAAAGTGCTGTAGTCTTTGGGCGCGGCCATGGTTTGAGAGCTCTCCTCAGGGGTTCAGAGTTGGGGCCCGCGGTGGGATCACCACGGGATAAAGCGGCAGGACACGGGCGAGCGGTCGCGCGCCGGGCGTCAGCCAGAATCCCGCACGCAGGATTCGCTCACGGGCGGCACCGCTGCGGTCCTCGGTCCCCGAATTTCGGGGGCCGATGGCTAGCTGCATGCGCGCCGCGAGGTTCATGGTACGGGTGGTTGGCTTCCGACTCACGTTTGACTACTCACACCTACATCCACACACAGAGTACGCTACGTTCCCTAGACCTCCAAAAAAACGCGGCCCAGGCGCGATATTTCGATAAGAGGCACACTGCCGGGGCAAGCTGCTCCGGGGCCCACCTCCCCCTTCCCGCACCCATGACTCAGCGCCAGCAGATCATCGCCATCGCCAACCAAAAGGGTGGAGTCGGCAAGACCACGACGGCCGTCAACCTCGCCGCGAGCCTCGCCGCTGCCGAGCGTCCGACGCTGCTCGTCGATCTCGACCCGCAGGGCAATGCGTCGAGCGGAGTCGGCGTACCACCGGGCACCGTCGAGAAAACGATCTACGACGCGCTGATCGGCAACGCGCCGCTGCGCGACGTGATCCGCCCCACGGGTATTCCGACGCTTGACCTCGCGCCCGCCACGCAAGATCTCACCGCTGTCGAGTACGAGCTATTCGAGACCACGCAGCGCGGCACGCACTTGCGGGAAATCCTGCGCGGCCCCGACGTCGAGAAGTACGACTACATCATCATCGACTCGCCGCCCTCTCTCGGCGTGCTCACGCTGAACGTGCTCGTCGCCGCGCACCGCGTGATCGTACCCCTGCAGCCCGAATACTACGCGCTCGAGGGCATCACGTACCTGATGGCCACGATCGACCGCGTGAAGGCATCGCTGAATCCGGACCTCGCCGTCGAAGGCATCGTGCTCACGATGTGGGACCCGCGTAATCGCCTCGCACACCAGGTCGCGGACGAAGTGAACAAGCACTTCCGCGTATTCAAGTCGATCATCCCGCGCAACGTGCGGCTCAGCGAAGCGCCGTCGCACGGCTTACCCGCCCTGCTGTATGACGTCGGCAGCAAGGGCGCGCAGGGCTACCTGAGCTTGGCGCGTGAGTTGATCGAGGGTCCGACCGCGTTCATCGAAAGCCCGAACGCATGAGCGAACCGCCCAAGAAGCCATTTCGCGGCTTGGGGCGTGGCCTCGATGCGCTGATGCCCGCGCGCGTACCGGTGACGCCAGAGCGCCCCGCTGCCGCCAGCGCCAAGTACGAGGGCAACGTCTTCAGCTGCCCGCTCGATAAGATCGTGCCGCAAAAGGGCCAACCGCGGCAGCACTTCGACAACGACCGGATTGAAGAGCTGGCGCAGTCACTGCGCACCCACGGTTTGCTCGAGCCGCTGATCGTTCGGCGCCGGCCAGGCGCGGACGACTTCGAGATCATCGCCGGTGAACGGCGTTGGCGCGCGGCGCAGCGCGCCAACCTGCGCGAAGTGCTGGTCGTCGTTCACGACGTCTCCGCCAAAGACGCCTACGAGCTGGCGCTGATCGAAAATGTTCAGCGCGAAGATCTCGACGCGATCGAATTCGCCGAGGCGCTCGATCGACTGATCAAAGAGCACTCCTACACCCAAGAGACCCTCGCCCAGCGCGTCGGCAAGGACCGCTCGACGATCGCGAATGCCTTGCGACTCTTGCGTTTGCCGGTCGCGGTACGCGAGAAGGTCGTCTCGGGCGAGCTGAGCGAAGGCCACGCCCGCGCATTGCTCGGAGCTCCCGACGACGCGGCGCTCGCGACGCTCGCGGAGAAGGTGATTCGGGGACGGCTCAGCGTGCGCCAGACCGAAGCCCTCGTCCGCACCGCCAAAGCCAAGCCCGAAGCCGCCAAAGGCAAAAAAGAAAAGACCGCCTCCACCCGCGATCTCGAGCTGCGCCTAGCCCGCAAACTAGGCACCAAAGTCGAAGTCCGCGACAAAGACGGCAAAGGCGAAATCGGCATCAAATACGCCTCCTGGGACGAGCTCGATAAGCTGCTCGAGATGCTCCTCTAGTAAGATTTTTCGGGGTGCCCCGAGCGAGGCCGGCGGTCACCCCAGGCCCACGCGGGTGTCCCGCCGCCTTGAGCTGCCGACACCACGCCATATCACGCGACCGATATCGCGGCGCCACGCGGAACCGTCCGAGCACCCGCTCGTCGTGCCTCCGAATGCAAGAATTTCACATAGAAAGCCCCGCCGCGCGAGCGTCGCGCTCGAACCAGCCCTTACGTCGCGGGTTGCTCGAAGTGCGCTACTCGCACTTACCGGCTTTGGCTTTGATCGCCAAATCCGCCGCCTTTTTGCCGATATCGTCGTTGCCGCCGAGCTCCGCGGCGCGCTTGAAGTGTTCGGCGGCTTGCTTTTTGTCTTTCGGGCAGACGTGCTTCGCAAGGTAGTAGTGCGCAGGGGCGAACTTGTCGTCGAGCTTCAGCGCGGATTGGTAGTCGGTGAGCGCGCCGGCGTCGTCCTTCATGTCGTGGCGACAGACCGCGCGACGTACATGCAAGTTGGCGCTGTCCGTTGCCTTGATGGCCTTGTCGAGCACGGCGATGCAATCAGCGAAGGCATGCAAGCGCCCGAACTTTTGCGACAGCTTCTCGAGCAGCTTCGGATCTTCGGTGGTCGACACCGCGCGAAGTTGTTCGAGCGCGGCCGCGTCGTCCTTAGCGGTCGTGAGTAGCTCGGCGTAGGCAATGCGCAGCTCACTATTGTCCGGCGCCGCTGCGACGGCGGCTCCGTAAGCCTTCAGCGACTCGTCCTTCTTCCCCGCCGCTTCCAGCGCGAGCGCGCGATTTAGCAGCAAATCAGGCTGTTTTGGCGCGTTTTTGAGACCGGCGTCGGCGACGCTCAGCGCGCCCGGGGCGTCCTTCGCGTCGAGCAGCAGCGCAGACAGGTTCACGCTGGCTTCGGTCAGCTTCGCGTCCAAACCGAGAGCGTCCTTGTAAGCCGCGGTAGCTCCTGTCCCGTCGGACAAACCTTCCAGAGCTACCCCCAAATAAAAGGCCGCCTGCGGATCCTTCGGGCTCTCAGTGTGTGCTGCGCTGAGCAGCTCCTTGGCCTTGGAAAAATCCTGAGCCTTGATGGCTTCGATACCTTGCTCGACCTTCTTGCTCGAGGGCTTGGCGGCTTCGTCAGATTTTGGCGCGGCCGGCGGGCTATCCAAGGGCGGCGGAGGGGCTTCGGGCGGCGGAGCCGAGCCACCACAGGCGGCTGCCGCGAGCACACCGAGCAACGCAGCAAAAAAACCGAGCGAACGAAGCGAACCGAGACTGCGCGCGAAGCTCATGAGGAGGATGCCTTTTCCAGGTGGGCGATGTTCGACAAAATCCGAGCTTTGATCGCTTCCATGCGCTCGGGCGAGGTGATCTTCGCGCCGCTCGTGTCGGTGACGTAGAACACGTCGGCGACCTGCGTGCCTTCGGTGTTGATCTTGGCGAGCGAGATCTGAAGGTCGAGGTGCTGGAGCGTGTTGGCCAGCCAGAACAACAGCCCCTGCTGGTCCTTAGTGGTGACTTCGATCACCGAGTGGTCGGTGGCGCAGCGGTTGTCGATGTTGACCTCCGTCGCCACCTTTGGCGTGGGGCGATCCGAGAGCCGCGAGCGGCGCACGCCGCCCGTCACGAGCTCGGACGGAGAGAGCTCCATACTGAGCAAGCGATTGAAGTCGCGATCGAGGCGCGCCAGAGAGCCGGTGACGGCGTCGGTGGTTTCGCCCGCGCGCACCCAGAACAAGTCGAGCGCGCGTGTGCGGCCGAAGCTGTCCACCCACAAGTAAACCTGCGCGCTGATCACCTTGAAACGCGCTGCCGCCAGCGTCGCCGTGATCATGGCCAACAGACCGGGGCGATCGTCGGCGATGAAGCCGAGCTCGACGTACGGCGCGGCGGTCGTCATGACCGTCACGTTGACGTGCTGCATCTGCGCTTGGCGAGCGAAACGCGAGTGGCGCACGATGTCTTGCGGATCGTTGGAGTACAGATAGCGATCCGGCATCGTGGCCAAGAAGTGATTGAGGAACTCGAGCTCACCGCGCTGCGGGCAAAGCGCGCGAACCTCAGCGCGGATCTGCTCGGTGCGCTCGCCGCCACGTTCGACCTTGCCGGTCGACAGCTGACGATCAGCGCTGACGTACAGCTCTTCGAGCACGCGCGCTTTCCAACTGGTGAGCGCCGTCGGGCTGGTGGTCGAGACGTCGCAGATGGTCAGAATGTACAGCTCGCGCAGGCCTTCGCGGCCGTGCACTTCCTCGCAGAATGACTCGAGCGTACGCGGGTCGTCGATGTCGCGGCGCGTGGCCACGTGATACATGCGCAGGTGCTTCCAGATCAGCTGTTGCACTTCGCGAATGTCGCTCTCCGGCAGACCGAGGCGCAGCAGGATACCGCGCGCCATTTCGCGACCGCGCTCGTCGTGACTCTTACCGCCGATGTCTTTGCCGATGTCGTGCAAGAGCGCTGCGAAGAACAGCACGTTGGGCCGGGAAATCTCCGCGGCCAAGCGCGACGCCAAGCGGTGCTCGGCAGCCAGCTCGCCGCGGCACAGCTCGCGCAAGCGATCCACCGCGGCCACCGAGTGCACGTCGACCGTGTACACGTGGTACACGTCGTGATGCACGCGCCCAACGACCGGAGCAAACTCCGGAATCATCGCCACCAAGAGGCCGACGTCGTGTAAGTCTTTGACGACCGATTCGTCGCGCAACTTGGTCCGTTGAATGACGGTCACGAGCCGCACGAACAAGCGGGCCGCTTCCTCGCTCTGCCGCAAACGCTCGCAAAAAGTGGGCGAAGTGACGGCTCGCGCCACTAAATCCCGAGCAAAGGCGTAGACCGGCAGATCACGACGCACGGCCTCGTCGTACAGCCGCAAGGCCAGCGCGGGCTCCAGCTCGAGCGCTGCACCGTCTTCGAACGACACCTGGTCGTTGGTCAGCTTGAGACCTTTGCCGATCGGCGTCTCGCGCGGACGGCGCTTGGGCGGCGGGGCCGCGCGCGCGAGCACCAGCTCTCGCGCTTGCGCGATGATGCGCGCGTTCTTGTAGTAGTCGCTCATGAACGCCTCGACACCAGCGCCACCGGGGCCGTAGCCGAGATCCACTGCGAGCTGCTCTTGGCGATCGAAGCTCAGCCGATCCGAGCGACGCCCTGCATACAGATGTAGCAGGTTGCGGGCGCGCCAGAGCAGGCTGCGCGCGGCATCGATCTGCTGCCACTCTCGCTGCAGCAAGACTCCGATGCGCACCAGCTCCGAAAGGTCCGTCACCCGCCAGCGGGCGCGCGCGGCCCAGTGCGCAAGATCGAGATCTCGCAACCCGCCGATGCCATTTTTGACGTCGGGCTCGAGCAAATAAACAGAGCCGCCGAAGCGCTCGGAGCGCTCGTGAGCCTTGCTTTCCAGGCGATCCAGAAACTTTTTGATGTTTCCGATCCCGAAAATGCCCTCAAAGGCGCGGGTCAGCATCTTCTCGGAGGTAGTGCGGTCACCCGTCAGCACGCGCCAGTCGAGCAGCGTCGTGGCCGTCGGCAAGTCGTGCTTGGCGAGATCCAACATGTCGCTGCCCATAACGACTTGGTGGCCGATGCTCAAGCCCGCGTCCCAAAGCGGGTACAGGAGCGCTTCTGCAACAGCGCGCACCTTCTCGGGCTTGCTCGTGGAAATCAGGCGGACATCCAAGTCGCTGTGGTAACCGAGCTCGTTCCGGCCGTAGCTGCCGACCGCCGCCAACCCGACGTTCTGCCAGGTGCCCGCCTTGATCATCGTGCTCTCGGCGGCTTTGAACAGGGAGCACAGCAAACCGTCGAACGCTTTTGCATAGCGCGACGCGGCCTCGAGCCCCGCCTCCGGGCCCCCAGGTCGGATCATGGATTCCACGGCAACACGATGCCGAACGAGGTAGGTCTTCAGCTCTTCGACGAGACCGGGGGCAGTGCGTTCGAGCAACGGCGCTCTTTCAGTGGCGGGGGGCATTTCAGAGGGCGTCGCGCGTACCGGCTCGGCAGCTGGACGAGGCGCTGTTATAGCTCAGCCCCGGGCATAATGAAGTAAACCGCAGATCGACCGGAAAACAGGCCTTCGCGGGCGGTGTGCTAGCTTTCAGTCGGAATGGATCGACGGCAGAGCCTCGGCTTATTGGGGGCGTTTCTGGTGAGCGCGGCGTGGTCGAGGGCCGGCGTAGCGACGACCGCGCGCGCCATAAGCTTGCCGAACCTGGTCGCGCGCAGCACGCGCGTCGTACGAGGTCTGCCGCTCGAGGCTTCGGCGACCTTCGAGACCATCGGCAATAGCCGGCACATCGTGACCTACACGCGGCTCCGCGTGGACGAGCTCATCCACGGAGGTCCGTCTGAAAGCGAGCTGTGGGTGCGCACGCTCGGCGGGCGCAAAGACAAGCTGGGCGAGCTCGTGCACGGCGAGGCCGTTCTCATGCTCAACGAAGCCTGCTTGGTGTTCATCGCGGCGAACCCGGAGGGCTTCGACGAAGTGACGGCGATGGCTCAGGGTCACTACCCGATCCTGAGCGACTCGAGCGGCACTCCGCGGCTCAGTGTGAGCCACAATATGCCGCATTTGCTGGGCGTCCCGGACTCGGCAGTGGCGAAGCTTGCAGGCAGGCAGCTCGGCGAAGCACGCGCGCTGATCGCCGGAGCCGGTCCTTGAGCTCGCTCCGCGCGCTATCTTCCGCTGCGGCGGCGAGCCTCGTTTTCGCCATGGCTGCACAAGGTCATGCTTTTTGCCTGACCCGCACCTGCGAACCCCCCGACCAGTGTGAGATCGTCGACGGCTGCAACGTGAGCGGCAAGGTCCTGTATTGGAAAAGCTCGACCGTATCCTTCGACGTTCAGAAGGACTCGTCGTGTGTGAAAAATCTCGATCGCACATGCCAACTGTTGGCCGACGGCACTCCCAAAATCGCTATCACGGCGGACACTCTCGAGCAGGTAGCGACGACCGCGTTCGGGACTTGGACCGCAGCGGACTGCGGCGGCGGCACGCACCCCGACATCCGTCTCAAGGATCTGGGGCAGATCGACTGCGCCAAGCCCGAGTATAATAAAAACGAGCCCAACGCGAACGTGATCACGTTCCACGACAGTCCCTGGCCGTACTCGGCGAGCTCGGGCGCGGACACCCTGGCGTTGACGACCGTGTTCTTCGACGGCGACACGGGCGAGATCTACGACACGAACATCGAGATTAACACGAACCTAGACGACTTCTCCGTGGACGGCACGCCGCCCGGCGAAGTCGACCTGACCGCAGTCTTGACCCACGAAACAGGTCACTTTCTCGGTCTTTCACACAGCTCCGTCGAACAAGCCACAATGTTTGCGAGCTACATGGTCGGCATGTCAACGCTCGACACCGACGACGAGCTGGCGATCTGCGCGTCCCTGCCGCCCGATCGCATGCCGTCAACCGACGACTACACGCCGCGCCACGGCTTTTCCGGTGAGTGCGGCACGCCGGAGAAGGGTTGCTGCACGGCCATGATCGGCGCGGCCGCCCCTCAGCAGAGCACGCTCGGCCTGTGGGCGTTTGGGCTCGGGTTGAGCGCCTGGCTCGGGCGCGGCCGAGTGCGCACGCGGGCTAAGCGAGCTTAGACAGCGCTCGGCGCGGGTGCTTCGGCGCTGAGGCCCGCAGCGCGGATCAAGGCCACATCCGCGTCGGTGTCTGGGTTCGGTGTGGTCAGCAGCTTGTCGCCGTAGAAGATGCTGTTCGCGCCGGCGTAAAGGCACAAAAGCTGCGCCTCGCGTGGTAAATCCGTGCGGCCCGCGCTGAGCCGGACTTTGGAGCGCGGCATCGTGATGCGCGCCGTAGCGACCATGCGCACCAGCTCCAGCGGATCGATTGGCGGCAGCGCCGCGAGCGGCGTGCCTGCCACGCGCACCAGCGCGTTGACCGGGACGCTCTCGGGGTGCGGCTCGAGCTGAGCCAGCTCCAGCAACATCGCGCAGCGATCATCGGTGCTCTCACCCATACCGATGATGCCGCCCGAGCACACGGTGATGCCGGCGTTGCGCACGTTCTTCAACGTCTTCAAGCGGTCGTCGTAGGTGCGCGTCGAGATAATCGACTTGTAGTTCTCGCGCGAGGTGTCAAGGTTGTGATTATACGCGTCCAGGCCAGCTTCTTTGAGCTTCGCGGCTTGACCCTCGTTCAACATCCCGAGCGTCACACAGGCTTCGAGGCCGAGGCCTTTCACGCCGCGCACCATTTCCAGCACGCGGTCGAAAGCCGGGCCGTCCTTCACCTCACGCCAGGCGGCGCCCATGCAAAAGCGCGTCGCGCCGTGCTCCTTGGCTGCACGTGCCGCGCTCATCACTTCGTCCAGCTTGAGCATCGCCTCGCCCTTGACGGAGGTCTCATGGTGCGAGGATTGCGGGCAGTACGCGCAATCCTCCGGGCAACCGCCGGTCTTCACGCTGAGCAGCGTGCACAGCTGCACCTTCTCCTTCTGATGAAACGAAAGGTGCACGGCGCGCGCCCGATCCACGAGCTCGAACAACGGCAAATCGTGGAGCGCTCTGATCTCTTTCAGGGTCCAGTCGTGACGGAGGCGCGTGGTCTGTTCGGACATGACTGCGCGGTCTTAGCGGGAACCGGCTGCCCCGTCTAGATTCAGCGTAATTTTCGAGCTTTTCGCAGTGCGTCAGGTAGGTAGTGCGCCTCGTTCAGACGGCTTCTGAACCTCAAAAGCCGTCCCCCTGCCGCAATGCCCGGGTCCAGCACAGCGGCGCATCGTCCAGTCGTCTACTCCACATTGCCAGGCAACGGACCCCGGTCGCGCCGGTTTTCTCTCGTGGCTCGTGCCTACTAAGACGATCGCGATCCGATCGTGGCAAGACCGATCAAGTAGACTAAAAGCCCATCGCAGCGCGCCCAACCTCGCGATCGACGATGCCGTCTCGAACCAACGCCTTGATGTGAGACTCGAAGGTTTGCATGCCGTACATGGATTGCCCGCCCTCCATCAGCTCCTTGAGCGGCGGATTGCCCAGCGGGCGCTTGATGGTTTCACGCACGGAACCGGTGGAAACGAGCACCTCAGCGGCGAGTGCCATGCCTTGGCCGTCCGCGCGTGGCAGCAAACGCTGCGCGACGATGCCCTGCAGAGAATCACCCAAGCGCTCGCGCAGATCTTCGGTGTTGCCCTCGCTGAGCGCGATGATGCGATTCATGGTGCGCGACACGTCGGGCGTGTGCAGCGTGGACAGCACGAGGTGGCCCGTCTCCGCCGCTTTCAACGCGATCTCCATGGTCTCCGCATCGCGGATCTCGCCCACCTGAATCACGTCCGGATCCTGGCGCAGCGCCGCGCGTAGCGCGCTGGCGAAGCTCTGCGTGTCGTAACCGATCTCGCGTTGACTCATCGAACACTTGTCGTCCGTATAAATGTACTCGATCGGATCTTCGATGGTAACGATGTGCCGCTGCGTGTTGTGGTTCATGTAGTCGAGCATCGCGGCGAGCGTGCTCGTCTTGCCGTTACCGGCAGCGCCCACGCACAGCACGAGCCCGCGGTCCTTCTCGGCCAAGAGCCGACACGCGGGCGGCGCGCCGAGCTTCTCCAAGCTCGGCACCTCGTGCGGAATGAGGCGCATCACGACCGCCAACGTGGCGCGCTGGCGGTACACGTTGACGCGGAAGCGGCCCAGACCGTACACCTCGTATGAGGTGTCGTACTCGCGCAGCGCGCCCAGATTCTGCAAGATCGCCGGATCGCGGATCAGGTGCCGCACCACGGCCTCGGTGTCCTCCGGCCGGATCTTGTCGACACGGAAAAATACCAGTGCGCCGCGCACGCGCGCGCCCGGCGGTTGCCCGACCTTCAAATGCACGTCACGAGCGCCCGCCGCTTTCGCCTTGTGTAGCAGCTGATGGAGATACGACTCGGAGGCGTATGGGTTTTGAGGGTGCGCCGACGACGAGCTAACCACGAACACATCATAGCCCGGCTTGGAGGCAGGCGTTTGTGGCTCTTTTTTGCGTACTGTTTCCGGAAACAGTCAGCTCAGCGAGCCACAATGTAGGACACATCTGGCGCGATAAAGTTGCGCCTTCGGCTTGGCCCCGAGTAGATGGTGGGCATGGCGAGGATTCGCGTCGAAGGGCACCTGCTCGAGGACCGTAATGTGATGGTTTGCTCCGGCGACACCGCGGAACACGCTTCCTTCGTGCGCGACGCAGACACCGGCCAAATATTCGTCGTGCTCGAGCACATTCCCCACGACGACGTGCGCGGCCAACCGAATGCTAATCCACGTTGCTTCGGGCTTCGCGTCTGGAGCGCGAGCGCTCCGTTGCCGGGCGTCGGCCGCGTGCTGGAAGTCGCGTAGCGCGCATTGCGTCGTTCGCGTTACATCGCTGAGAACACGAAGCGTCAAAGCGACCCCCAGCGCCGTGCTCATCACGCTGTGACGGTGTTTATCCAACACAGCTGAGCGTCGAGACCCGCGCTCTGGGCAGGCTGGTCTCATTTGGACGGTTATCCATTCGTCGTGTCGGACCCGAGGCATTGGGTCTACGAGGGAACAGGCGTCAAAGCCAATGAAGCCATCGGGCACATCATCGGCTACGAGTGGGACGTGACCGGGGAGAAAAAGGTCACGCCAGCCGGGCTCGAAATCGTAGGCAGCTCACCCGCGCTCCACGAATACGGCTACATCTCGCGCGCCGAGGCCTCGGTGTACTACCCCACCCCGACGAGCTTCGTATTCGCGTCAGGCACCATCGCCTGGTCGAGAGCGCTCAGCGAGCCAGAAGAAATTGACCCGCGCCTGCAACGCGTCACGGAAAACATCCTGAAGCGTGCGCTGGTGTTCCCGGAAGCCAGCCTAGCTTTTCCACCCGCTACGCGAGCCCGGGAGCGCGCCAGCGTCCACGTGTGCCGTGTGCTGGCAGGCAGCGGAGAGGCGGGCCACCGCGACGGGCCTGCGCTTCACGCCCAATTCGACTCGCCCACCGGGATCGCCACCGGCAGTGACGGCTCCTTGTACGTGTGCGACACCGGATCCGACCTGATCCGCAAGATCTCCCCAGACGGCGAAGTGACGACGATCGCCGGCGGCAAGCTCGGGGGCGCGCAGTTCCACACGCCCACCGGCATTGCGATCGACGCGCTCGGCGTCGTTTTCGTCTGTGACACCAACAACGACCGCATCATTGCTATCACACCGGACGGTCGCACCGTTCGGGCTGCCGGCGGAGGCCGCGGCTACAGCGACGACGCCGATGCCCCACAGGCCAAGTTTTCGAGGCCCCGCGGCATCGCGATCACCGCCCAAGGCATCTTCATCGCCGACTTCGGCAACGACGCGATTCGACGCATCGACGCCACCGGAGTCAGCACGCTCGTCACCGACTGCGGCGGTCCGAGCGCCATCGCAGTCGCCGCGGACGGCACGCTCTATTACATCGCCACGTTCGAGGGCAGCGTCGTCCGCGTGTCCCTGACCGGCGAGCGCACGAACGTGTGTAACCCGAGCGGTGACTTCGGCAACCGCGGCGGCCCCGGAGTGAACGCGCGCTTGCGCGCCGCCGACGGCTTGGTCCTAACCGACACCGGCTTGATCGTCACCGACACCGGCAACAACCGCGTGCGCTTCGTGGCCTTCGACGACGACAATACCGTCACCACGCTGCTCGGCACCGGCCAACCCGGCAACGGCGCCGACACCGAAGTCTTTTTCCCTCGCGGCGCGGCCGCTGTCAGCGACGGCTACGTCGTCACCGATTGCTTAAACCACCGCGTATTGTGGTTCCGCATGTGAGCGGCGCCGGGCGCTACCCCTGCGGAGGCGCGTCGGGCGGAAGCTGGCCGTAGAGCAGTTCCCGCACCAACGCCGGAGGAACACCGATGAGCTTGAACGCACCGGCGGCAGTCGGATATAGGGCGGGCGGTGGGCTGAATGCCCTCGAGCTTCGGGCTGCGTATTTCTGCTGCGCCCGATCAACGGTTCCGGATTACGCGAACGCCATCACAACCGGCTTGCTTTGCCGCACGCAGGACTGTTTCTCTGCTGTGTCCCTATCGCCGGAGGAACCCATGCCCGTCATCGACCAATCAAAGATCACGCCTCGAACTGGATCGATCTACCCCGAACCCTACGCGTCGATGGTTCGAGGGCGCTCGTCCCTCCGCCTGGGCGATGCCGGTGGCCTGACGCAGTTCGGCGCGAACCTCGTCATCCTTGAACCCGGTGCACGTTCCTCACTGCGCCATTGGCACGAGAATGAGGATGAGTTCGTGATGATCACCGAAGGTGAATGCATCCTCCTGCAGGACGAAGGCGAATACGTCATGCGCCCCGGCGATTGCGCGGCCTTCCCGGCGAGCAGCACCAATGGGCACTGCCTCGAAAACCGTACCGCGGCCGTGTCAAAGTTCCTTGTGGTCGGCGGCCGCGCCGCGCGCGAGGTCGCGCACTACTCGGACGTGGATTTCCGGATCGAGATCGAGGGTGGCAAGCCGGCTTTCACCTACCGCGACGGCACGCCCTGGGCAGGCCTGCGCGAGGACAACCGACCAGCCCGCAACGATGCCGGATAACTCTTGGAGTTTTCATCTTCGGCTCTCGTACATGGGAAGGCCGGCATCGTCCGCTACCCTGGCGGGCGAGTCCCCGACCGTAGCTCCGGCGTTCACGCCGTTTCTCTGCGCCCAGAGAACAGCTAGTCTCTGGCTGTGCTTACGCGCGCGACGGAGGAGCGGCAGGCGCTCAGCTTGTCCTACGGCAACCTCTCGCTCTTGATCCTGAGCATCGACGGGTCAGCGGACAAGTGCCTGCCTTGGGTGCTGGCCTTGAACGCGGTGGGCATCGTGCAAGTCGCGCTCGGCGCACGCCTCCACGATAGCCTGGTGCTCGGCTTTGTACCGGTCCCCGTGGAAACCGGCACACTCACTCCGTCTCCGTCGACTCGGAATCCCCCGATCCCGTGCTATTTCTGGTGTCCAGGGTCAGAATTGAACTGACGACACGTGGATTTTCAATCCACTGCTCTACCGACTGAGCTACCCGGACTTGTCGCTTTTG
>OLLW01000728.1_pt1 | contig 13716 bp, 9 predicted proteins | sample 1604611 | NCBI WGS metagenome assembly OLLW01 (sample SAMEA104055725, study PRJEB20765) | soil metagenome | biome: Arctic tundra; feature: Polygonal ground; material: soil | place: USA | collected 2011-09 | depth 0-0.5 m | reverse complement strand
CTTAGCCATTACTCCCGAGCTCCTTAAATTTCCGCTGCGCTAATTAGTTCCGCGAATTCTCGCGACGATCTCTTCTTGCACCGGGGCCGGTGTCGGCTCGTAGTGCGAAAACTGCATGGTGTACGTCGCGCGTCCCTGCGTTTTGCTGCGCAGGTCCGTGGAGTAACCGAACATGGTGGCCAGAGGGACCTCGGCCGTGACGACCTGAGTGTTCTTGCCGCGCTGGCTCATGCCTTGGATCTTGCCGCGACGCGAGTTCAGATCGCCGATCACGTCACCTAAATTCGAGTCTGGGGCCACCACCTCGACGGCCATGACCGGCTCTAGGACGTGGACCCCTGCCCGCTTCGCGCCATCCTGGAACGCCATGGAGGCCGCGACTTCGAAGGCCGGACCGGAGGAATCGACCTCGTGGTAGCTGCCGTCATACAGGCGAGCCTTGATGTCGTTCATCGGGAAGCCGGCGAGGACGCCGCGGCCCATGGCCTCGCGGATGCCCTTTTCAATCGACGGAACGAACTCTTTCGGGATGATGCCGCCGACCAGCGCGTTCTCGAACACGAAGCCGCTGCCGCGTTCCCCCGGCTCGATCTCGATTTTGACGTGGCCGTACTGTCCGTGACCGCCCGATTGACGAATGAATTCGCCCTCCGCGCTGGCCTTCTTGCTGATGGCCTCGCGGTAGGAAACTTCGGGCTTGCCGACGTTGGCCTCGACCTTGAACTCGCGCCGCAGACGGTCGACGATGATCTCTAGGTGTAGCTCGCCCATACCGGCGATGATGGTCTGGCCCGTCTCTTCGTTCGTATACGTGCGGAAGGACGGATCTTCGTAGGCGAGCTTGCCGAGGCTGATGCCGAGCTTGTCCAGATCAGCCTGGGTTTTGGGCTCGATGGCGATCGAGATCACGGGCTCCGGAAACACCATCTTCTCGAGGATGATGGGCGCTTTTTCGTCGCACAGCGTGTCGCCGGTACGCGTGTCGCGCAGGCCGACGGCCGCGTAGATGTTCCCGGAATGGCACTCTTTGAGCTCTTCGCGCTTGTTGGCGTGCATCCGTAGGATGCGCCCGAGGCGCTCGCGCTTGCCGCGCGACGAATTGAGCACGCTGGTGCCGCTCGACAGCTGCCCCGAGTAGACGCGGAAGAATGTTAGATTGCCGACGAACGGGTCGTTGGCGATCTTGAACGCGAGCGCCGCAAACGGCGCGTTGTCGTCCGCTTGGCGCTCCAGGATCTTGCCCTCTTTGTTCGGGTCGAGACCGGTGACCGGCGGAATATCGAGCGGGGACGGCAGGAAATTCACGACCGCGTCCAGCAGCATCTGTACGCCCTTGTTCTTGAAGGCGGAGCCGCAGAACACGGGCACGAACTTGAAGCCGACAACCGCCTTGCGAATCGCTCCGTAGATCTCGTCGTTGGAGACATCGCTGGAGCGGCCGTCCAAGAACTTCGCCATGATGGCGTCGTCCATATCGGCGCAGGCTTCGATCATCTGCTCGCGCAGCTCAGCGCACTTCTGCTTAATATCAGCAGGGATCGGCTGCCACGCGTACTTCGCGCCGAGCGAGTCGTCGTCGAAGATGGCAGCTTCCATCCGGATCAAGTCGACGATACCGCGGTGGTCCTCTTCCTGACCGACGGGCCATTGGATCGGCACCGGAGTGACCCCTAGGCGATCCTTCATCGAGTCCAGATTCATCTGGAAATCGGCGCCCGTTTTGTCGAGCTTGTTCACGAAGGCGATGCGCGGGACGTTGTACTTGTCGGCTTGACGCCAGACGGTCTCGCTCTGCGGCTCCACGCCGTTGCCACCGTCGAACACAGCGACCGCGCCGTCCAGCACGCGCAGGCTGCGCTCGACTTCAATCGTGAAGTCGACGTGGCCGGGCGTGTCGATGATGTTGATGCGGTGCTTTCGGCCTTCGTTCGGGCCGATCAGCGGCGTCCAGAAGCAGTTCGTGGCAGCGCTCGTGATGGTGATGCCGCGCTCTTGCTCCTGCTCCATCCAGTCCATCGTCGCGGCGCCTTCGTGCACCTCGCCGATTTTGTGGTTGATGCCGGTGTAATAGAGGATCCGCTCCGTAACGGTCGTCTTACCGGCATCGATGTGCGCCATGATGCCGATGTTGCGCGTGCGTTCGAGAGCGAATTCGCGGGCCATAGCGGGGTTTTTGCTCTTCAAGTCGAGTCGGACGGCACATAGACGAAACCCCCTCCGTCCTTCGGTCTCCCTTTTTCGGGAAACGCTATATCGGGCGGAAGGGGTTCGAGGTGTTGCGCTGAGCGCCGCCGCGACGGCGTGCGCTGCTGAACGAACAACTCGATCTTATGTCGTCTGCTTCATCTTGCTGGGAGCAACTCCTCTTGCCGAAAGCCTGTCGTTTGGGGTCGGGGCCCCAACTCGGGGATGGGGCCCCCCTGGATTCGCTCCAGCAGGCGCGAGGGAGAATCCCCCGAAGACCAACCCGAGATCACCAACGATAGTGAGCGAACGCTTTGTTCGCGTCGGCCATCTTGTGCGTGTCGTCCTTCTTCTTGACGGCGTTGCCACGGAGTTGAGCGGCGTCCACCAGCTCGGCGGCTAGGCGCTCACGCATGGTCTTCTCGCCGCGGTCGCGCGAGTAGCTCACCAGCCAGCGCATGCCGAGGGCAACGCGACGCTCGGGACGAACCTCGACCGGAACCTGGTAGGTGGCACCACCGACGCGGCGGCTCTTCACTTCGAGGCGCGGCTTGACGTTGTCGAGCGCCTTGCGAAAGATCTCCAAGGGGTCTTCCTTGAAGCGGGTGCTGATCACGTCGAAGGCTCCGTACAGGATGCCTTCCGCGGTCGACTTCTTCCCGCCGATCATCAGCGAGTTGGTGAACTTCGCGACCAGCTTGTCCTTGTACTTCGGATCCGGCGTGATCTTGCGCTTCGGTACGTCTCTACGGCGGGGCATCGCGATATCCTCTTAACTTACGCTTATTGCTTGGGGCGCTTGACGCCGTACTTGGAGCGACTGCGGTTGCGGGTCGCCTTATTGGTGCTGCTGGGGCCAGCGGCGCCCGACGCGTCCAGCGTGCCACGCACGACGTGGTAGCGAACGCCCGGCAGATCCTTCACGCGGCCTCCGCGGATGAGCACAACGCTGTGCTCCTGAAGGTTGTGACCTTCGCCCGGGATGTAGCTGATCACTTCCATGCTGTTCGTCAGGCGTACGCGACACACCTTACGGAGCGCCGAGTTCGGCTTCTTCGGAGTGGTCGTGTACACGCGCAGGCACACGCCGCGCTTTTGCGGACAGGAACGGAGCGCAGGGGACGCAGTGCGCGTCTTGATGACTTCCCTGCCGAGACGGATCAGCTGTTGTACTGTAGGCATCGAAAAAAAGCCCTTTTACGGCCGGGTAAATGGGGGGCCGGTTTTGGGGGAACGGGAGGGTAGCCGCGGCGCTTACCATGTCAAGCGCTGTGCGCCTTGAGGTAATAGAGGACGGTCCGCGGTCAGAGAGCGGGCGGCCTCATACACTGGTTCCATGGTCCGTCCCAGTTCTGATTTAGGGCTTCGGTCGCCCCAACATCGGCCCGCCCAACGGCAGCGCATTTCCCGTTAAATTCTCGTGCTTTACGCGCTCAGCCTTGGTGGCCTCGAGGAAGGATCGGAATTGGCGGAGACGAGACACGCTGTCCGGACCAAGGTCCGGGGCATCGTCGTGCAGCGTCGCCACGCGAGCCGCCGCTCCGCCTTGCTTGGTCAGCTCGGCTTGCCACGAGGTCTCGGATTGCCGGGCCGGCGCGCAACCAAACAGCACGAGCTCGCCCCCCTGACGACCGAACAGTGACGCCAGCGACGAGGGCCAGGCTTCCTTGGACGGCGCGACCAGCACCAAGCGTGAAAAGAACGAGGGCTCGCGAAGTGCGATTTGCGCGGCGCGATCCGCGCCAACTTCGAAGCCGCCCAAGCTCACGGGACCCGCTGCGACGTACATGCCGTACTCATGCTTGAGCGCCGTCAAAGCAGCGCGCAACTCGCGCGCTGTGTCATCCGCACTGGCAAACGTATAGCGATCTTCGGACGCGCTCAGATCCTTGCGCTTCACGCCGCGCGGGCAGAGGACGAACGGGTTGCCCCCGACGATGCCGCGATACGCACCGCACGCCCACTCTGGGCGATCGGCGACGCCGTGCAATGCGATCACGATCGGGCGCGGCTGCTTGGCACCGACGGGGACGGCGAGCTTTGCGCTAGCAAAGCCAGGCACGTCGAGATCGACCAACCAGCTGTTCGCTGAAAGCGGCGCTAAGTGTGGCGCTGCGGGCGTGCTCGAGCCTGTAGCCGGCTGCGGCTTGGGCTTACTACGGCACGCGCTGCCTGCGGTAAGCAGCGCTAGAAGCAGGGCAAATTCACAAACGTGCCTGACCACGACATAGATCGTCCCACAACTTCGGGGTCAACACCACATAGCTGTCTTGTTGACGCACCCAGAGTGCGTGTGTGCCGACGAGGGCCGAGATATCGAGCGCGCGCTTCTTGATTTTGAAGGAGCTCGTGAGCTCGAGCTCGGGCACGAAGCGCACGAAACAAGGTCGCGCGTGAACCGGTAACGCGCGCGACGCGACGGCCAAACGCGCGGCGTCGAAAGCACCGTCACCCGCGATGTCCGCGAAGCCCGCGCGCCCGGGGTAGCCCGGCACCGCTACGCCGAATACCGCGACCCCTGGAAAGCCGAGCTCCGCGTCGAGCACACGCTCGACCTCCAGCGCAGACACGTTCTCGCCCTTCCAGCGGAAGCCGTCACCAAGTCGGTCGACGAAGTAAAAGTAGCCCTGGCGATCGCGGCGCAGCAGATCACCGCTGCGGAAGTACGCATCGCCCAGTTCGAATACGTCGTGCGCCACGCGCCCTGCGGAGGCGGCGTGGTCGGTGTAGCCGCCAAAAGCGCCGTGCGGAGCCCGCGCGCTCGGGAACACGCGCAGCAAGAGCTCACCCGGCTCGTCGGGCGCGCAGACCTGGGCGCGGCCATCTGCGTCCCGCTCGATGCCCTGCCGCGCGGCATCGAGCCGCGCTAGGCGAAAGCCGCGGCTGTGCTCGAACGGCACGTGCCCGAGCGAGCCGTGCTTGCCGTCCAGGTTGAGGATCGCGCTCGGTGCTTCGGTGGATGCATAGAACTCGCGAATCACCGGCTGCCCGAAGCGGCGCTGAAATTCACGCCAGAGGTGTGGTTCTAGGCCGTTGCCCACCGCGACGCGCAGGCAGAGCGCGCTCTCCGCGGGGCTCGCTTCGCTGTGCACGAGCGCGCGGCACACGTCACCGATGTAGAGCGTGGCGGTCGCATGGTAACGCAGCAGATCGCTCGCAAACTCGCGAGCGCTGAATTTGCGGCGCAGCGCGATCGGCACTCCGGCTACGAGCGCTGCGCCGACGCCGATCAACAGCGCGCTCGAGTGGTGCAAGGGCAACGCGCAATACAGCTTGTCGCCCGCGCGGAACTCGAACGCCACACTGCCGAAAATCGTGGCGGCAGAGCGCGCGCGCTCGTGGCGCACGCGACACGACTTGGGTAGGCCGGTCGTACCCGAGGTGTAGATGAGCACGAAGTCGCCAGCCGGATCAGCCAGAGGCTGCGCTATTTCCGGCGCGCGCTCCGCACGCGTGTCGAGCTCGCCAGGGCCGAAGTCGAGCACTTTGCCGAGCAAGGCTCGCTCATTTAGCTCGGAACAAGCGGCACGATACGCGCGTTCGAACAACGAGACGCGCGGCGCGGCGGCGCGCAGCGCGTGTGCCAAGGGCTCGCCGCGCAGCTCCGGGTTGATCAACGCAGCGGCCGCGCCCGCGTACACAATCCCCAGCAGAATCAGCAAATAGTCGGGTGAATTGCCGCCCACTAGCGCGACGACGTCACCTGGCTGCACGCCTTCATCGAGCAGCACTCGCGCGATGCGCCGGGCGCGAGTGCGAGCCTGCGCGAAGCTGACCTGCACGTCGTCCTGCTCGCAGAACAGGGCGTCGGGGCGCTGCTCTGCGTGCGCCTCGAGCCAGGCGATGAACGGCGCGGTGCCCGAGCGCTTGGCGAGCCGGACCGCGGGCAACACGCGCCCGAGCAAGACCGGCAGCCGAGCGAGCTCGGAGCGGCGCTGCTTGAGCCAAACGCCTGCGCCAGACCAACCAGACGGACAAGCCGAAGGAATCCACGTCACGGTAGCGTACCTTCTACACTCTGCACTCGAAAACGAAGCGGAATGAAAGCATACTTCGTGCACCGGCATGCGCGAGTACAACTTCGACGGCTTGGTCGGTCCGACGCACCACTACGCAGGCCTCAGCCAGGGAAATCTCGCCAGCCTGCGCCACGGCGGCGAGCTCGGTGATCCGCGCAGCGCGGCGCTTCAGGGCTTGGAAAAGGCGCATTTGCTGGCGCAGCTCGGCCTTGGTCAAGCGTTGCTGCCCCCACCCCTGCGGCCCGATCTACGCGCGCTGCGACGGCTCGGCTTTTCGGGCGCGAGCCGGGATGTGCTGCCGCGCGCGTTGCGTGTCGCCCCGGAACTCTTGGCGCTGACCGCGAGCTCATCATCGATGTGGGCGGCGAACGCGGCCACGGTCGCGCCGTCGTGCGACACCGCTGACGGTCGCGTGCACTTCACCCCCGCAAATCTGTCGTCGATGTTTCATCGCAGCCTAGAGGCGGTAACTACGACGGCCACGCTGCGCGCCATCTTCGCGGACGCCGAGCGCTTCGCGGTGCACGACCCGCTCCCCGCGGGCGCGCTGTTCGCGGACGAAGGCGCAGCCAATCACACTCGCCTGGAAACCGCACAGGGAGTGGTGCACGTCTTCGGTTGGGGGCGAGCGGCAGACCCGCGCGCGGGTCCGCACGTGTTTCCTGCGCGTCAGACGCGCGAAGCGAGCGTGGCGTGCGCACGCTTGCACGGGCTGCGCGAAGATCAGCTGCTCTTTTTGCAACAAGCGCCGGAAGGCATCGACGCCGGCGCGTTTCACAGCGACGTGCTGTGCGTCGGCAATCAGCAGCTGCTCATGCTGCATGAGCTCGCATTCGTCGGCTCGCCAGGAGCCGAGCTGCGTGCGCGTTTGGGCGAACAATTCGAGCTGATCGTGGCCTCGAACCAAGAGCTGCCGGTAGGCGACGCAGTGCGTGCCTATCCGTTCAATTCGCAGCTCGTCAGCTTGCCGCAGGGCGGGATGGCAGTGATCGCGCCTGAAGAGAGCCGCGCATCCCCAAGCGCGAGCGCATTTTTGGAGCGCGTCCTCAATGAGCACAACGCCGTGCACGCGGTCCACTACGTCGACGTGAACGGCTCGATGAAGAACGGCGGCGGGCCTGCCTGTTTGCGCCTGCGTGTGCCGCTCACGGACGACGAAGTAGCGGCGATCTCCGCGCGGGTCGTGCTCGATGATACTTTGTACGAAGCCGTGCGCGCCTGGATCAGCAAGCACTATCGCGATCGGGTGACGCCGGCAGATCTCGGCGATCCGGATTTTTTTGAGGAAAATCGGCGCGCGTTGAGCGAGCTGTCGACGCTGCTCAATGTCGCGATCGACTTGTACGACTGAGCACGCGGCGCGGAGCGCGGTTACAATTCGGGACGCGAGGTGCGCTGCTGGATTGCGGGCGCCCCCTCTGATCTCGGTCCGGACACTTCGCGCACAAACCGTTCTCGTGCGTCGGCGCGAGGGAGGATCGGCGCGAGGGCGGGTCACTTTGCGTACAAAGTGTTCTCGCGGCGCAGCGGGGCCGCCTCGTTCGCGCATAGCGGCGCCTGCGAGGGGCGCTCGAAGCTCGAGCGAATGGTGCCTTCGAGAGGGGCGCTCGCGCTCCCGCTTCGCAGCTCGCGACGCGCGCTATTCCCGTCAGATTAGGGTTGAGCTTCGGCGGGGCTCGGCTCGCTCGGTTCGCTGGGCTCGGCGTGGTGCTCGGTGTCGCTCGCGGCGGGCGCGGCTGAGCTGTCGGCACGCGCGCTCGGCACGCTCGGCGTATGATAGATGTTGATGTTGCCGTTGATCACGTAGGTCGGCTCGAGGCCGCGCAGCCAGGCGCACGAGGAATGCTCCCAGCGGTGCGCGTACTGCATGTGTAAGGCTGCCCAAGCGCCGGGAGGCAACCGAGTGTGACAAGCGAGCTCGCTGAACTTGAGCCCGAGGTACTGGACCTCGATTCGGCGCGTGCTGGTCTCGGGGTAATAGTACAGGGGCTCGAGCGCGTGGGCTTGGGCGAAGCGCACGAAATCTTCGCGATCTTGGCCCCAATCGTCGCCCACGACGGCGATCCATGAGCCGTGGCCGAACGCGAGCAGGTTGAAATACGACAGGAAGTGCGGCGTGGCAGAAAGTGCGCTCAGTAGGCCGCTCATGCCAACGACTCGCGCACCGGTCAACCATTCGCCGTGCAGCACATCGGGAAGCTGGGCGAAGGCGCGCGCGCCGAGCACGCTGAGCAGCGGAATGATGGGCAGCGCATGACGAATGCCCATGTTCAAGTTGGATTTCATCAGCACCGCCAGAAACCCAGCGCTGATGGCCAACAGAACCGCACTCGGCAATGACAGGCGACGCTTGCGCCAGAGGACGACGAGGCCAAGGCCAAGTAGCGCGATCAGCGCCGGCGGGTTCTTCACCAGCAGCAGCACCGGAAAGTAGCCAAGCTCGCCGTCCTGCGTGTTCTTGCCCATGAAGTAGGTGGGGTAACCGCGGCGGTTGTGCTCTTCGATCGTGAACAAGCCGAACAGGTACGGGTGCGGTAGCGGGATGCGTAAGCCCTGCGGAAGCTTGGGCAGGATCGAGCGCTTTTCCAGGAAATTGCCGTGATAGCCGCTGGTGGTCCAGTGCTTCTGCTCGGGGACTTCGAGCAGCTGTGCCACGGTCAGCATGGTGCGGTCGAACTTGTACACGGCGTTGATCGAGAAGATCACGATCAAGCCAGCAATCAGGAAGTGCCCGAACCAGTTGAGCAGGCTCCTGGCAGGAGTAAGGCCTTCGAAGCGGCCGCGCCTGAGCAACGCCACGACCAGCGCCACGAGCATCACCAGCGGGATCAAGATCACGCCGTTGTGCTTGACGAGAACTGCGCCCGCCAGGCCGAGCGGCATGGTCAAGAGTGGCCACTTCGAGCGCGAGCTGAGGTAGCGAATCGTTTCGCCTACGCCGATCATCCACATCGTCGCGGCAGGCAGGTCGGTCGCGACGTAGCGCGCTTGCCCGAGCAGCGTCGGATTGAACGCAATCAGCAGCAGCGCGCAGGCCGCCGTTGGCCAACCGAAGAACGCCTCACAAAAGAAGAATGCGTACGTCGCGAGGCCGACCAAAAACAGCACCGCCATGTAGCGGCACTCGAAAAGCTGCGCGCGCGCTCGGGCATAGTCGACTTTGATGTACTCGCCGGCTGGGGGATAGCCGTTCTTCCAGGTCGCCATGTCGGCGGTCTTCGGGTTGTTGGGCTCGAAGATGGTCGGGATGGCGTCGAAGGCGTTGGCTAGCGGCGGGTGTTGCACGTGCACCCGCATGTCGCGGTTTTGCCAATAGCTGATGCCGCGGACCAGGTGCGCCCACTCATCCTCGGTCGGCGAGTCGTGCCTTATGCGCGCGGTGGCCAGCGAAAACATTGCGACCAGCACCACCAGCAAGAATGCGATGCGCTGCTCACCGCGGATCAGCGTCTGAAAAAATCCGCGCGCCTGCTCGGTCCAGGGCATTTTTCGAGCGGACAGTCCCACGCCAGGGGGCGTGAAACAAGGGCGAGACGGATGCTCGGCTGATCAGCCGAGCGCGACGCGCTCGCCCGTCGCGACCACGCGGTACGAGCGCACCGATTGGTCCATCGCGGCGAACACTGCGCCGATCAGGCCGGCGTCCTCACCGAGGGCACTCCGCACGATCGGAATCTGAGCACCCCGGAGGGAGTGATGGGCCAGGGAGGCGCGCGTTCCAGCGAGCAGCGCGTCGCCGGCTTCGAGCACGGCGCCGCCAAGCACGATCATTTGCGGGTCGAGGATATTGACCAGGAACGAGATGCCGACGCCAAGGTGCTTGCCGACGTCGCTGACGACGCGGAGCGCCAGCGCGTCACCGGCGCGCGCCGCGGCGGTGACGGCCGCGACGTCCAAGGGTTGAACCGCGCTGAGCGAGCTCACCTCGCCGCCATCCAGCGCGCTCTGAGCTGCCCGCACGATGGCCCGGTCCGATACCAGCTCTTCGAGGCAGCCGCGCAGACCGCAGACGCAGGTCGGACCGCCATCGACGACTACGCAGTGCCCGATTTCGCCGCTGAAGCCTTGCGTGCCCGAGAATACATGGCCGTCGATCACGATGCCTGCACCGACGCCGGCCCCGACGTACGCAGACACGAACGAGCGCACACCCTTGGCCGCGCCGACGCGACCTTCAGCGATGGCGCCCGCGCTGGTCACGTTGTTGACCACCACGGGCACGCCCAGCGCGGCCGCTAGCATTTCGCGGATTGGTACGTCTCTCCAGCCCAAATTCGGAGCGAGCGCGACGGAGCCATGCGCAGCGTCGACCAAGCCGGGCAGGGTTGCACCGACGGCCTGTAAGCGCTCGCGCGGAAAGCCGGCTTCTTCGCAGACCTCTTCAGCCAGCGCGACAGCGGCCGCCACTGCTGCCACGGGATTGCCGTGAACCGCGGGCGCCTCTCGTCGCAGGCGAATTTCGCCGCGCGCGTCAGCCAGGCCGACCGTTGTCGTGTTCACGCCAAAGCACACGCCGAGGTACGCCGCCGAGGCGTCGTTGAACTCGAGCAAGCGCGCTCGGCGACCGCCGCTGGCGACGGTTTTGCCGAAGCCAACCTCTTGTACGATGCCGCGAGCCAGGAGATCTTCGACGATTGCGGAGACGGTGGGCTTGGTCAGCGCAGAGCGACGCGCCAGATCAGTCCGCGAGACGCGACCGCCACGACGGATGATGTCGAGCACGATCGAGCGGTTGACCTCGCGCATGGCACGGCTATCGACCTTACCTTGGACGTCTTGCTGCATTGGCTCACCGGGGGCTATGGAACTAGTTCCAGTCGTAGTCTGACTCAAAGCACGCTCGCGGTCCACGAAGTTCGTAAGCGCGCAACACGACTGAAAAAGTCCTGCCCAGCAGAACTACCGGGTTTCTAGCGACGGTTCAGCTGCCGGCTTCGACCGAGCTCACGAACTGACGGTACATTTGCGCGTAGCGACCGTCTTGTGCGAGCAGCGCGACATGCGTACCGCGCTCGACGACTTGGCCGCGGTCGAGCACCAAAACCAGGTCGGCGTGACGGATCGTGCTCAGGCGGTGGGCGACGACGAAGCTCGTGCGACCGCGCAGCAGCTTGGTCAGAGCACCCTGCAGGCGAGCTTCGGTGACCGCGTCAACCGAGCTCGTGGCTTCGTCCAGGATCAAGATCCGGGGATCAGCGAGCATGGCACGCGCGAAACAAATCACCTGCCGCTGGCCTAGGGACAGACCGCTGCCGTTTTCGCCGACGCGAGTTTCAAACCCACCCGGCAGGTCGTCTATTAGGTCGGAAATTCCGAGCGCTTCGGCGGCCAAGCGCACTTCCTCGTCGCTGGCCGCGGGGCGAGCCAGGCGAATGTTCTCGAGCACCGTGTCGCTGAACAGGAAATTGTCCTGGGTCACGCTGCCGATTTGGCGGTGCAACGAGGCGCTAGTAACCCCGCGAATGTCATGACCGTCGACGAGCACCGCACCTTTCGTCGGCAGGTAAAGCTTGGCCGCAAGGTTCACGACCGACGATTTACCGCTGCCGGTGAAGCCAACCAAAGCCACCGTCATCCCGGGCTCGGCGACAAAGCTCAGCTCAGAGAGTACGACCTGGTTGGGCACGTAGCCGAAGCTCACGTCGCGGAACTCGACCTTGCCCGCGATCGGCGGCAAGTCTTTGGCGTCGGGGGGATCCTGCCAGTCAGGCTTCACGTCCAGCAGTCGGAACACGCGTTCAGCACCCGCCATGGCGGTGAGCGCTTGGTTGTATTGGTTGCCGATGCTCGGAATGGCCGCAAAGAACGCGGTCGACAAGAATAGGAACTGAATCAGCGCCTTGAGCTCTACCTCGTGACCGAGCGCCTGGTAGCCGCCGACCACGAGCAGGATGGCGAGGAACAACTGCCCGTTGAACTCGAGCAACGGCAGGAAGACCGCGGAGCTCTTGGCTGCGCCCATGTTGTACTTCGAATGGTCGTAGATCAGCTGTCCGAAGAGGCCGCCGTTCACGTCCTGGCGCGCGAAGCCTTGGATCTCGCGAATGCCGTTGACCGACTCGGCCAAGGTGGCGGTAACGCGACTGAAGCTCTCCGACTGTGCGCGGTAGGCACGGCTCAGCTTGGCGCGAAAATGCCTGATCACTGCCCAGAGAATCGGCGCCATGGCGGCCACCACCACGAACAGCTTCCAGTCGTAGTAGAGCATGAAAGCCGCGGAAACCAGCAGATTACCCGCCTGCACGATGCTCACGAAGGCGACGTCTTGCACGCCCACGCGTACCGCATCGACGTCGGAGGTGACACGGCCGATCAGGCGCCCCACTTGTGTACGCTTGAAGAAGCTCATCGGCAACGACAGCAGATGCGCGTAGATCTGATTTCTGAGATCGTGCACGACGGCTTCGCCAAGCTGGAGCGCGAAGCGTGAACGAAACACGAAGCCGACCTCGGTGATTGCGGCCAGCGCCAGGAAACCCGCCACGCCGAGGCCAACTGCGTGCATGTCTTGGCGCGCGATCGGACCGCTGATCACCGCCGCGATTGACCAGGTCACGAGCGGTGTGAGGATGGCGCGCGTCACGACCATGAAGATTTGCGCGTTCCGCAGCCGACGATACGGCTTCGTGTAGCTGAACACGCGACGGATCACGGCGAAGTCGAGCGGGCGTTGCTCGTCGTCAGGCGGCGTCGACTTCGGGCCGGATCGGGCGAGGCTCATGCTCGCCCTCGCAGCCCGTCGAGCAACGCGACGCTCTCTTGATCGGCCGCCTGCAGCGCAGCGGCGGCGTAGTAGATGCCGCGGCGCTGCATCAGCTCTTGGTGCGTGCCGCGTTCGACGATCACGCCATCTTCGAGGACCACGATGCGATCCGCGCGCCGCAGCGTGGCCAGGCGATTGGCGACCACCAGCGTGGTCCGTCCGCGCGTGGCGAGTCTGATCGCCTCGAGCACCTCGTGCTCCGTCTCCGGATCGATAGCGGTGGTCGGGTCGTCGAGCAGCAGGATTGGTGGCTCCAGGATCAGCGCGCGGGCAATCGCCAAGCGTTGTCGTTGGCCGCCAGAGAGATTCACGGCGCCCTCCTCGAGCACCGTATCGTACCCGTCTGGCAGGTCCCTGATGAACGAGTGCGCGCCGGCCAGCTTTGCCGCGCGCTCGACCTGTGCTCGCGACGCCTCCGGATTTCCGAACGCAATGTTTTGCGCGATGCTGGTCTTGAAGAGCAAGCTCTCTTGGAAGACCAAGCCGATGTTGCGACGCAAGAAGTCGAGCTCCAACTGACGCACATCGACACCGTCGACCAGAACACGGCCTGCGCTCGGGTCGTGGAAACGCGGAATGAGCTCGAGCAGGGTGCTCTTACCCGCGCCAGTCGCGCCCATGATCGCCAGGCATTGACCCGCCGGCACGTCGAGGTCGATGCCCGTCAGTACGGGAGCGCCTTCACCGTATTGAAAGCTGACGCCCTCGAGGCGAATCGCGCCACGGATCGCCGCGCGCGGCACGGGCTCT
>OLLW01000473.1_pt1 | contig 13747 bp, 15 predicted proteins | sample 1604611 | NCBI WGS metagenome assembly OLLW01 (sample SAMEA104055725, study PRJEB20765) | soil metagenome | biome: Arctic tundra; feature: Polygonal ground; material: soil | place: USA | collected 2011-09 | depth 0-0.5 m | reverse complement strand
AAGCCCGCGCCGAAGGCTGCGAAGCCCGCGCCGAAGGCTGCAAAGCCCGCGCCGAAGGCTGCAAAGCCAGCAGCCAAGGCCGCGAAGAAATCTGCGAAGCCCGCGAAGAAGCCAAAGCCGACCGCGAAACCCGCGAAGAAGCCCGCCAAGGCTCCGGCGAAGCCGACCAAGGCCGCAGCGAAGGGCGCGAAGCCGGCTGCCAAAGCCGCGAAGAGGCCGAGCAAAGCTGCCGCGAAGCCCGCCAAAAAAGCTGCAAAAAAGCGCTAAGTCGCGCCGCGCGTCAGCGCGGGCACGCCGGCCCAGAATTGGCGCACCTCGGATAACTCGGTGGTGCGCCCAGCTGGCGGCAATGCTGCGAGCAGGCGCGAGCCGTAACCTTTCTGGTGAACGCGCGGATCGAGCAGCGCGACGATACCCGCATCGTCACGTGTGCGAATCAAGCGACCGAAGCCTTGCTTGAGCGTGATCGCGGCGGCCGGTACATGCAAACGCAGGAACGGGTTCTCGCCCGCGCGCTCCAGCTCCTGCGAGCGCGCCTGTACCACCGGATCACTCGGCACCAGGAACGGGATCTTCTCCAGCACTACCAAGCGGAGCGCGCGGCCCGGTACATCGACACCTTCCCAAAAGCTCATCGTGGCCACGAGCACCGCGTCGCCGGCGGCACGAAAGGCGCTGATCAGCGCGGCTTTGGGCGCTGCGCCCTGCACGAAAATGCGTCGTCCCGGCATGCTACGGGACAAGATGGCGTACAGCGCATGCATCGAGCGGAGCGACGTCGTCAGCACGAAGCAACCCCCGCGCGTGATCTCGATCAACTCAGCGATGCGCTTGCCGGCGGTCTCCGCAAACTCCGCGGCGCCCGGCGCTGGCAGATCCTTGGGCGTATAGAGCAGCGCGTTGCGCGCGAAATCAAAGGGTGACTCGAGCAGCAACTCAGTCACCGGCACCGTCTCTCCGGCGAGCCCGATGCGCGATCGGAAGAACGCAAACGGGCTGGCGGTCGGGTCGCTCTTCGACGGCGCGATCGACAGCGTCGCGCTAGTCAGCACCACCGAGGGCACGCTCTCGAAGATGCGCGCGCGAAACACGTGCGAGAGGTCGACCGGAGTCGAGCTCAACGCGGCTCCGTGACCGCTCATGTCGAACCATGTAATGCGCCCGGGCGCGCCAGAGACGATCGCCGCGAGCTCCTCGCGCACCAGCTCAGCGCGGTTTTCCAAGACTTTCAGCGCTTCGATGGCGAGGGCTGCCGTGCGCGAGCGGGCTGCCGCGCCCACCGTCACTCGCCCAGAGGCCGCGTTCGCCGCCGAACCGACGGCCTCAAGCGCATTGTCGAGCGCGTGATAGCGATCTTGAAGCGGCCCGACCCAAGCGTCGCGTTCAATAGTGAAGCGAGGATCATCGCCCCGGCCGCGACGACCAAGCTCTGTCCACAGCGCCTCGGCGGCAACACGCGCGTTGGCTAGCGTCGGCGACTTCGACCCCGGCGCGAACAGCGGATCGCCCGAACCAGCGACGGTCATCGCTCGCTCTGCATCGCCGAGCAAGCGCTCCACACGCGCGCGCGATACGCGCATGCCGAAGAACGCCGTCGCGATGTCCTCGAGTTGATGCGCTTCGTCGAAGATCACAGCGTCATAGTCGGGAATGACGCGCGCGGGGTGCGGGCCGCGCAACGCCAAGTCCGCGAAAAACAAGTGGTGATTGACGACGACAAGCTGGGCCGTCTCCGCCTCGCGGCGCATGCGCGTCACGTAACATTCGTTAAAGTAGGGGCAGCCGGCGCCGATGCGCGTATCGCTCGACGAACTCACTTCGCGGCGCAGCGGGTCGTCTTCACGCAGACCCGCGAGCTCCGCAAGGTCACCCGACTCTGTCTCACCGAGCCAGTCGTCGAGCATGGCGAGCGAGCGAGCGAACTTCGGACGCGCGCTGTCTTCGCCTGCGCGAAACTCCGCCAAGCGCCGACGACACACGTAATTTGAGATGCCCTTCATGAGGGCAGCACGAACCGGTACGCCGAGGGCGCGCTCGATCAAGGGCAGGTCTTTCCAGAAAATCTGCTCCTCCAGAGCGCGAGTGGCCGTCGAGACGATCACCTTCTTGCCGCTCAGCAGCGCCGGAACTAGGTATGCGAGGCTCTTGCCGGTCCCAGTGCCGGCCTCGCAGATCAGCACACTGTCGGAGCCGAGCGCGCTTTCGACTGCGCGCGCCATCTCGAGCTGAGCGGGGCGAGCCTCGTAAGCGGGCAGACTACGAGCCAGAGGCCCGTCGGGTCCCAGCAGCTCTGCGGCGGACGCCATTGGCGCGGCCGACTACCCGTCCTTCGGGGGTACGGTGCCGTCTTCGACGTCTGAGTACTTGAGCCCAACGATCTGGCCGTCCGACTCGTCTTGGAGCCAGACCACCGTCGCTCGGCGCGGAGCAACAGATTCGTCGCCCACCACGACTTCGTATTCCATGTCCTGAATGAGCGGATCCTCGACCACCGCGCGGACTCCGCCACGGCTGACGTTCAGCGCCCAACCGTTCGTTTCGAAGCCGGTGGACCGTACCAGCACGCGTTCCGACGACTCACGACGCGCGCCTCCGGCGTGGCGACGAGGCGCACGGACTTCGTGCTCAGGGTTGGAGGGTGGTGGCTTTTCGTGCGTCACGGTTAAAAACCAAGAGCTGACGGTAGCATGGCAGGGGCCGGAGGAGCACCGCGGGGCAAGTTGCCGTCGGCCGTCGATCTTGACGCTTGGCAGAGGTTCCGCGTACGGTTCGTCCTGTGCGGAGCCCTTCCTAAGCGGATATGTCTGCATCAACCCCGAGTGAGCTGAAAAAACTCCTGCTCGCCGAAGGCTTCGAGGTCTATCGCACCTTAGGCGATCAGATTCTGCTTGCCGATCGCGTCCGCGACAACTTGATCATGGACAGCGGCGTCTCCGCTCGGATCGGCGATGAGCCCAAGGTCCGTTTCGTCGTTCGCGCGCAAGGCAGTGATTTCCCAGCCGATTCCGCGTTACAGATCCTGGAGCGCGCACGCCGTATGGCAAGCGAAGCGGTTACCCGCAGCTACCGCGAGGTCAGCGCCAACAGCGTCGAGGTTCGAGACCCCGGCGACAGCACGCAGACTCTGGACGTCTGGCACGAGGTCGCCTTCGAAAAGACACTGTCCAGCGACGCCGAGCTGATCAGCGAGCTGCGCTACGCCCTTTCGTTGGAAAAGACCGCCCCTCGTTAACTCGAGACGCGCTCGGGGTTTTGGGCTCCAACCCAAAAACGGCGCCCAATCCGCGCGTCGCCGCGGATAGACCCACCGGGCCCAGCGTGGTATTTGCCGCGCCCTTCACGCGCAGGCCCCCCAGGTTGCAGGCGGCTTCGGAGCGAAAGTCATTAGACAATGTTGAGTATTTTCCGAGGTGGCGGAGTCGCCCAAGTGGTCGTCGGCGGCATCGCTTTTTCGATCATCCTGGTCTTCGCCTTAGAGTTCCGCGCTGGCCGAAACGGTCCGACTGCAAGCCTCAAGAAGGAATGCGCCATCGAGATCAAAGGCGCCTGTCTCGATCCCAAAGAATACTATGCGGCCTTCGGTCTGGTCACGCGTGGAATTGACCCGCGGGGCGTGCGCCAACTGGGCCTGCACAAGAAGGTCCTCGACGGGCTGATCGAGCGCGAATTGCTGGTCGCTGAAGCCGAGCGGCTCGGCGTCAGCGCAAGCGAAGCGGACGTCGAAGCGGAGCTGTTCAACGGGCGTGCGCATGTCTCGTTACCGGCGCAAGATGCCGAGAAGCTCAGCTACCAGCTGGCGATGTGCCGACGCTCCGAAGAGGGCTGCGAGCCCGGCACTGACACCATGGTGCGCGAGCTGCGTGTGAAGCGCACGGCGGAAGAGTCCTTCGATTACGCAGTATACGAGCGAGAAGTGCGCATTTTGGCCAATCGTGGGCCCAAGGAATTCAAGGAGATGCAGCAACGCGAGCTGGTCGCGGCCCGCATGCGAGACTTGATCCGCGAGCCGGTGCGCGTATCGGAGACCGAGGCGTTTGCGATCTATTCGCAGCAGCGCACGACCGCGACGATTCGCAGCGTCGCATTGGCACGCGATTGGTTCGCTAAATACGTGATCGACCTGAGCGACGCTGCGGTCAGCAAGTGGGCGACGGACAACAAGGCCGCTGTCGACGCCGCGTGGGAGACCGACAAGGCGAGCTTTACTGCGGGCTGCATCCCGACACGCGAGGTCCTGCTCGAAATCGGCCCGGGCGCGAACGACGACGACCGCGCGGAAGCCAGGAAGAAGCTCGAGAGCGCACGCCGACGCGTGAGCGGCGGCGAGTCCTTCGCCAGCGTGGCCCGCTCGGTCAGCGAAGGTCAGACCGCGAACGTGGGCGGAGAGCTCGGTTGCGTGGGCGCAAGCTACGGCGTTGGCAACGAAGAGCTGAGCAAGGCAGCCGCGGCCCTGAAACCCGGCGAATTGTCGCAGATCGTCGAAACGCCGCGCGGGATTCACCTGCTGCAAGTCGACGCAAAGCTCGACGCGAGCAATCTCGAGGCATCAGGCAAACGCTACGTCTCGCGTAAGCTGTACGTACGCGCGACCGCGGACGCGCAGGTCAAGAGCTTCGGCGAAGAGCTGATCAAGCGCGCGAAGGCTGGCGCCAAGCTGGAGGACGCGCTCGACGCGCAACTGGCTCTCGTGGCGCCCGCCCCCTCGAAGAAGGCCGGCGAAGACAAAGCGCCCAGCGTGCCAGCACTCGCTGCCAACGACCGCCCGAAGGTCGACATCTCGGCTTCGTTCAATCTGTCCGGCAATCCGCTACCGCAGTTGACGCCCAAAGAGCCGCTCGCAGCCCACGCCTTCGAACTGAAAAACCCGGGCGACCTGTGGCAGACACCGATCGAAACCACGGACGGCTCGGTCGTGATTCAGCTCAAGGAAAAAAACGCCGCATCGCGTGAAGAGTTCGACAAGAACAAGGCGGCGATCCTCGGCCCGTTGACGCGAAACAAGGCCGATGAGGCCCTTTCGTACTACGTGACTGAGCTGCGCAAGAAAGTGGGCGACAAGCTGAAGATCGACCCGCGCTTCACCGAAGAGCCGAAGTCGTCCCGGAACGACGACGAGTGACCGCAAGCACGACCCACGCGCCACTGGTCCGCGTCGAGACCAAACTTCCGAGCTCGCTGCGCGTTAGCGCCGTGCGCATGCCGCACGTGCGGCGTAGCGTGATCGACGTGCACACACGCATTGGCTCGCGCTTCGAGAGTGGGGCGCACAACGGCATCAGTCATTTCCTCGAGCACATGCTGCACCGAGGCACCGCACGCTACCCCTCCGCTCACTCGCTAGCGTTGGCCTTCGAAGCTTTGGGCGGAGCGCTCTCGGCGATGACGTACGTCGATCACGGCGCGCTGAGCCTGTCTGCGCCGCCCGAGAACCTGTCCGAGCTGCTGCAAATCTTGGCTGAGGTTCTGCTGCAGCCAATCTTCTCTGGGCTGGAGGTCGAGAAGGGCATCGTTCGCGAGGAGATCCTGGAGAGCTTGGACGAAGACGGGCGCTCGGTGGACGCCGACCACTTGCTGAGATCGCTGGCATTTCCGGGCCACCCGCTAGGGTTTCCGATCACCGGCTCGTTGCAGACATTGGACAGCTTCGACATCCCACTCTTGCACGAGCATCACTCGGCTCGCTACGTCGCGGAAGGCAGTGTCGTGACCGTTGCTGGGCCGCTCGATCCCGACGCGATCATCCAGCAAGTCGAACAAGCGTTCGCCAAGTTGCCGAATGGACGTGAGCCGATCGCAGAGGCACCTCTGCCACAGACCGGCCTCCGCTTTTCGCACATCAAATACACCGGTAGCCAAGCCGCGGTGCGCGTCGGTTTTCGCGCGCCGGGCGAGCACGATCCGGACGAGCCAGCCACCGAGCTACTGTTGCGCGTGCTCGACGACGGCATGGCGACCCGCCTGTACGAGCGCCTATGCGACGAGCGAGGCCTTTGCTACGACGTCTCGGCCAGCTACGAAGCGTACGCAGACGCCGGCTTGTTCGACATTGCTGCCGATGCCGCGCCGGAGCGCGCCGAAGATGTTCTAAGCGAGATCTTCGCCGTACTACGCGCCCTGCGAGACGAGGGCCCCAGCCAAGGCGAGCTGGATAAAGCCAAAAAGCGCTTCGCTTGGCAGCTCGCCGAGCAGGACGACGATCCCGGCGCGCTGAGCAGCTTCTATGGCCTCGGCGAGCTGACTGGTGTCGCTCGCACACCAGCCGAGCGCCTCACGCTGCTCCACGGAACCTCGCGCGAAGACGTGCAGCGCGCCGCCGCGCGTCTTTTCTCGCGGGACGCCCTGAACGTACTCGTCGTCGGGCCGCTCGCCGCCAAGGTTCGGGATCGGCTCGAGCGCGCCAGCCGCGCGTTCTAGCGTCGACGCAACACAGGTTTTGCGTCGGCGCGGTCGTCGCGAACCAACGCTTCAGCAACGCGGATCACGCGCCGCTTCGTGGCCGCGCTCACTCCGCGCAGCACCGAAGCCAGCCGGTCATCGCGCGGCTTCTGCTTGGTTGGCGTGGATAACAGCTCGGCGACTTCTACGCCTAAGGCTGTGCCGATGCGTTCCATGGTCTCGAGAGATGGGTTCGCGTTTGCCGAGAGACGACCGCGCAGCACTCGCTCGAGCCGGGCAACGGTTTCGACAGTGACGCCGGCGCGGGCCGCGAGCTCGGCTTGGGTGAGCCCGGCTTGGATTCGAAGCCTTCGCACTTGCTCAGCCAAGCGCACCGCCAGATCCGTCGCCCGTGGCCTCAGGATTTCATCCACGACCCGCACCCGCACTGGGCGGACGGCTTCAGACGACTTCAACGACATCGAACCTCGGCTGCCAATGTCCCCGGATTCTCGTACCGCGATGATGGCGCGAACGAGACACCAAGGTTTCAGGCACGTCACTCCGGGGTCGCGGGGGCCGCTGGAGCCGCTGGAGTCGCTGGAGTTATGAGCATGCGGTGTCGCACGGCGCGCTCGTCGACGCTTCGCAGACGGACGCTGCTCAAAATTCGGTCCACGGCGATTCCGAGGCGCGCGGCGACTTCTTGCTCCGCCCCCTTACCACTCACGCGAGTGGTGAACACAGCTGCATAGCAACGTCCGACGCTCGCTCCGATCGCGATCGCGTAACCCGTCAGGCCTTGCGCCGTCGGCTCGACGCCCACCGACAGCTCCGTGTCGAAGTCGGAGGGCGCCGTCAGGGCCCGCCGATCAATAACAGACTCGTCGTGAACGACTGGGATCGATGCACGCGCCAGACGAGCTTGCACCTCGCAGTCGCTGCGTCGTACCAGGCGCTCGGCGCGCCAGGTACGCAGCGCCAGCTCGGACGAAGTCTGAGCGTGGCGCAGCAGCAGCCAGGTCGGGCCATCGGTGATCTGCCAGCTTGGCTTGCTGGGTAACTTGAGCTCGATCGGAAAATCGAGCTCGCGGGAGCGGACGCGCAGGGCGGGGCCGTCGGGGAAATGATCCCCCGCAGGCAACGCGTTTGCCGCTGCCGGTGGTCCTGCGACCAGCCGACTAGGCCCCCCCGCGCAGGCGCTCGCCAGCGTATAAAACCCAAGCCCATAGAACCACACAGAAACCTTGCCCAAGGGCGGGCACGATATCCCGATCCATCCACGGTTTGGGCGTGCTATTTCGGGCAAAGTCTGCGACCCCACCATGTCCCGACGAAGCAAGCGAACGGACCCCAAGTCCGACAAGCCCGAGCGCGGCCGACCGGTTCGGCGGCAGCTCGCTCCCCTGCCCGAGGTGATGCTGGCGCGCCGGCCGCAAAGCGCGCCGGCGCCGGCATCCACCAGCACAGCCGAGCCCACTACGGATGCTCCGGCCCCGAAGTCCGAAGAAGCGAGCGGTCCCGTGAAGCGCGCCGCTCGCATCGTAACGGGGGCCGTCGCAGTCGACGACGCGGAGCTCGAGCGTCGGCATCTGCTGTCTCGAGTACTGGGCAGCGTGACCCCCGGAGCGGTCACGCGCGCCGCCAACGCCTATCAAAAGGCGGGCTTCAGCTTTCCCGCAGAACAACCCGTTCAGCTCAAGCTTCTGGAGCACGCCGACGAAGCAGTGGTGTGCAGCGCATTGGAAGTGCTCACCGCTTTGCTGGATGAGCAGTCGCCGATCATGCTGCCCGTGTTCGAGCAACGCCTGAAGCGTCTGGAAGAGGGCGCCGAGAACGCCGACACGCGCGCGCGCGCGGCCGAGCTTCGCCGCGTGTTGCGGACCTAGTACTACTTGCTCACCCGCCGGGTTTCGAGCCCCGCGAGCCTCTCATGCCCCAAGTATCCAAGCTCAGCGCGCGTTCCTTCGAAACGAAGCTCAGAAAGCTCCTAGCGGGGCTCGGTCGCGATCGCGACAATGAATCCTGCGTGGCCTGCGAGCGGTGCGTGGCCTGCGACTCGTGCACGTTCTGCACTGATTCCGAACGGCTGATCCGCTGTAATTTTTGCGTACGCTGCGTGCAGTGCTCGGGCAGCCTGCATTGTCGGGGCTCGCGCGGCCTAAACAACTGCCAGCACTGCATCGAGTGCGAGAACTGCACCGCAAGCTCCTACTTGGTGCGCTCGGTCGCGCTCAGCAACTGTTCGTATTGCTTCGGCTGCGTCGGGCTTACCGGGAAGGATTTTCACGTTCTAAACGAGCGTTACGAGCGCCGCGACTACTTCGCGTTGACCGAGCATCTCACGCGAGAGCTCAAACTCTGAGCAATGGGCGACGCGGCTTTCGAAGCGCTTTGGAAGAACGTGCTCGATCGCTGGGACGAAGAGCGCGTGCACGGGGCCTTCCTCGAACACTGCCAGCTAACCGAACAACTCCCCGAAGCAGCCGCGCGCTACCGCGGCATGAAGGGTGACCGCGACCGTTCAGTGGTTGCTGAGAAGCGACTTGCGGGCGTCGCTATCGTGGCTCTCGCGAAGCTCGAGGCGACGCGAAGCAAGAGGACCCGCAGCCCGCGCCGCATCGGCAGCCTGATCCTTGCTGCCTCATTCGGGTTGGCTGCCATCGGGCTGTTGGGCTACCTCATGATGACCCGCTAGTGTCGCTTAAGTATTGATAATTAATGAGTAATCAGACGCGCGACCGCCTCCGTCGCCTACATCGGAATACACGGCGGTAGGGAGGCGTTGTGAATGCGCGCCTCACGGGGCTCTCTTCTGCCCGGAATTCGAAGCAATCGAGTATACCCAGGCCCCGGCCCATCAGGGGCGCGCCGCGCAAGGAGCTATCCATGAAGTACGCCGCTGCAATCGTTTTTCTGTCCACCGCCGTCGCCACTGGCTGCGCTTCCGATCCACCGAAGCCTGCCGCTGCGCCGACGCCAGTGGCAACCGCCACCACTGCACCGACGCCGACAACCGCCAACGCCCTCGAAAAGCCGGGCGACGACCCGTCGCGTTCGAGCATCAATATCTCCGACGAGATCCGCAAGGCCTGCGGCATCACCGATGCCGAAGCGTTCTTCTCGTACGACTCTGCCAACGTCCGCCCGCAGGACAAGGCCGTGCTCAAGAAGCTAGCTGACTGCTTCAGCACGGGTCCGCTCAAGGGCCGCGAGCTGCGCTTGGTCGGTCACGCCGATCCGCGTGGTGAGGAGGAATACAATATGGTGCTCGGCGGCCGTCGCGCCGACAACGTTAAGTCCGCGATCGCCGCCGAAGGCCTGGCTTCCGCAAAGATCGCCACGACGTCGCGCGGCAAGCTCGATGCAATCGGCACCGAAGAAGCGTCCTGGGCCAAGGATCGCCGAGTCGACGTAGTGCTCGGCAAGTGAGTAGAGCCCGAGCCGGGCGCTCGCATTTCGCGCCGTCCCCGGTCTCCCGCCAATGAGAGGCACCTGAGTCGCGCTATGTTCCCAGCATTTGCCGCTTTTTCCGCCGATCCCAAGGGCGTCGATCCAATCGGGTTGATGCTCGGAGCTTCGGGCGTGGTGTTGGTGGTGCTCTCGATTCTGGTCGTGGCCTCGTGCCTTGTCTGGCTGATCTGGTTTTTGAAATCCGCCCAGATCGGCCGTTTGCTGAGCACGCATCGCGCGTTCGAGAAAGCGACCGCCACCACCGAGCACGCCTCCGATCTGATCGCGCTGGCGATTCAGCACAAGGCATCGCCCGGCGCACGCGTGGTGCTCGAGCTGGCCAAGCGCCATCATCAGCGCCACCTGACGTCGGAGCTGCTCATGGCCGTCGCCAAGCGAGCCATCGCGACCGAGCAACAACGCTCCATGGCCCTCATGCCGACGTTGTCGAGCATCGCCTCGGCAGCGCCGTTCATCGGTCTGTTTGGAACGGTCTGGGGCATCATGGACGCGTTCTTGCGCATCGGCGTCGAGAAGAGCGCGTCGCTTCCGGTGGTCGCCCCCGCCATCGGTGAAGCCTTGATCGCCACCGCGTTCGGACTAATCGCAGCGATTCCGGCGACCATCGGCTTCAACTACGTCGACAAGCGCATCGGTGATCTGCAGGACGAGCTGACGGCCTCGGCCGAGGTCTGGGTGGAAACGCTGATCGCCGATCCGGGCGATGCTGTGCCGCTTTCGCGCGGTCGAGGCTGAGCATGGGGATGGGTGCCGCACGCAAAGGCCGTCGCGGCGGCTTCCGTGACATCAACATCACGCCGCTCGTCGACGTGATGTTGGTGCTGGTGATCGTGTTCATGGTCACGGCGCCCCTGCTCACGACCGGTCTGCGCATCAACCTGCCCGAAGTTCACGCCGCTCAGACGCCCGTAAAAGACGCCCGATTGTTGGTCACTGTGACCAAGGACGAAAAGGTGTTGTTCGGCGAGGAGGACGTGACGTCGCACATCGACCAGGCGTTGAAGGACAACCCGCGCGTACAAAAAGAGCACGAGCTGTACATCCGCGCCGACAAGGACGCGCGCTACGGCATCGTGGCGACCGTCGTTGCCGCGGCACGCAACAGCGGTGTCGAGTCGCTCAATCTGTTGGTCGAACCGCAGCTTGAGCCCGCCGACGACGTTCCTGACGACAAGAAGAAGTCGGGCACGAAAGGCCCCTGAGCGATGGCAGCCAGCGCGTTCTTGCCGCGCGAGCTTGCGTTGGCGCTGTTTCTGGCCGGAGCGGTAGAGGTCGGGCTATTCGGCTTGTTCGTGGTTGCTGGCCAAAATAGAGCCAGGGTCACTGCCGTCGAGGCTGCGCCGCCGGAGGAGATCTCAATCTCAGTCAAACCCGTGCTCGACGAGCTACCGCTGCTCAAGCTGGGCAGTAAGCACGTGAAGGCCAAGCTGCCGGACATGTGGTCCAAACAGGCGCCTGTACAGCGCTTCGAAGAGAAGAGCGCTCCATCCGCGAAGGCGGGAAAGACCCCGCAAGCGATCCCGACGACGCCGGTCGCCACCAAAGACGCAGAGGCGCCGCCGCCCGACGCGGCGATCGCAAAACAGGTTGATCAAAAGCTAGCTGACGCAGCGCCTCCAAAGGCGGAAGCGAACCTGCCCACCGAAGGCGCTGCCGACGGAGTGAAGGAAGGGACCGAGACGGATCCGTTGAAGGCGCGTGCGGCGAATCTGTATGCCAACAAGCTGATCGGCTGGTTTCAGATTCGCTTTCAGCGGCCTACTGGCATGCCCTGCGAAGTGGTGCACGCGCTGAGCGCTGGCGCGCAAATCACCGTCGGGCCCGATCGTACAATCGTGAGCTTCACCTTCAGCCGACCAAGCGGCAACGCGGACTTCGACGCGAAGGTCAAAGCCAGCCTCGAGGCTGAGGTCGGGCAAGAGTTGCCGCCGCCGCCGCCGCTGTATCCAGACTTGAAACCACAAACCGTGCTTACGCCTACTTTTTCCGGAAAGGGCGCCCCATGCGTCGAATGATCGCTGCAGCGTTTGCGCTGCTTTTGCTGGCTGCGCCCGCCGCTGCCGACTCGCCCGCCGCAACGCCACCTGCCGCGCCCGCAGCCGCTCCGGACGAGGGTGTGTTGGGAGCATTCGTGATCACAGGTGTGAATACGGCCGAACGCTTGCCCAAGATCGCCGTCCTGCCGTCACTGTCCCCCGACTATGAAGACGTGATCGTGCGCGGCGTGGTGCGTCGCGATTTCGAGCTGACCGGGCTGTACGACCTAATCCCGGACAGCAAGGCGCCTGCGGGGTTGTACGGCTTCGAGGATCCAATCGACGTTGAGGCGTGGCAAAAGGTCGGCGCGGAGGCGATCGTCAAAGTCTCGGCGCAGAAGAAGGATGCCAACCAGATCTCAGTTTTGGGCATCGCCTACTTCTTGAATGTGGGCAAAGAGCCCGTCTACCAAAAGACAATCGTCGTGCCCAAGGGCGACGCGCGGATCACCGCGCACCGCATCACCGACGCGTTGCTCGGCGCGCTCACCGGTCGCCCAGGGAGCTTCGCGAGTGAGCTCACGTTCTCCGGCAAATGGGCGCAAAATCGGCGCATCTTTCGGATGGACGCAGACGGCAACTCGCTACTCGCGCTCACCGACCCGATGGATACCGCGATAGCGCCGAACTTCGGTGCACCCGGTCACATCCTGTACTCCGTGAGCCACGACTACGCGCCGTTCACGGTCATGGACCACTTCCAGAACGCGAGTAAGCCGGTCAATCTGCCGTTCAATACCTCCGTATACAGCCTCGCCTTCAACAAAGATCGCAGCAAGCTCGCCGTAGCCGTAAGCGAGGATTCGAAGAGCTCGATCTACGTCGGCAATCCGGACGGAAGCGGGATGAAGAAGGTATCCACGAGTGAGCTTGCCACGCGCCCAGCGTGGAGCCCCTCGGGGAAGCTCGCCTGGGTCGGTGGCGATCCCAATCAGGGTTCGCAGCGCATTTGGGTCGACGGCAAACCCGTCTCGCCTGCGGGCTTCACCGCAGCCTCGCCAACATTTTGCGACACCGAAGACGGCATCAAGCTCGTGTACTCAGTGGCCACCGGCAACAATCATCAAGACCTGATCATCGCCGCAGAAAAGGGCCAAAACGTGGCTCGCTTAACGCAGAATCAGGGTTCGAACAGCTACCCCGCGTGCAGCCCGGACGGGCGGCTCGTGGCCTTCTTCTCGACCCGCGACAAGAGTCCGGGGATCTGGCTGATGTCGCTAAAGAGCTGGAAGGCCCAGCAGGTCTCCACCCAAGAGGGTGAAAGCCTCAATTGGGCTGCGCTACCGGCCGTGCCCGGCGCGCCGTAAGCGTTTGGGGCCGGGGGACAGGCTCCGAAATCAGACGAATAGGCTGCTCAGTGCCATCGGGATCTGCGCGTCTCCTGAGATGCGCAGCTTGCCGCTCATCAGCAGCTCGAGCGGGTTGGTCGTGCCGGTCTGTAAGCCCCAAAACGCGTCGGCCTCACAGGACACCTCGCATTCCGGGCGCGCGACATTGGGCTCGCCCCCGCCTGGCGTGACATAAACGCGATGTGTGTTGGCACCGTCGAGCACTGCGAACGAGACCGAACCCGCTACGCTGCGAATCATCGCGGCGCGCTCGGCGTCGAGCGTCAGCGCGCGAAAGGCGATCATCTGACGCTCTAGTGAGAGCTCGAGAGCTGTCAGGCGCTCGGTCCCGCGCACCACGATCGGCTCGAAGCTCTCCTCCGGGACGGTGATGCGCACGACTGCGTCCGTAACCGGACCGGGCTCTTGGAGCAGACGCCCTGCGCGCATGCGGAACGCCCACGCGCCCGCTCCCGGAACCGCAAACACGATACTGCCCGGCGACGAGACAGCCTCAAAGCCCGTTAGCCGCGC
>OLLW01000247.1_pt1 | contig 13876 bp, 7 predicted proteins | sample 1604611 | NCBI WGS metagenome assembly OLLW01 (sample SAMEA104055725, study PRJEB20765) | soil metagenome | biome: Arctic tundra; feature: Polygonal ground; material: soil | place: USA | collected 2011-09 | depth 0-0.5 m | reverse complement strand
GCACCGGCAGTCGCGGCCGCAGCCGCAGCGCCAGTGGCACGTCCGAATCCTCCGGCACCTGCTGCGCGCCTGAACGGCAGCCCGCGGGAGCCTCGCCCCGAGGCCCGCAGCTCGCGCGATCGCAATGAGCGCGGCGGAAAAGACCGCGGCGGCCGTAGTGGTCGCAGCCAAAGTGGGAGCCGCGATCGCAGCACTCGCAGCGGCGGAACCAGCACCGGCAGTGCCAAGCCCACGAGCCGCGTGTCGCGCTCGGTGCCGATCACCGAGGTCGTCAAAGAAGGCGACGAAGTGATCGTGCAGATCTCGAAGGAGCCGATCGGCACCAAGGGCGCGCGCGTCACGAGCCACGTCTCACTGCCCGGTCGTTACGTCGTGTACCTGCCCACAGTCGAGCACGTCGGAGTCTCGAAGCGCATTGGCTCCGCCCGCGAGCGCGCGCGCCTGCGCGACGTCGTCGAGCCGATGAAACCGCCCACTGGCGGCATCATCGTGCGCACGGTTGCCGAAGGTCTGACCAAGAAGTCACTCAAAGCCGACATCGGCTACTTGGTGAAGCTGTGGGAGGACGTCTCGAACAAGAAAGAGGGCGCCAAGGCCCCCGCCGTGCTGTGCACCGAGCTAGATCTCGTGCTGAAAACCGCGCGCGATCTGTTCACCGATGACATCGAGAGCATCGTGATCGACGACAAGGAGCAGTACCTGCGTCTGGTCCGCTTCGTCGAGATGTTCATGCCCACGCGGGTGAAGGACATTCAGTACTACAGCGGCGACGAGCCGATCTTCGACGCTTACGGTATCGAGGACGAGATCGCGCGCGCGCTGAGCCGCAAGGTGCCGCTGCCCAGCGGCGGTTACCTGATCATCGACCAGGCCGAGGCGCTCACCGCCATCGACGTGAACACTGGTCGCTACGTTGGCAAAGGCAGCCGCGATCTCGAGGAAACCGCGTTCAAGACGAACCTCGAAGCGATCGAGGAAATCGCCTACCAGCTGCGCTTCCGCAATATCGGCGGTTTGGTCATCCTCGATTTGATCGACATGGACGTCTCGCACAACCGCGAAAAAGTCTGGCGCTCACTCGAGACACTGTTGGCCAAAGACAAAGCCAAGACCACGATCAACCGCATCAGCGAGCTCGGCTTGCTCGAGATGACGCGCAAGCGCACGCGCGAGAGCCTGAACCGCACGATGCACGAGATGTGCTTCTACTGCGACGGCACAGGCCAAATTCAATCCCGCACCACCATCGCGTACGAGATTTTGCGCCAGATCCGGCGCGAAAAGTCGACGCTATCGGGCTACTCGGTGCTGGTGAACGCGCACCCCGCGGTCGTCGACCTGATGCAAGGCGAAGAGAAGGCCGCCGTCGTCGAAGCCGAGAAGCGCTACATGCGCCGCATCGAGTTCAACCCGCGCCGCGAGTACCACATCGAGCAATTCGACCTTCAGGGCAAATAGGACGGTTCAGTGGTCAGAGGTTCTTTCCAAATGGAGGCCACATGACGAACGCGCGCGAGAACGAGCGAGTCACGATCAATAAGGAATTCGACTCCTTTGCTCAATTCATGGAGGAGTACGTGACGAACATTTCTCGGACGGGCGCGTTCGTCAAAACGAGCACTCCGTTGCCGGTCGGGACCGAGGTCGACCTGCGCTTCACCGTGGTCATGGACGGCATCGAGACCATCGAAGGGGTCGGCGTCGTCGTGCGCGTCGAGACCGATCCTGCCGGCATGGGCGTCGTGTTCAAAGAGCTCAGCAAGTACTCGGCCCAACTGATTGAAAAGCTGCTGACAGCCAAAAACGGCTGAGCTCGTAGCCACGGTTTTGGGGCCGGGGCCCAAAACCGTGGCTGGGGGCCCCGCTGGATTACGCGCTTCGTGATCCCCGAAGGAGGGCACTCCAGCGGGCGCGGGGAGCGGAGCTCCCGATGATAGAAAAAAGCTGCTGACCGCAAACAACTCGGAGTTTCGAGCTGCATTTTGGGGCTTGCGGGCGCCCACCCACCAGCAGCGCACCCCAGGCTCAGCCGACGGAGCGCTGCGCGGAGGGCGTGTGGGGTGGTGCCTGCGCAGCCCGCGCGCCCGCCAAAGCCCTACGGCCCGAGACAGCGTCGTCGTTGTCCGGCATGGTGCCAGGCTGAGCCAGCACGGCCCGCCCAACCCCCGCATGAGGCGCTGGTAACCCGCAACAATCTAGCGGATAGCCAACTCTGCCTTTGCGGCAACCCCGTCGGGCAATGCGTGCACGCCGATTGCATCCCGACGCGGACTGTCAGGCCGGGTTCCTGTGCAAGGGCTATGATGCCAGCGGTGGCTGCGACGCCACGACGTTCACGTGCCAGTCGCCGTTGGACACGTGCGGCACTGATGCCGATTGCGCGAGCCTCGGGCCAAATCTTGGCTGTGGGTTCGAGCGCGTGACCATGCATTTCGCCTGTCGATCGACGGGCTGTGTTTTCTAGCTGGCGTCGAGCCAAGAGTGCTTCCTGGCGCTGATGGAGACTAAGCGATGGTGTTGCTCACGAGCGTCTACGATAGCGCGGCCCGTCCGACCCGGCGCGAACGCCCATATGACGGCAATTGCTAAATAAAGGCTATGTTAACAGGCACTTACGCGACACCCGTCTACCGCAACCCGAGCAACGGGTCGACCTGAGCTCGCTTTGCAACGGAGAGGCTTTGGGCTCCTAGACCTCCCGTCTTGCATGACCGCCGGTTTCGTCTTAAAAGCCGCTCCCCCATGTACATCCCGACCAAGACCCCCCGTAAGCTGAACCGCAAGCGTTCGATGCGTCTCCGCGCCAAGACCGCCGCCAAGAACCGCGGTCGTCGCGAGCAGCTGAAGAAGTGAGTCGCCACGCGGGAGCCTGCTCCCGCGTGGAACAAATCGCGCTCTTCTAGAGCTCGTCCTCGTAGGAGGTCGAGTTGCCGACGCCGATCACGCGTGACGCGACGTCGTAGTTGAAGCCCGCGCGAGCCATGGCCATCAGATCCTTGCGACGGTACGCCTCGCGGGTCTCCGGCTTGCGATGAGGCCCCAAGCGTCGCCTCCGCGCGAACGCCTGCGCCGCGTCCAGCTCGCTCGACGCGGATTCGTTGCGCGGCAGAAGTTGCTCGACCGTTTCCGAAGAAATGCCGCGTGCGCGCAGCTTCTGCTCGATCATACGCCGCGAGGCGCCGCGATCCCGCTGACGCTCGGCGAAGTTTTTGGCAAAACGCTGATCGTTGATCAGGCCGGACTCCTGATAGCGCTCCAAAATGAGCTCGACGATGGCTGGCGCTGCAGCGGCCTCTTCGACGCCCGCCCGGGCGGCTTTGGCCACGCGTTCCATGAGCACTTTTTTCAGCCGCGCGACGGAGCAATCGAAGCGCTCCAAGTAGCGAAGAGCTGCGCCCTCCAGCCCGATGCGTGTCACGTTGGGCGGCCGCTTGGGCTTGGCTTTGTCTTCTGCTGAGCGGGGCTTCCGCATGGCGCTGCCGAACGCAGTTCGCATGGCGCTCCCGAGGGGCGGACTCAGCCGCCGCGCTTGAGCTCGTTCAAAACCAGCTTGCTCACGGCTTTCAGCGTGTCGAAAACACCGACACCGCTGCGCGCATTGGCCTCGAAATCCGGCACACTCATCGGATTGATCAGCGGACGTAACTCTTCTACCGAAACAGCGTTCGGCAGATCACGCTTGTTATACTGAACCACGTACGGGATCTTCTCGAGCGAGTAGCCCTGCTCGGCCAAGTTGGTGCGCAGGTTCTCAACGCTCTCTTCGTTGGCTTCTAGGCGCTCGATCTGCGAGTCGGCCACGAAGATAACGCCGTCGACACCCTTGAGGATGAGCTTCCTGCTAGCATCGTAGAACACTTGCCCTGGCACCGTGTACAGGTGGAAACGAGTCTTGAAGCCGCGGATCTCACCGAGCGAGAGCGGCAAGAAGTCGAAGAACAACGTGCGCTCGGTCTCCGTCGCGAGGCTGATCATCTTGCCCTTCGCGTCCGGGTTAGTGCGCTCGTAGATGTACTGCAGATTCGTCGTTTTCCCGCACAACCCAGGCCCGTAGTAGACGATCTTACAGTTGATCTCCCGAGCCATGTAATTGATGAAACTCATCGCCCGGCGCCTCAGTCGTTGAAAAGGTTGTCGATGTCCTCGTCGGTGATCTCGGCAAACGGCGAGTCGCTACCCGGCACGGAGACCTTGCTCAGTAGGGCGTCGAAGATGCGACCCAGCTCGTCGCTGGCCTTGCGGACGCGCAACCGAACCAAACCCAAGCTCGACTTCGAGTCGAAAATCACCACCAGAATCACGCGGTTGCCAACCAATTGGATATGGATGTTGGCCTTTTCACCCTCGTGGAATTGCGTCGCGAACTCGTTTTCGCGCAGCAGCTTGGCGATGCCGCCAGTGGCGGCAATGTTGCCGGCAGTGAGCGACGCGAGCGACGTGGTGTCGATGTTATCGACCTCGCCACTCGCTGCGATGAGCTGACCGTTCTTGTCGACGATGAAGACGACTTTGGCGTTCGCTTCCCGAACCAAACGGTCCACGACCGTCTGGATCTGGTTGAACTCCTCCTCGTACATCACCATCTGGGGATTGACCATCGCGAGCCTCCGCCAGCCGTCCGAAAACGCATCGGCGACTAGCTCTCCATGTCACAAATCGGGCGAGAAAGCTGAGCCGTCAGTTCTATATGACCGCCCTCGGGCCAGCAAGCCCTCGTTCTGAGGGCGGTCGGGAGCCGCCGCGGGACAGGCCGGCCGGCGGCAGTGCGCACGCAAAAAAGTGAACGGGCGGGCCCTGAGTGATCTCTAATTTCGGGCCCAACCCGATGGCCAAGCGCTAAAGCTAAGCCGTGGAAAACAGGCCGGCCAAAAGCTCGACTTTGCCTACAGTCGCAACCTTCGCGTTTCTTGCCGCTTTCGCGTGCTCTGCTGCTGCGCTCGGCGTAACCGCACTCGCGCACGCTGGCCAAACCCCGTTTCATCGAGATCTCCGCGAGCTCAGCCAAGAGCTCGACCTTGCGCGAGGTCCGGAAGTGTATGCAACGCTGCGCAGAATCTGGGGCACGTGGGACCGCGCCGACCCCAGCCACGTCGAAGAAGCGCTGCGGGCCGCCGCGCACGATGCACACTTGGGCGCGCCGGCGCGCGCCTACGCGAGCACTCTTTCGGCGCTCGGCCGTGCGCGCCGCGGCGACCTGAAGGCGGCACGCGACGGCATTCGCGCGCTCGGTTACGTCGACCAATGGTTGATCGTCGGCCCTTTCGACAACGAAGGCAAAGCTGGGCTCGAGACCGCGAGCGGCCCGGAGCCCGAGCTGCTGCAGGCGATCGTGCCTGGCAAGGCCTATACCGGCAAGGAGCGCCCGGTCCGGTATCGGCCTGTCCCCGCGGTATTTCCTTACGGTTTCCTCGACGCGGGCTCCCTCGTGCGACCGGAGGCAAAGGTGTGCGTGTTCGCAACCACGTTCGTGAGCGCACCGAAAGCCAAGCGCAAGCTGAGCGTCTGGGCGGGTGCTGGCGGTGCGTTCAAGTTGTTTTGGAACGGCGATCTGGTGCTGCAGGACAGCGCGTATCGCGGGCACGACTACGACCGCTCGGCGACTGAAGTCGAGCTCGAGCCGGGATCCAACGAGCTTACGATCAAGTTGTGCGGCGAGGATCAATCGCCGGTTGGCTCGGTACGCGTCGCCGAGCCCGACGGCTCGCCCGACACCACACTCAGTTTTTCCAATGATCTGCTGCAGAGTCAGGCGTTCGCCAAAGCCTTCGCCAAGAAGAAGCCGAGCGAAAAGTTGCTCGCGCAGTCGGGGCCACAAGGTCCGATTCAACTCTTTCAGCATCTGACCGCGGGTAAGCAGCCGCAGCCAGCAGCGCTCGAAGCGTACGCACGCTACCTGGCCGAAACCGGCGGCGACGACCCCGCTCGTCACGAAGCACGCGACTTCGCCAAGCAAGCGGCGGACGGCGAACCGACTGTGCGCCGCTTATTGCTCGCCGGTCGTCTGGCGGAAGATCGCAATCAAACGGGGGAGTGGCTCAAAAAAGCCGAAGCACTAGCCGCGCACGACTCGCGGCCAAATCGCGAGGTGTTGCTGGCACGTGCGCTCGATCGCCGGACCAGCCCGAATTGGCGTGACGCGTTTCCGTATTTCGACAAGGTGCTGGCCATCGATCCGGACGACTCGCTCGCCATTCGCGGTCGCGTCGAGCTCTATAATCTAGCTGGCTTGCCCCGTACCGCGCTGGAGACGCTGGAGGGCGCCATCGCGCGTAACCCGAGCTCCGTGAACCTGCTCAACATGTACGCATCGCAGCTACGCATGTTGGGGCGCACCACCGACGCCGCCGAGGTCGAGAGCCGCTACGCCGCGCTGCGCTTCGACGATGCCGGCTTCATGGGCTCAATGATCGAGCTGGCCGTGGCGCGCCGAGATCGCTTCGCCGCCGAGCGCTGGGTCGATCGCTTGCTCGAGACACATCCCGACGGCCTGTGGGCCCTGGCGTTGGCCGCGCGCACCTATCGCTCGCTCGGTCAGCCCGATCGCTCGATCGCCGCCTACCGGCGCGCGTTACTGCTCGCACCCGAAGACGCCGCGACGTTGCGCGCGCTGGCAGACCTACAAGGCGACCTCGGACGCAAGGAAGAGCAGCTCGCGCTGCTTCGCGAGATCTTACGTATCCGTCCACAAGACAAAGACGTGCGCGAGTACGTCGAGCATCTAGAGCCCCAAAAGCCGCGCGCCGACGAGGCGTACGCCTGGGAGTCGCCCAAGTTCTTGAAGCTGCGCCACGCGCCAGCGAACGGCCAAAACCGCCGCGTGCTGCGCGACCTCACCGTGTCCACCGTGTTCGAGAACGGGCTTTCGAGCCAGTATCGGCAAATCGTATTTCAACCGCTGACGGACGCCGCAGCCGCAGCAGCGCGTCAGTACGCGTTCGGCTACGAGGCGGACAGCCAAGCCGTGCAGTTGCGCGGCGCGCGCGTGTACCGCGGCGACGGCCGCGTGGACGAAGCCATCGAATCCGGCGAAGGCCCTGCCGACGATCCGTCGATCGCCACGTACACTTCCGCGCGCACGTTTTACATCCAATTCCCGCGCCTCGAGCCGGGCGATGTCGTGGAGCTGCGCTACCGCGTCGACGACGTGACCCCGAAAAACGATTTTGGCAATTACTTCGGCGAGGTCACTTACCTGCAGGGCACCGACCCGGTGCAAAACGCCGAATACGTGCTGATTACCCCAAAAACTCGCACGTTTTACATCGACGCGAACGTGCCGCAGTTGGTCCAGACCAGCGAGGTCGTCGGCAACCAAAAGCTGTACCACTTCTTCGCCGCGCAAGTGGCGGCCGTTGCGCCGGAGCCGGCCATGCCGCCGCTCCCGGAAGTGATGAGCTTCGTGCACGTCTCGACGTACAAGGACTGGAAGGATCTCGGTCGTTGGTATTGGGGCTTGGTCAAAGACCAGTTCGACTTGGACGACGAAACTCGCAAGCTTGCCAAGGACATCACCAAGGGCAAAACGACTGACATCGACAAAGTCAAAGCGGTCTACGAGTGGGTCACCAAGAACACACGCTACGTCGCGCTCGAGTTCGGCATCTACGGCTACAAGCCGCGGCGCTGCGTACAAACGGTGACCCGCGGTTGGGGCGACTGCAAAGACAAGGCGACGGTCATCACGACGCTGCTCAACGAGCTCGGCATCCCGACGACCATGGTCGTGCTGCGCACGCAAATGAAGGGGGATTTCCGGTCCAGCGTGGCGAGCTTCGCGCCCTTCGATCACGCCATTGCCTACGTACCGTCCATGAACCTGTACCTGGACGGCACCGCCGAGCTCACCGGTATCAACGAGCTACCGCGAATGGACATCGGAGCTTTGGGCCTACACGTGAACCAGGGCAACGCCGAGCTCGAGCACGTTCCCAACACGGCGCCGGAGAAGAACTTCGTGCGGCGCGAGGTCAAGGCGCAACTGGCCAAGAGCGGCGACGCGAAGCTCGAGTTCGAGTACTCGACGGGCGGCTACAACGCTCCAGAATGGCGCAGCCAATACCAGAGCGAGGCCACACGTGACGAGCGCATCAACAATGACCTCGGCCGCGAGTTTCCGGGCTTCGAAATCGCGCCCGGCGGACAGGGCATTCAGACCAGCGATCTAACCAAGGTCGAAGAGCCCGTGCACATCAAAGTCCGCGGATCCGCGCCTTCTTTCGCGCGTCACGAGGGCAGCCAATTGAGCATGGCGGTGACCGATTCGTTCCGCCTGACGCCAAATTACGCTTCGCTCTCGCAGCGCCACCACGACGTCCGCCTGCTCGCGTTCTCCACACTGGAAGATCTGTATACGGTGAAGCTGCCTCCTGGCTCGAAGGTGATCTCTGCGCCGACCAACGCCACGAAGGACGGCCAATTCGGCTCATACGCGGTTAGCGTGCAGACTGATCGTGATCAGGTGACGGTTTCGAGTCGCATCTTGATCAAGGTCGACCACGTGACCCCCAAAGACTATCCGGCCTGGAAGAGCTTCTGCGAGGAAGCCGACCGCGCCCTCAGCCCCCGATTGGTGATCGAGTGATGCGTCCGTTTTCTTACGCCGCCGCTTGGGCGCTCAGCTTCGCCCTGTTCAGCGGCTGCGCCGCGCACTCGCAATCGACCAAGACGGAAGGCGTCGAATTCTACCGAAAATCCGGCGAAGCAAGCGCGGACTCCGCATATGTCGCGCGCTGGCTACTGGCGGAGCTGATCGCCCCGGGCGGCAGCGCAGAGCGCGCCAACCGTGCCAAGGGCCGGCTCGAGCAGCTCGGCGCGCAGGATATGGTCGGGCATTTCGCGCTCGGGCTCGAGGCGTCGAGTCATGGCCAGCTCAGCGCGGTCTCCGAGCATTTTTTGCAAGCGCTCAAGCTGGCGCGCGAATCGGATGACGTGCGTGCGCCCTTCGTGGCGTGGTACGCGGCGCACCAAGCCGTCGCCTTTCGGCACAACGCCAAGGACCTGTGGCAACACTGGAAGCCGTTCGTCGAGAGCACGCTGAAGGATCCGAAGAACATCGGCTGGCGCGCGCGCGAAGAGCTCGTCGACTGGTGGCGCGTCGAGGCCTACCAAGAAGCGCAAAAGGGCTTCGACGACTCCGCCGCCGACCTGCACGGCTGCGCCAAGAAGCTGCGCGTCGCCGGGCCCTTCGGGCGCAACGTGGCGAGCGATTCATTGCGTTCCTTTCCCGCTGAGTTGCCCGGGCCTTGGCCCCGCCGCTGGGATCCGGACCCGATGGTCGGGGAGTCGCCGCGCATCCTCGCTGCCAAGCGCACTGGCTGCGGCTTCAGCATCGACGAGCCCGTCGGCGCGGGCGTGTACTACGCCGAGGCCTATCTCGACTTGCCTGACGAGCAAGAGGTGTTGATCGCACCGCTCAACACCTTCGCGATTTGGGTCGACGACCACTTGGTGCAACGGAAAAATCCGCGCGTATGGGGCGTATGGACACAGCTCGGCGTGCGTGTGCGGCTCGTCAAAGGCCGGCACCGTATCTTGCTGCAAGTCGGCGAACCGCAAGTCGCGGTTCGCTTTCTGCATCCCGATGGCCGCCCGTTAGGTGTTGCCAGCTCGGACGATCCGACGAGTCCATACTCTGTCGTTCTGCCGCAGGTTCAGGCCAACGCCAATGTCTTCGATCCTTGGTTGAAACACGGCACGCTGATCGATCCGGGCGATGATTTGCTGCGCTTTGCCGGTGCTTTTCTGGCCAATCTAGAGGGCCAGACCGACGTTGCGTCGGTGCTGCTCGAGCCGCTACTCAAGGATCCAACACGCGCCACCGGTATCGTGCTCGACGCCGCCGCTAGCTTCAGTGGCGGCGACCCAATCTTCGCCCAAAGCCAACGTCGTGATTTAGCGCGGTCGCTGCGCGAGCAGGCGCTCAAGAAGGACTCGCGGCTGTGGAGCTCGCAGCTCGCGCTCGCACTTTGGGAGGCGGAGAAGAGCGGCATGACCGAAGGCGTACGCCGCGTCGCGACACTGGTCGACTCGTTCCCTGAAGTGCCCGACATGCTCACCGCGCAAGCGGGCATGTTCAACGATCTCGGCTGGACATCAGAGAACGCCAGCACCGTGCGTGAGCTGGCCAAGCGCTTCCCGGACGATCCGGAAGCGCTCACCGCTGCCGTCGCGGCGTTCGACGGAATTGGCGACGCCAAAACCGCGGATTCACTGGTCGAACGGGTCAGGAAGCTCGACCCTGATAGCGAGATCGTCCTCGGCCGCGCGCTCAGTGAACAGGACTACCCGACGGCACTCGCCGAGCTGAAGCGCATCGGCGCACGACGCCCCGAGCGCAAGGACATCACCGAGCGCATCTACGACGTCATGGTGCGCGCCGGCAACGAGAAGGAGAGCTGGAACAAGCTCGAAGCCGCGATCAAGCAAGAACCGCGCAACGAGCGCGCGCGCGTGGACCTAGCCGACGCCCACTACGCGAGCGGCTCGCACGACGCGTTGGTCAAGGCGCTGGTCGACGCCGTGCAGAGCGGCGCACCCACCGCGATGCTCGAACAAGCACTCGATCTCGTCGAAGGGCTCAGCGAGCTCGAACCGTATCGCCTTAAAACGCAGCCTTTGATCGACGAATACGAGAAATCGGGGACGGTGCTGCCTGGCACCGCCGCGCGCGTGCTCGACTACGCGGCGTTCTGGGTTCACGCCGACGGCTCGAGTCGCATGCTCGAGCACGAGCTGATCAAAGTTCAGAGCGCCGAGGCCATCACCAGCATGGCCGAGCAGCAGCTCCAAGGCGGCCTCATCCTGCACCTGCGCGTGATCAAGAAGGACGGGCATATCCTCGAACCCGAATTGGTCGAGGGCAAACAGACTGTCACTATGCCGCACCTCGAGGTCGGGGATTACATCGAGACCGAGCGCATCGAGAGCAATCCGGGGGATGGTCAGCGGGGGCTCAGCTATTCCGGGCCGCGCTGGTTCTTCCGGGAGGAAAACATCGCCTACGCACGCAGCGAGCTGGTGGTGATTTCGCCCAAGAGCAAGCCGCTCCTGATTGAGACGCGAAACGACGTTCCGCAGCCGGAAGTGACTGAAAACGGGCCGCTCGTGGTGCGCCGTTGGCGCGTGAACAATAGCCCCGCGGCACCGGTCGAGCCGTTCGGCGCGCCCGTGACCGAGTTCCTGCCCAGCGTGCAGCTCGGCTGGGGCGTGAGCTTGAATGACAGCCTGCGCTCGATGAGCGACGCGGTCGCAGATCTCACGCCGGTCGATCCGCGCATCGTGCGCATCGCGCAGCACATCGTCCTTGGTGTGCCGGAAACCGCCCGCACCGAGCGCGCCAAGCGGCTCTATCGCTGGATCGTCGCCAACGTCCAAGAGGGCGAGGAGAGTGACGGACGTCGCGTCGTGCTCGGCAAGAACGGCAATCAGTGGCGCGGTTACATCGCGCTGTGCCGCGCGCTGAACATCACAATCAATTACGCGGTCGCGCAGAATCGCCTTAGTCTGCCGCCGAATGGCCCGTTTTCAGAAGCCGCGCTGTTCACCGCGCCGCTGCTCCGCGTAAGCGGCGATCGCGAGCCGATCTGGCTCAGCTTCGGCGGCAAGTACACGCCCTTCGGCTATGTATCCGCGGAAGCGCGCGGCATGCCGGCGTACGTCCTGTCCGACGACAAGCCCGTGGCCGCCAAAGTGCCGGCGGCCGGCGCGCTCGACAACGTGCGCTACGAAGGCACCTTTCACTTGAACCTAGATGGCTCGGCGGATCTCGAGCTCGAGCAGAGCTTCTATGGCAAATACGCGATGGGCCTGCGCAACGCGCTGGCCGAGATCCCCGAAGAGCAACTACGAGACGTGCTCGAGTCTCGTTTGCTCGGTCCCGAGCTGCGCGGCATCGAGCTGCAAAGCTACGCGCTGGACCACTTCGACGATCTGGACAGCCCGCTCGTGATCAAAGCCAAAGCCAAAATCCCGGGGTTTGCTCAGCGTTCCGGCGACATGCTCCTGATCGCTCCGCCGTTCGGACCGCGCGTCACTCAACTGGCCGCACTACCGCAACGTCAAACGCCACTGCTCATGGCAGAGGCCACGCATCGCGAGATCAACCTACGCATTGCTCTGCCCAAAGGCGCAGAGCTGGCCTCTGAACCGATTCAAGCCAAGCTCAACAACGGCGATCGCACGGTGCTAGTCGCGGACACGGCGAAGCCGTCCGAGCTTACGCTCGTGCGGACCGTGAATCTGCCCGCGGGTCGCGTGCAGCCCAAGGACTACCCGGACTTTCTCGGTTTCGCCCGCCGCGCGGACGATGCCCTGTCACAAAGCGTGCGAGTGCGAGTGCGCTGACGCCCGCGCGTCAGACGCTACTTCGAGCTCTTGTGCACGGCGTCGTCGGCTTCTTTCAGTCGCATGTCGATGCGCGCTTTCACTTCGGCAGAGTCCGCGCTGAGCTTCTTCCAAGCTTCGATTGCCCTTTTGCGCTCGATCGCGGAGGCCGGGAATCCCTTGGACTCTTTCAGCTCGGTGGTCTGCGTCTGGTAATCGGTCCACTTGGCGGTCGCGTCGTCGTAGTTCTTCTGCCGTTCACGCAGGTCGGCGAGCGCAAACTGCAGCTTCGCTTTGAGCGGCGCGTCCGCGCCCACGAAGCGCAGGCCGGCAACGAACGCCGCCTCCGCCTCGGCTAGATCGCCCTTGGCAATTTGAGACTCTCCGAGGCGGTATTGGCCGAGCGCGTTCTCCGGCTCGCTGACAATCGCCTCGCGATACGCGGTAAGCGCACCGTCGAAGTCACGGGCGACCAGCGCGTTGTCGCCCCTCTTCACGGCCTCCTGAAAGGGGCTGATGCCCTTCACGCCCTTCGGGTCACGACGAGCACCACCCGGTGCCGCCGCTGTCTTGGGCGCTCCGGCTGCAGCAACCGAAAGCGCGAGCGAGGCACCCACGAGGCACAGGCCAAGCCGTTTCAGCATCGAGCCAGGCTATCACCCTTCCAAAACCAAGCGACAGAGCAGCCAACAGCTCTTCCACAGGCCTGTGCGCGGCTTGTGGGAAACCTGATAACCCGCTGTAACTATTAGGTTAACTAAGCGACGCGCAATGCCGCGCGAGGACGCTCGGGGCAAGCTACCATCGTCGACCGATGAGCCCCCGCACCGCAACGGCCTACCCGTGGAAGGCTCTGGAGAGCGTGTCGCGGAACGGCGCGCGCCGTGTGGCCCGCGCGCGGCGCCAGGTTCAAGCGCTGCTCGATCTACCGCGGCTGAGCGGCGCGCTAGCCGAGCTCACCGAGTGCGAGGCCGCGCTCGTCGTTCGACGCGTGGGCACGGATGCGCCGCGTCGGCGGCCACTCGCCGAGCTCGGCTTCGAGTTTGGTAACGGGGTCGTGTGCTCATTGTCGCTGGAGCCCGAGCTCGCGGCGAACGCGCTCGGACGCGTCTTGCGTCGGCCCATCGCCCTCTCCGCGCACGGCGCGCTCGACGATTCGCTGAGCGGCGCGCTCAGCGCGCTCCTGCTCGAGCTGGCGCGCCGCAGCGGCGCCGTTGGCGCGGTGCATGTCCTCGACGCAGGCGAAGCGCGCATCCGCGCCGCGGACGTGTTCATCGAAGCCACGGCCCTGCTCGCCGGCAAGCCGTACCAAGTGCTGGCAGCGTTGAGCCTGCCGGAGATCGGAAGCGACGCGCCGACCCCGCTCAGCGCGCTCGGAGAACTCGAGATTGCGCTGCCGCTGGTGGCGGGCTGGAGCTTGGCTGAGCGCGCCGCGCTTGCTGATTTCGTGCCGGGAAACGCCTGGTTCCCCGGGCCAGGCCTGTGGCTTTCCGTGCACGGCGAAGGGCAAGTCGTCTTGGCTGCCTCGAGCCACGATCGCGGCGTCGCGGGCACG
>OLLW01000574.1_pt1 | contig 14099 bp, 8 predicted proteins | sample 1604611 | NCBI WGS metagenome assembly OLLW01 (sample SAMEA104055725, study PRJEB20765) | soil metagenome | biome: Arctic tundra; feature: Polygonal ground; material: soil | place: USA | collected 2011-09 | depth 0-0.5 m | reverse complement strand
GAGCAACCTGCGAGTGCGGTGGGTCGGGCGAACCAATCTTTCTAAACACGCTGGAGTGATGCGAACGTCGCTGCTCATATCACTCGGCCTTTCGCCCCTAGGGTGCGGAGGCACGGCGCTCAACACACCCGGCGGCAGCGCGGGCTCGGTCGCTCAAGGCGGAGCGCAGGGGGGCCAGCCCAACGACTTCGCGGGCGGCGGCTCGTATCCAAGCGGTGAAACTGCTGGCGCGTATCCGGGCGGCTCCGGAGGCTCGTACGGCGGGACGGGCGCGCAAGGAGGAACGGCCGGGGACGTCGCCGCGTACTGCGACTCACCGACCTTCGACCCGATCACTCACCTCACGAAATGCGCCAATGGCTTTGCCCATCGCCCGAAGGCCGTCGCGTGCCAGTACACGCCGCCGATCGGTGCGGCCGGCGCCGGCGGCTCCTCCGGTGTCGGCGGCTCCTCCGGTGTCGGCGGGTTCATCGGTTCGGGCGGCTCCTCCGGTGTCGGCGGGTTCATTGGTTCGGGCGGCTACGCCGGTGCGTTGAGCTGTAGGAGCAACGCGGACTGCACGGCGTTTCCGTTCGGCTATTGCCAGCTGCATCCGCCTCAAGTGGCGGAATGCCGAGCGGGCTGCCAACAGGACAGCGACTGCGCATATGGACAGCTGTGCGAGTGCGACGCCTCAACTCCCGCCGGGAAATGCGTGACTGCCGACTGCCAAATCGACCTGGACTGCGGCGCCAATTTCTGCGCTCCGGTAACGGAGCCGTGCTCGGACAGCCAGTTCATGTGCACGACCCGCCTGGACCGATGCACGATCGATGCTGACTGCCGCACGCAAGGCGGCTTCGCCTATTGCTCGAACTTGGACAGCGATTATCGCACATGCAGCAGCGTCGTGTGCGGCCGGCCATTCCTCATTGAGAATTGTGCGCGAGTTGCCGACGTCGAAGCTCGCGCCGATTGGTTGAACGCGCGCATCACGCCGGATGTCACGGGTCTCTCGCCGCTGCAACGCGCCGAGCTCTCCGCGCATTGGGCGCGCCTAGGTCAGATGGAGCACGCGTCCATCGCCGCCTTCGCGCGCTTCAACCTGCAGCTTCTTTCTTTGGGTGCGCCCGGTGAGCTGATCGAGGCGTGCAACCGGGCATTGGCCGACGAGACGGCGCATACGCGGCTCTGCTTCGCGCTCGCCAGCGAATACGGCAGTACGACCCTCGGGCCCGCGCGGCTGGACATCGCGCACTGCTTCGAAGACAACAGCCTGGAAGCGATCATGAAGCTAGTCCTGCGCGAGGGCTGCCTGGGTGAAACGGTGGCTGCGCTCGAGGCTCTGGAAGCAGCCACGCAGGCGACCGATCCCGCAGTAAAGAGCGCGCTGTCGCGCATTGCCCGCGACGAGCAAACGCACGCCGAGTTGGCCTTCAAATTCCTGGCTTGGGCGCTCACGCAGTCTTCAGTCGAAGCACGCGCGCAGCTCGCGCTCGAAGCGCGACAACTCGCTGACTTCGAAGCCGAAGCGTCCGCTCGGCCCACAGATCAGCGGCGCGGTAGCCTAGCCAGCGACGGAATCATCGGCGCTGAGGCGCTGCGAGCCGTCCACTTGGGCGCCGTACGCGAGGTCGTCGAACCTCTGCTAGCGGCGATTCTGCAGCAATCGGCTAACGCGAACTACAGCGCGCTGACGCTGGCGTAGACGCGATCACCGTGTAGTCCCCGACCTCGAGATCGAACGGCAAAGCGACGCGGCCGTCGTACTTGCCCGCTTGATCGGTCGCCAAGGCGCCCAGCCAATGCTGTGCGCCCGCTTTGTCGCGGAGCGCGATGTCCACGCGCGAAAACGCGCATTGTCCTTGCTCGGTGCGGGCCACGCCCGAGACGTGATAGCGCGCGCCGCGACGCAACTCGTGGTCATCGCTGCTGACCAACACTTCGCTTTGGGCCTTGTCTTCGTCGTGCACGCTGGGCGGCGGCGCCGTAGCAGACGCCGACGGCGCAGAACGCGCGGAGCGCGCTGCCGAAGAACCGCTGGCAGACGGGCTCGCGGAGCCGGCGTGCGGGCCCGCGACCTCAGCTTGCTCAGTCAGCGCACCCGCGCTCTCGGCGCCCGGCGGCCACTGATACGGGTCCGCGGGCGGCTTGTGTTGGTGCTCGCTCGAGTGCTGCTCGTAGTCGATGCGGCTCGCAGCACCGCCGAGGTCGACGCGGTGCCATTGCAGACCGTCCGAGACTTCGACCCAGGCGTGAGCTTCGTTGCGCACCAAGCGCGATGGCACTCCGAGCGCCATGGCCGTGACCACGAAGGCGTACGCGCGATGCCGGCACACGCCCTTCTTCGATAACGCGAGCTCGGAGTACAGCGCGCTGCCCGAGGACGCGTGCGGGGCGTCGTCCGAGGGCGCGAAAGTTCGGAAATAGTTGACCAGGGCACGCACCGCTTCGCGCGGGCGTTGCGACTGCGAAATCCCGATCGTGCTCAGCACTTCATTCGCGGCGGCGCGCGCGACGGGGGGCAACGCCGGCACCGAACGGGCCAGCTCGCCCCAGGACGCCTCGCCGAATTCCGAGCCAAACGCGCGACGCGGAATGGCCAGCTCGAGCACCAGGCGCACGCGCTTTCTCACGTCCCCCACGATGAACCAATTGTCGGCACCGTCGCGCTGCAAATCGAAATGCAGCGCCGGCTCGGTGCGCGCGACGAGCGCCCGCGCACCCGGACCCACGCTCGGAATGCGCACAGGCACGCCCGGCACCATGTCCACGAATAGGTCGCCGTAGAATTGGTCGTCGTCGGGCCGCGCTTCACCGCCGACGTCGAGCGGGCGCTGCAGTTTGTCGTGAACCACGAGCTCGAAGCCTTCATCGAGGCTGTCGTACGCGTACAGACGCTTGAAGGGCGTCACCGCCGGAATGAACGGGTCGTCATAGCGCACGGAGTCTGGCCGCGACGTATCGCGATCGATACGGTAACTCGCGTCGATACTGTCCGGCGTCGCGCTACCACCGTATGCAACCTGGCTGGCCGCGGAATTCGTCCGCGGCTCACTCGGCGCCGAGAGCACGCCGCTCCGCGTGTCGATCGCCGCCGGCATCGCGCCGTCCGGCGTAGTCGCGCCCATGCGCAAATCCTCCGCGGCGTCCGGCACGATGTACTCGTGCAGCACCGGACCGTCGGCGTGCGCGGGCACCGCGAACGCGAGAATCAGCGCGACGTAGATCTCGGGGCGGCGGCGCATCGACCAATGCTGAGCCTAGCACCGGTCCGCGCGGCGAGGAGCCTCACGTGATAAGCTCGCGCGGTGCCCCGCAGTTGCCTGCCGCTGCTCGCCGTCGTCGCGCTGTCGTCGGCGTCAGGCTGCGTAATCGGCCGCCCTGCACGCCCGTCGCGGAGCGAGTCCGCACAGGGGCCATCCACGGTCCCCGTCACGGGAAGCCCCGTTGTTCCGCAAAATGGTCCTGATACCAACGAAGCCCCACCGGGCCCGCCGCCCAAGCCAGGCAGCATCTGGGTGCGCGGCTATTGGCACTGGGACGGAGTGAGTTACGTATGGCAGCGCGGGCACTGGGAACGGGCGATCGGCGGCAGCTAGTTCGCCGCTCCCGCGTACGGACAATCAGCGAGGATCTTCGCGCAGTCATAAGCAGGGTCGCATTGAGCGAATTGCGGGCACGTGCTCGGCTCCTCGCAACCGCAGCCGCAATCGTTCGAGAACGGCGTGGCACCAGCGTCACAAGTGAAGTCTACGAGACTGCATTCCTTGGCGCTGGTTGCGACGTAATTTCGCCACCATTCCTTGGCCGGATCGCAAGTGCAAGCCTTCTTAGTGCATGAGATCGCAGCAAACTCGCAGGTGCACGAATTGCAGCCGTCCCGGTCGGGAATGGTGGCTCCAGAGAGGACCTCCTTGCCGGCGTAGAGACACGGCAAGCACTCCACCGCGGTGGAGCTGAGGAACCCACCCGCCTCGCACTTGCACTCGTTGCAATCGCACTTGAAGGATTCACCAACTTCGTAAGCTACCCCGTCATAGCTGCACTCGGCCGCTCCGGCGGTCGCACCCGCGGCACCCGGAGTGCCGACCCCGCTTGGCCCGCCTGCCTCTGCCGGCGGAGAGCCGCCGCCGCCGGTTTCTCCAGCTGCTCCGGCGGTCGACCCCGCAGCACCCGAAGCGCCGGCACTGCTAGGCGCGCCCGCTTCTGCCGGCGGAGCGCTGCTGCCGCCGACGTGCTCGGCCCTGCCGCCACAGGCGACCACGCTGAGCACGGCGACGCAGAACAGGCCGACGTGGATTGAGCTCGTCGGTCGAAGTGTGATCGCTCGATCAGCTTGGCGGCACAAGTTGCGCCAAATGAGGACAGCCGACAGCGCAAGTGGCGTGGTGAACCTCATGCAACACACATGAGCAGAATTCGCGCCGCGGCGTCAGGTCAGCGCCGCAGGCACAGCCCTGGTCGGCCAGACGCAGCTCGAACAAGTGCTGATACGCGAACAAGCTCGGGCACAACCGGGTCAGGAAGTAGTCGCTCTATTTTCGACTTTATCGCGCACGAAGTTAGGGGGTGCGGGAAATTAAAAGCTCAGATTGAACCGGGCGGCAGCAGCCGGCGGCCGTCCGGATTCAGGAAGGCAGGCTTTGCCAAGCCCCACCGCGCGAGGCGAAACGACGCTGCCGCGCGCAACACGCCGATACCGTAAGTGACGCTGCGTCGAAAACTGATCGAAGACGCCTCTTCGAAGTAGCTCGTCGGGCACGTCACCTCTGCCATCTTGAAGCCGAAGTAGGCAGCTTGAACCAGCATTTGATTGTCGAACGCAAAATCGTCGTCGTTCTCCTCGAGCGGCAGCCGCAACAGGAGCTCTCGCGAAAACGCGCGATAGCCGGTGTGATACTCGGACAGCTTCTGATCGATCAGCACGTTCTCGGTCGCGGTGAGCAGCCGATTCGAAATGTACTTGTAGAGCGGCATCCCGCCCTCCATCGCGCGCCCACCCAGAATTCGGGAACCGAGCGCCACGTCGAACAAGCCGCTAGAGATGCAGTGAGCGAGTGCGGGAACCAACTTCGGCGTATATTGATAGTCGGGGTGCACCATCACCACTACGTCGGCCCCGCGCTGTAGCGCTTCGCGGTAGCAAGTCTTTTGGTTGCCGCCGTAGCCGCGATTTTGTTCGTGGCGAATAGTATGCAGACCGAGCTTTCTCGCGAGCACTGCCGTGGCGTCACGCGAGTGATCATCCACGAGGATGATATCGTCGACTAGCGCTGGGACCTCGGCGACCGTTCGCTCCAGCGTTTGCTCAGCGTTGTACGCCGGCATCACCACGATCACTTTTTTTCCGTCAATCATGAGGTACTCAGGGCTAGCGGCGCGCTGCGCGAGAACCTAGCAACCGTTCCTCCTCCGGGCAAACAGTACGGCGCGCATCGTAGGCGTGGCCGTTGCGGGTAGAGAACCGGCAGGATAGAACCTCCCCATGTTTACGGTTCTGGACCAGCTTCGAGGGCTTCGAGCGTGACCGGCATAGGAGTCGCGCTGGCCTTGTTTTGGGCGCTCGCGCCGATCGCGATCTTCGTCTTACTGCGCTCCGGGGCCAATCGCCCCGCGTGGTGGCTCGCTCTGGACATCCCGGCAGCCACGGCACTCGATCTGGTGACAACACTGCTGGTGTCGCGTTTCGTGCTTTTGGACGTCGCCGTTTGGGTCGTCAAGTGCTCCTGGTTCGTGGTCGGCGCAGCCGTCTTCGCGTTCCGCTGGCAGCGCGGCTGGAGACCACGCTGGCCCACTGAGCTGCCGCTGGCCGCCGTTCTGCAAGCTTTGCTGGTGGGCATCATCGCGCTGCTGCTCAGTCTGCTGATGACGATTCCCTGCGCGATTTGGGATCGCCAGATGCACATCCCATCACTTACATCGATGCGCGGCCAAGTTTGGCCGTTCATGACCGTGTACGAGCCGTGGAAGGTGCTCCACTACCACTACGGCGGCAACCTACTGGCCGTGACGCTTCAGGCCTCGTCCTTCAGCATCTTGCATGCTTCTCATGCGCTCTCGCTGATTCACGATATCTGTTCGTTTTGGTTCGGAGTGACCTTGACAATGGTGCTGCGCAAGCTCGGCATCAAACACACGACGCTGCTCGTGTTGGTGTATCTCGCAATGTGGTTTGCCAGTCCGGTTGTTCCTCTGGAGGGCGAGCACCGCACTTGGTTTGCCGGCTACTCCACGCCCAACTGGATGTCGCTGAGCTTCCGACCGGCCATGACAGTGGCCGCGCTGACCACGATGCCCTTCGTTGCCGTCCCATTGATCCGCCTCTCCGACCTGCTCGAAGACGTAGATTGGCGCGGGCTCTTGTTGCCGCTCGCCTGCTGCGTCCCGCTGATGATGATCGTCGACGAGTTCTCGATCGGCATACTTGGTTTGAGCTTCGCGGGTCTGTGGCTCAAGTACCCGCGAGTTTTCGGTCAGACGCGGCGCGAGGGGATTTGGTTCTTCCTCGGCCTTGGGCTTGCTCTCATCTTCGGCATCTGCTGCATGAACGGCACCGTCGCGCCGGGCGCTCCCCACTACCCGCTAGAGCTCGTCTTCCCTCGCTCACCGGGTTTTTACACGGCGGCGCACCGCCTCGATACTGCAGACGGCATCCGATACTTCTTCTCTGACCTGCTGCCGATTTTGGCGGTGTTGGTCGGCGGGTTTTGGCTGTCGGTGAAGAATCGCCATCCGGTGCTGATCGGCAACGTGATCGTGTTCGCGATTGTCACTGTGGTGTCCATATTCCTGTTTACCACGCTGAACTACACCGGCTCCGGGCTGCAGAACCACCGCTTCATCATCGTGCCAATGCTGTTCTGCCCGCTCTTTTTAGCGGCTTGGCTCGTTCCGCGACCCGGAATGCACTTGTCCTACGCCGGCATACCGGAGCTCGGCATGGCCCTCGCTGTATTCATGGGCGCTGCTTCGGGTGTGGACTGGCTCGGCGGCATCGCCAACCACGATTGCACCGTCGGCGAGGTATCGCTCGACTTTTACCAAACCAATTGTCGAGTCGACGTTGACGCCAGACTCGCCGAGAAGACTCGTCCGATGTACTTCGACCCAGCGATTCAATATTTGTACGTCGGCTGCCGCCCGGCCTTCATGGTAGGCCCAGTGAGCAGCATGGATGGCCACGATCTAAAGGTGGGCACGGCGCGCGCAGGCATAAGCGGACTCCGAGAGCTGGTAAACGATGAACGCTTCCTGCCCGGCACGGACACTTTCAGCGTTGGCTGCGCGCACGGGCAGAGCTCCGACGCCGCCTGCCGCCTCCTGCAAAGAACCCCCGGTGCATGCAAGCCCGCAGGCACAAAGGTCGACCTGTGTTCGATGACTCGGGAGCAAGCGCACGCCGTACTCGGCGATCGTGCGCACTGAACTGAATAGTGAAGCCCACTCTCGACGCGGTGTGACGTGCCAGCGGCAGCACGGATTGCCCGTGCCGGCTTTTGGAAAGCCGCGCACGCCTGCTCCAGAAGCTCACCGATTTCTGCACCATGAGCCCCGCTGCGGCGCGCACGCATTGGTAGGCGCAAGCCCATGCGCACACGCGCGCGCAACAACATATCGCGGCCGGTAGTGCCGGCAACGATGGAGTCCAGCGTTCCAGCGCTTGGTTGGCCGTTTCAGCATGTGTTAGCCTCCGCGCGCTTTGACGACTCGGAAATGGGCTAGTTTCGCGCGCCGCGGCGTTTGCGTGGTGCTTGGGCTCGTCGCGAGCTCGAGCGCCACTGCGTGCCGGATTCGCTCCAATGGACCGCATTGGATCGAAACGCATGGCCGCGGGCAAGTGCAGCACGTCGCAGGCGGGCCAATGGGACTGTTGGCGATTGGCAGCAACGGGCTCATCTACTCGTACCCGGAGTTCGGAAGCGTCTGGCACGAGTGGAACAGTAGACTTCACCCGCGCGTCATCGTTGGCTCCCGGCATGGCTTGGCATACGCGGACCAGGAAGGGCGTGTCGGAAAGGGGGACCACGGTCGCATTAACAACCCGGAGTGGAACCTCGGTGCATCTGTCACCGCGCTGGCGACGGATGAAGAGGGCTACACGCTGTATGCCGTCACTGACGGCCACATCTCGCGGCTTCTCGAGTCAGGTTCCGTCGCGGGTCCGTGTAACGAGCTGCGCGCCGTCAGCATCGCTGTGGCTCAGGGTCAGCTTTGGGTGAGCGACGGGCAGCGCGTGTATCAAGCGTCCGATGCGGGCTGCAAGCTGGCGGCCGGTGCCCCGACCAAGGTCGTGCACCTTGCGGGTCTTGGAGCGCGAATCTTCGCGGTCGACGAAGCCGGAGACGTGCATCGGCTGCAGCCAAAGACCGGTTGGCAGCAGTTGCCGCGCCCCCAAAAGTTTCGCCCCGACCAAATGCCACGTTTGCATCCCGCGACTGACGTCGCGGTGACCAGCACGGCCGCGTGGGTCGTTGATGACGAACAGAACGTGTTCGTGCTCTCGGAATCCGAATGACTCAGATCGCCGCGCCGTCTCCGACCCAAGCTCCGAAGGCTCCGCCGTGGCCCCAAACCGTGTCGCGCCTCTGGCCGCCTGCGCTGTTGATCGCGACCGGCTGGTGCTTTGCGCTGTCTGCCATTTGGCAGCTTTGCAATTTGCGCCTTGTCTTCGACTTGGTCCTGCGAGCCGAGGACGGCAACGTGCGTAGCGCCCAGGCGAAGCCGCGCGAGCTCGCGGCCCAGCTGTTGATCGCCGTATTGCTCGGAGCCGGCATCCATATCGCCTTCATTTTGAGGCGAATCCGCAACGGTACGTACAAGCACGCGCCGTACGGCTATTGGCTGGCCGTCGCCTCCGTCTGCTTACCGCCGCTGTTCCTGCCGGTGTTCGAATACGAGCACGCGTTCCTCGCTGGTATCTCGATCTTGGTGCTGGCGTCGGCCGTGGCCTACGTCGGGGCACGCTTCGCGCGGGACCGAAATCTCGTCTTGCCCGAACCGTCACCGCGGGCCGCTTGGGCTTTGGTGTGTGCGGCGTTCGTGCTGTTCGTCTCGGTGATCGGTTTTCTCTCGCATCGCCGCCTCTCGGCCTTCTACGCGCACCCCTACGACTACTCGTGGGAGTTGAACGCCCTGGCCGGCATCTTGCGGCACGGCATCCCGACCATCTCGACTGGCGCCGACTCGTACTACGCCGGCAAGCATTTGCCGGCGCCGTACTTCAACTTGCACGCGCCGATGATCTACTACGCCTACGCGCCGTTCTACGCGCTGTGGCGCGACCCGCGGACGGTCCTCTGGCTGCAAGCGGCTCTGATGGGCAGCGGCGCGTTTGGTGCGTATTTGGCCGGTCGACGTTGGTTCATGCATCGCGGTCTAGCCGTGCTCGCGGCCTTCGCGTATGTGCTGAACCCACAGGTCCAAAGCTATTGCCTGCACGACATTCACGCCAACATCTGCGCCATCCCGCTGATGCTGCTGGCGGTCGGCTTCATGGAAGCCAAGCGGCCGCGGCTCGCGATCGCAATGGCGCTGCTGGTCGCCATCTGCCGCGAGGAGACGGGCATCTACGCCGCGAGTGTCGGCGTCTTCTGGCTGCTGGACCGACCCGACCGCACACGCTTTCGCGCTGGGCTCATCACGATCGGTGCGTCGGCCGTGATCTACGTATTGATGACGGCGGTGCTCATGCCCGCGTTCGGCGGCGAGCCGCGCATGGGTCGACACTTTTCGCTGTTCTTCGATTCCGCGGGGCCAGGCGGCTTCGTGCGCGTGCTGCTGCTCAACCCGTTTGGCGTCTTCGATTCCATGCTCTCGCCGGTGCGCACGGAATACGCCTGGCTCTCGTTCATCCCGATGGGTTTGTTGGCGGTGTTCGGGGGTCGCGCCGCGTGGTTTCTGTTGCCAACGTTGCCGCTCTTGCTCGCGAGCGGGAACCCGGATTTTTACTCGAATGGCATCAACTACGGCGCGCCGATCACGCCTCCGGCGATCTTGATGGGCATGATGGGCATCCGCTCGTTGCTGCTCTCCAAACGCGTCCGAGCCGCATGGGGCAGGTACCGCCAGCTCCCGATCTTGCTTTTCGTGGGCAGCGCTGCACTCGGGTGCAACGTGCTGTACGGCAACATCGCGTCGAAGACGTACAAACTGGAATACGGCGAGCATCCAGTGCGCGAGAACGAGTATCGCTACCACGGTAACCTAGGCTGCTTGTCGCAAGTGCCGTCCTACGGAAAACGCGAGCGCGGCATCTGGGAAGCCATCGACCATGTTCCGCCGGACGCGATTGTCTCGACTAGTTGGCTGTTGAACCCGCCGCTCTCGACGCATGACGTTGCCTACGTCTACCCGTACCTCGGGCAGTCGAACGAACCGGCTCAGCGCCCCGACTACATCATCCTCGACAAGCTGCCCCCGATGATCGAGCCCACCGATCGCTATATCGAAGAGCTGCACGAAGATCCCAGGTGGCAGGTCGAGTTCGAGAACGACTACGCCGCGCTTTTCAAGCGGCGCGGCTCGCGCTGATTGGAGAGGAGCTGGCAGCGCGTCCCGGTCGGGCTGGTCCAGGGCCACCAGCGCCGGCCGACTGGCTCAGGGAAAAATGCGAACGCGCTTTAAGTGAAGTGCCGTTGGCCGCTTGACGTGCAGCCGCACCCAGCGAGTGCGTACAGCGGGAAAGGTGGCGCGCCAAACCATAAAAGGTTCGCGACGCTCCGCAACCGTTCGCCAGTGTTCCTGATCGTCACTGACCTCGATGCTGAGCGGAATGGCTCGCTCGGCGCAGCAGTCTTCACGATTCTCGACAACGACTTCGGTGACTTGGTGAGGCTCATCGAGGGTGAACTCGATCCACGGTTCGCTGTCGTTGAGGCGCGTATGAAAGAACCAGTTGTCTGTGCTGTCGCATTCTTGCAAGGGGGACTTGCAGCCGCCCTCGCCGTAGGCCGAGCTAACGCGCCACGTGGCGCGATTTGCGAGGTCTTGGGCCCGCGAAATGCGCGATTTCAACACCACTGAGCCGGTGAGCCCGCACACCAACAATGCAGCCAAGGCGCTCAGCCTCCAAGCACGCTGTAGGCGCAGGCGGCGTAATCCGGCGCGTGCCTCTGTAACCTTCGCGCGTAGCGCCCCGTTCAGCTCGCGCAACACGCCGCGCATGGCCACCTGGGCTGCAGGCGAGAGGGCGCTGAAGTAAACGAAATTCCCCGAATTCAACGCGGCGCATAGTGAATCGCGGGCTTCCGCGGTGGAGGCGAAGGGCTCTAGCCATCGATCCTCGAGTGTGGCCCAGACCGAGTCCGAATATCGGCCCGCAAAATCATTGGCGACGCGGGGCGTCAGTGCGCAGAGCGTCCAGTACGCAGCGTGCCGATAAAGCTCACAGGCGATTGGCTCTGCTAACGGTTCCGCCGTGACCACGCAAGCCTCGGCGAGATCCGCGCTCAACTTGGCCCGTCGCGAGTACTCGAACGCAGTGCGCGGCGAAAGCTGCGCCGAGCTGAGCCATTCCGCTTCCGCGGCACCGCGCCATAACCATTCCCAGACACGCCTGCCCAAGCTAGCCCTCGCCCCAGAGTGGCCGCCGGCTGTCTGCTCGACACTCAAACCCCTGTCCTCTTCGCTCACCGCCGTACGCAAGCAGACCCTCCGCGGTAGGTCAACTCCAACTGCCGTGCCTTCATCCAAAAATCCTTGTATAGAACCTCGGAATTCTGGCGTGGCACGCAGCTCGAAGTCCCCGCCGTCCGGCACATCCAAACATGAAACGCCGCATCCTACTGATCGTACCCGTCGCGCTGTTGGTGTTGCTTTTCATCGTCACCGGCTTCCGCGGCATCGACTTCGGCTTCCATTGGGACGAGGCTCCCATGCACCTAGCGCCGGTGAGGAGCATGGTGGAGAGCGGCGTGTTCTTGCCGCACGAATACACCTATCCCGCCCTGAGCAAGTGGCTGGTGCTGTTGCCCGCCTTGCCGGAGACGCTGTGGGCGGTCGTCACCACGCACGGCGATCCGGATCGCGTGCACGCCGTGCTCGAGAAGTTGTACAACGCGCCCGACTACTTGTTGAGTGCCCGGCGAGTCTTCATCGTCGTGAGCTCACTGGCCATCCTGTGGGTCTACGGCGCCGTGCTGGCGCTGCGTCGCCCGGTGTGGGAGGCGATCATCGCCGCGTGCGGCATGGGCTTGTCTTGGGAATATGCCTATCACTCGCGCTGGGTCGCCAACGACTGCATCCTTACGCAGTTCTCCGCGCTGACGGTGTTTGCGTTGGCACTGTTTCGCCGCGACAGGACCGACCGATGGCTGTACCTCGCGGCGGCTGCCGTGGGCTTCGGGACGGGCGCGAAGCAGCCAGGGATCTTCCTGTTCGTGCCCGTCATTCTGACTAGCCTGCTAACCCTGCCAATTCGTGCACCGCTACGACAGCTTCGTCGGGGTGCGCTGTTGTTCGCGATCGTGGTCGGCTGCTTCGTGCTCACCACGCCGGGTGTGTTGCTCGAGCCGTTCACCTTCTTCGGTGACGGTCAGAAGATTGCGGCCATTTATGGGGCCGGGCACGGTCAGTTCGGTGCGCACAGCGCCTGGCAACACTGGGGCTGGGTCTGGACTTACCTGTCGGTGGAGTTCTTTTCGCCATACCATGCGATCTCGATCGCCATGACTGCGTGCGCGGCGCTGGGCTTGGCCGTCTGGGTACGCCGTGATTGGCGGTTCATGGTCCCGCTGTTGGTCTTTCCACTCGTCTTCTTGAGCATCTTTTGCGCCAAGTACGTGGTGATGATCTGTCGCAACTACCTGCAATTCACGCCCATCTTGAGCGTGCTAGCGGCCAGTGGTCTGGCCACGATCTTCGGGCTGCTGAAGAACCGCTGGCTGCGGCTGGGGGTCGCTGGTGGTTTGGGGGTCATCGCGCTCGCGCAAGCGATTTTCCTAATTCAAGCAGCAGAGAGCATCCGTCACGTCGACTACCCAGCTTACGTGCGGCAAGCGATCGCGTACGTGGCAGCTCACCCCGCAGAGAAGTTCCGAGTCTCGGATCACGTGCGCAAGTTGGCAGCAGAACAGCGACTGGCCATGCCTCCGAACGTCACGAAAGCACCTGCAGGCCAGGCGGTCGTGATGTTCGGCCGCGGCGACATGGGCTACCCCGGGGACTACAAAGAGAACAACCCGTGGCTCACCGACGCAATCTTCGGACCGCACGACGTGAACTTCAACTGGTACGCGGTCTGGGGTGGTAACGACCGCGTCGTGGTCATGCCGATCGAAATCGCACGCGCTGGCATGGTGCCCCTGGCACAGTAGGCGTCTACCCATCTTTTTTTTCCCGCAATGGGCAGGTCGCGTCCGTCAGTGCACCTCGATTTCGGCAAGCCCGCCACCCATCTTGAAGTACGTGAGCACGTCGACGCGAACGCGAGTCACCCCTTCAGCCTTCAGTGGTAGCTCGATCGCCGAACGATCTTGCGTGAGCCGAGTAAACGAGCCTTCGACCGAAGCGGCTATGCCTCGTTCCGTGAACGCCGTAACGCGGACGGCTTGCGCCGCGCGATCCATGTAAAAGACATTGTGGGCATTGACGAGGGTGATCCCATGCACCGCGCGCGCGGAGTGGAACATCACGTCGACCCAGCCTGGCGTGGCATCCGGGAGCAGCCACTCGGTCGCTTCCAGGCCGTCGACGGTATTTGCTGCGGAGTGGGATACGGAGAAAATCGAGGAGGCGCGCACGTGAGGACGCCCCCAGAGCCGACTCGAAAGCCCCAGCACCAAGAGCAGCGCCAGCCCGAACAAGAGCGCGATGCGCAACCGACCTAACTTGCGAGCGCGCTCGCTCATGGCTTGGCGAGCGCTGCGCCGCGCTAGGTGCTCGACCTCCGCCCAGACCCATTCGACGTCGCGCAACGGCGCGGCCGCAGCTGTATCGGGCGATGAACGCTCGGCTGCAAGCAGGGCAGCGCTCAACCGACCCATGCGTCGATACCCGGCGCGTTCCAGCGCAGCCAGCCCCCGCTCGCGGACGCGGTCAGGATCTGCGTCCTCGCTCTCGAGCGATCCGACGCTTCCCCAGGCTTCCAAGAGCATGTGAAGGGCACGGCCCATGTAGAC
>OLLW01000038.1_pt1 | contig 14216 bp, 10 predicted proteins | sample 1604611 | NCBI WGS metagenome assembly OLLW01 (sample SAMEA104055725, study PRJEB20765) | soil metagenome | biome: Arctic tundra; feature: Polygonal ground; material: soil | place: USA | collected 2011-09 | depth 0-0.5 m | reverse complement strand
CCCGGCTCTGCCTTGCCCCAAGCCCCTCCCGAGCCCCCGCCCGCTCCCGAATCCGAACCCCTCTCCGGGGGCCGCGCGAGCGCGCGCTCTCTTCCATGGATCAGGAGTGCGGATCGCGCCACGACGATGGCGAGCAGTCGTCAGATCGTTTATCGTGGCGGCGTTGAAAGCGACAATATCTTGGGTGTTATTCGGCTTGTCGAGCTTGCTGACAGCGCCTGCGCTGGCAACGGAGCTGGAAGACGCGGCGGCGAAAGCTCCAGCCAACTCGGACGGCGCGAAGGACAACTTCGGGCACGGCTTTCAGTTCGGTCTGCGCGCGGGCCTGCTGGGCGGATACAACATGATCTTCCGCTACGATCACTCGCCGCTTTGCGCGACGGCGCAGGCCGGTAAAGAGCCGCAAAAGGTGTGTGGGCATGGCGCGCCGCTGGCGCTAGACCTTGCTGCCAGCTTTGCGCCTCTGGATTTCGTCGAGCCGTACGTGTTCATGCGCCTGGGTCTGGCTGGCGAGACAGCGACCGACACGAAGCCGCTCGAGGTGGTCGGCGCCGGAGTGCGCATTTACACGATGAGCGACTCGGCGTTCAAGATCTTCATCGAACCCGGGTTTGCCTATGAGTTCGAAGGCGGCAACGGCTCGCCCGCATTTCAGGTCAACCAGCCCGTGTACAAGAACGACATGCTCATTCACTTGGCAGCCGGGCCGCAGCTCGACTTGGCGAAGTACGTCGGTGTGTTCGTCGACGCAGGCCTCACCACCGGCGTACTCCGCGCGATTCACACCGAGCTCGAGCTGCAGGCCGGCGTGCAAGCACGCTTCCCCTGATTTCGCAGGTATCTCGATGACCGCGCGTCCGTTCCGCATTCTCGGCGTGCAGCAGATCGCACTCGGCGCGTTGGACAAGCAGCCGCTGCTCGAATTTTGGTCAGAGTTGCTCGGGCTACCAGTTCGCGGGAGCTTCGAGAGCGCGACCGAGAACGTCAATGAGGCGATCTTGGAAATCGGAACTGGAGCGGCGCGTGTCGAGCTGGATCTGATGCAGCCGCTCGATCCGACCGCCAACCCAAAGGTCCATGAGCCTGCTCTGAATCACTTTGGTTTGTGGGTGGACGACTTAGCGGCCGCCTACGGCTGGCTCAGCGCGCGCGGAGTACGCTTCACGCCGGGGGGTATGCGCCGTGGTGCATCGGGGCACGACGTATGCTTCGTGCATCCAAAGCCGAGCAGCAACGCGCCGCGCTCCGCCGAAGGTGTGCTCGTGGAGCTCGTGCAAGCGCCCCCCGAAGTAATCGCTGCTTTCGCCGTGTTGGCCGCCGCCGAGCCGCGCTGAAGCTGAGGGCGCTCAAGCACTTCGAAAACGCGGATTTTTGCGGATCACTTCTTCGTTCAGGAAGCCGGCGAAGGTGACCCAGCCCAGGTATGGCGCCATCAAGTAGGCTGCAGGCTGATCGACTTGCTTGGCCTGCTGTACGTAGCCACTAAGGCTCGCCAGGAGCGCCCCCAAATCCACGAACGCTGCCTTGGGGCGGTGCTGGCCGAAGAACAGCCGCGACCAATTGGCATTCAACGCCAATTGCGCCGTCCAGAGCGTCAGCGCTCGCGAGCGCTGTGGTGAAGGCTCGGCCCGCCAGACGCGAAACCCCGAATACGCGGTCAGCGCGAAGAGGGTCGTCCAAGCCGGGCCGAAGACCCAATCGGGCGGGTTCAACGACGACTTACGGATCACGCGATACCAGGGCAACTTGCCGTTGATTGTGGCGCGCCTGCCCACGAAGGCGGTCAGCGCGGTGAGCGCGGCGAAACCCAGTAGCGCAAGCGCAGGGCGCGAAGCGGAGCTCCTCTCAATGGCCATGCGCATCGGCGACTGCAAGCGCCGTGCTCGGCGGAGACCGAGCGAGCCTGTGGCATCACGGCGCAGTGCTTGCTTGTGCTCGGGTTTGCGCACCCAAACCTTGACCTACTGTGGCCCATTGCCACGTTAGTGCCGGCCAGCCTCACGAAACTCGGGAAATGCCACAATCATCGCCGCGCCTCGCGCGCACTACGACTCGTCGCCGCCGCGCGTCGACGCTCAAGGTCGAGCTGAACCTGCGCACGGCGATCATCGCCGTAGCGACGCTTGCCAGCGTCTGGCTGTTCATCCGCCTGTGGCCCGTGGTGATGGTCATCGTTGTGGCGCTAATGATCGTGGGCGCTCTCAATCCCTTGGTCGAGGGGTTGAGAACGCACAAAATCAAGCGCTCTTACGCGATCGGGCTCGTGTTCTTCGGCTTGCTCCTGGTCAGCGCTGGGCTCGTCGCGTTGACCGTTCCTCGACTCGTCGCCCAGGTGTCCGATCTGTTGCGTGACTTACCCAAGCTGCAGCAGCAAGCGAGCAGCAGCCTGGCGGCGTCACGCTTCGGCGCCTCCGTTGCGCCCTCCGTGGCCAACGCCAAGTGGCCCGAGCTGCTCTTGAGCTTTGCGAAGGCCGGCCTCGCGTACTCACCAGAGGTCATCGCGGGCGTGGGCTATTGCGTCGTCTCGCTTTTCGTCGCGCTTTATTTGATGCTCGAGCGGGATAGGCTGCGTGGCGCCGCATTTTCGCTCCTGCCGCGCACGCAGCATTTGCGCTTGTCGCGCGTGCTGCTGAACCTGGAAGTGATCGTCGGCGGTTATCTGCGCGGACAGGTGATCACCTCGTTGATGGCTGCCGCGTTTACGTTCATCGTGCTCACGATAGGTCATGTGCCGAACGCCATCGCGATTTCGGTGTTCGCGGGCCTGGGCGACGTATTGCCGTACATCGGCACATTCGCCGCGTGCGGTCCGGCCGTGCTGGCGGCGCTGTCGCAAGGAACGACCACGGCGATCGTCGTCTTCGTGTTGCTGATTGCGTATCAAGAATTCGAAAGCCGCGTCATCGTGCCGCAGCTTTACGGCAAGGTGCTGCGCCTACCCGCCGCCGTGATCATGATCTCCTTGCTGATCGGCGGGAAATTGCTGGGCATCGTCGGCGCGCTGCTGGCGCTCCCAATCGCCGCAGGCTTGCGCATGATGGTGACGACTTTGCGGGTCGAGCTGCCCGGCGACCAACCGATTGGTCTCAACGACCGGCGGGAGGACGCAGAAGCCGAACGCGAGTTGAAGCGGCGAACCGAAGGGTTGCCGACTGAGCGTGCCGCGGCGATCGCCATGGACATTGCCGAGGAAGAGCGGGTCTTGCATCCAACCGAACCTGCTGAAAGTAAAAGTGCGTAGCTGAACCCGCGCGGGAACCTAGACACAATCAGTCACGTCTGGGCGCATGGCACGGTCGGTGCTTTGAGCTCGCCGCAAGGAGACGAAACACAATGAACACGAATGCCATCACGCCCCATATGCCGGTCGTCTGTTCGAAGAACAAGCAGTTCGCGACGGTCGACCACATCGAGGGCTCGAACACGATCAAGCTGGCCAAGGACGACAGCGGTCAGCACCACTTCATCCCCATGAGCTGGGTCACCTCAGTGGATGACAAAGTGCATATCGATCGCCCCGGCGCCGAGGCGATGCGCGAGTGGTCAACAACCGCGCCTAGCTGACAAGAAGTGAGCATGTGGCGCGGCAGCGAAGACACAGTGTCCGCTTTTGCCATGGCTTCGCTGCCGCGCCCGAGGCGAATTGATGTGTGAACCCTGCGCTGAGCGGCAAAACTCGATTGGCACTGCTTGGCACGCCGAATGCTTAGGAAACGTCACTAGCGACCGTTTATGGGCAGTCCACTCCAGTCAACGAGCTCTCACCCCGGTATCGACATGAACATCCACCCTCACTTCGAATTGCCTCCCGTCGACTTTGTGGCGTTTTTGGCGGAACGCGGCGGCCTGTCTCAGGAAGCCGCTGAGTGCCGTTTGGAGCGTTGGTTCGGCGAATATCACGCCTTGTCCAAGCGGCGGCTCGCTGACTCGCGCTTCGCGCCGCATTCGCAGGTGGGCTGAGTCGCTACCGCGCGGCGCTTCGTTGGTCGCTACTCGTGGGTGGCCGGCAGCAGGAACTGCGCGATCAGGTGACGCGCGGCCTCGAGCGGGCTGGCAAGACCACTGACCACGCTCGTTTCAGCTTCCTCACGCGCCAGGGCGAGCGCCGGCTGACGGGCGAAAAGCTCACGAAGCCCCTCTTCGAGCGCGGCTTCGAACCAGGCGCGGCGTTGTTCGCCGCGGCGCCCTGCTAGCGTGCCGTCCCGCTCTACCTGGTCGCGATATGCGGCCAGCGCGGTCCAAAGCTCGCTGACGCCGGTTTCCTGCAGTGCGCTCAGCACCAGCACGTCTGGCACACGCGGACGGCGGCTGATGGCGAGACTGGCGCGCAATGACGTCGCATCCGCAAGAACGGCTAAAGCGCGATCTCCGTCGGCCTTGTTGAAAGCGATCAAATCTGCGGCCTCTATCACGCCTCGCTTCATACTGGAGACTTCGTCCCCCGCGCCAGCAAGGAGCAGCAAAAGCAGGCAGTCGACCATGTTGGCGACGCGCTCTTCGGATTGTCCGACGCCTACGGTCTCGACGAAGATCACGTTGTAACCGGCAGCTTCGCAGAGCAAGATCGCCTCGCGTGTGCGGCTGGCCGTGCCGCCGAGCACGCCCAGCGTCGGGCTGGGTCGGATGAATGCTTGCGGCTCCGCGGACAGCCGACTCATACGTGTTTTGTCCCCGAGCACGCTGCCACCGCTCTTGTGACTCGATGGATCGACCGCGAGCACCGCGACGCGAGCACCAGCGGCGAGCGCTCGGCGGCCAAGCGCGTCTATCAAGGTGCTCTTACCTGCCCCAGGCACGCCAGTCACGCCGATTCGAAAGCTACGCGCCGCGAGCGTGCCTATCGCAGACAGAAGCTCGGCCGCGCTGTCGCGCTCTTCGGGCAAGCTGCTCTCGACCAAAGTGATCGCCTTGGCGAGCGCGCGCCGATCCCCAGCGCAGACGGCTCGCGCTAGCTCGTCGCTGCCCGTTGGCATCAGGCTCCCCCCGCGGGCCGCTCCAATAAATCCAAGATCTTTGCGGCCATTTCTGGCATTTTGGTGGCTGGGCCGAAGACCAAGGACACACCTGCGGCGCGCAGCGCGGGTTCGTCGGCGCTTGGAATGATGCCGCCGCAGATCACGCGCACGTCCGTAGCGCCCAGCTTGGCCAGCTCGACGAGCAGCTCTGGGACGAGCTTCGTGTGCGCGCCCGCCTGCGTCGAGATACCGACGAGATGCACGTCGTTGTCGACGGCTTGACGCGCTACTTCGTCGGGAGTCTGGAACATTGGCCCCAAATCGACGTCGAAGCCGAGATCGGCGAGCGCGCTGGCCACTACTTTTGCGCCGCGATCGTGGCCGTCTTGGCCAAGCTTGGCCATCAGGATGCGCGGGTTGCGACCCTTCGCTGCGCGAAACGCCGCCACGCGACCGCGCAGCGCAGCCCACTCGGCGTCGCCTTGATAATAACTCCCGTACACGCCCTGTACAGTATGAACCTGTCCCTCGTAGCGTCCAAAGACCTCGGCCAATGCGGCGCTGATCTCGCCCACGCTAGCGCGCGCCCGAACCGCAGTTAGCGTTGCTTCGAGCAGATTGCCGTGCCCGGCCTGCGCTCGTTCACGCAGGCCGGCGAGCGCTGCAGTTACGGCGCCTGCGTCTCTGTGCGCCCGCAGCTCCCGAAGCCGTTCGCGTTGCGCCTCGAGCACCGCGTGACCGTCGACCGCGCGCAGCTCGAGCGCCGGCTCCTCTGGCGCTTGAAAGCGATTCACCCCCACCACGACATCCAGCCCGCGGTCGATGCGCGCTTGGCGGCGCGCCGCGGCCTCTTCGATGCGACGCTTCGGCACGCCGAGCTCGATCGCACGGGCCATGCCGCCGAGCGCCTCAACCTCGGTGATCAGCGCGCGTGCTCGCTGGCTTAGCTCCTGCGTCAAGGCTTCCATGAAGTACGAGCCACCCCACGGGTCGACCACCTGAGTGAGCCCCGCCTCATGCTGCAAGATCAGCTGAGTATTGCGAGCGATGCGCGCCGAGCGATCGCTCGGGAGTGCCAACGCTTCGTCGTACGCATTCGTGTGTAGACTTTGAGTGCCGCCGAGCACGGCGGACAGCGCTTCGATCGTGGTGCGCACGACGTTGTTCAGCGGATCCTGCGCGGTTAGGCTGACGCCGGAGGTCTGACAATGCGTACGCAGCTCGAGCGAACGAGAGTCCTCAGGCGCGAAACGCTCGCGCACCAGCTCCGCCCAGAGCCCACGCGCCGCCCGCAACTTGGCGATTTCCATGAAGAAATTCATACCAGTCGCGAAGAAGAACGACAGCCGCGGCGCGAATTGATCGATGTGGAGGCCGCGCGCGAGCGCCGCTCGGATGTACTCGAGGCCGTCGGCGAGCGTGAAGCCGAGCTCGAGATCGAGCGTCGCGCCGGCTTCCTGCATGTGATAGCCGGAAATCGAAATCGAATTGTAGCGCGGCATGTGTAGGCTTGCGTACTCGATGATATCAGCGACGATGCGCATCGACGGCGTGGGCGGATAGATGAAGGTGTTCCGCACCATGAACTCTTTGAGGATGTCGTTCTGAATCGTACCGCTGAGCTGCGCGGGCGCGACGCCTTGCTCTTCCGCCGCGACGATGTAGCTGGCCAAGATTGGCAGCACGGCGCCGTTCATGGTCATCGACACGCTGGTCTGGTCGAGCGGAATTCCGTCAAACAGCCGCTTCATGTCCTCGACCGAATCGATCGCGACGCCGGCCTTGCCCACGTCACCCGAGACGCGCGGGTGGTCGCTGTCGTAGCCGCGATGCGTAGCTAGGTCGAACGCGACGCTGAGCCCGCGCTGGCCTGCGGCCTGACAGCGCTTGTAAAATGCGTTGCTCTCTTCGGCCGTTGAAAACCCTGCATATTGCCGGATTGTCCAGGGGCGAGAGGCGTACATGGTGGCGCGCGGACCGCGCCGGTACGGGAATTCGCCCGAGCTCGCGTCGAGGTGCCCGATCCCGGTCAGATCCTCGCCGGTGTACAGCGCGTGCAGCAGAATACCTTCGGGTGTATTCGTAATCAGCGTGTCCGGATCCCGCCCGTCGAGCTCGCCTCGCGCTAGCTCGAGAAACCTCTCGCGCGTGCCCGGCTTCAACCCGCCCGGCATGCTCAGGCTCTCTTACGCGCCCGGACTATGCGCTCGAGAGCAACGCCCGCACTGCGCGCCAGAACGTCCGCTCGGCGTGTGGCCTCGGTCGATTCACTGAAGCCCGCCATCAGCACGATCAGGCTGGCGCGCTCGGAGACGTTCACTGCGCGCGCGTAGCAATCGCCGCCCGGCGCAACGCCCCACCTGCCCTCGAGCTCCGTCAGCGCGGCGAGCTGAGCGAATGGACCAAAATAATAGCCAACGCGCGCGGCTGCATCGAGCAAGCTGCCGTTGCCCGAAGGCACATTGAGTACGCGGAGCTCTGCCGGCGTTGCGAGCGAGAAGCTGCCGCCGCGCACCTCGAAGCTGGTGTTGCGAATCGCGAACACCAACACGCGCACGGGACGCAGCCCCTCGCACAAGCCGGCCACGACTTGCTCGGGAGATTCGGCGGTCTCCAAGTCGGCGACGGCAGCCTCGAATTCGAGAGCCCAGGGCGGGCCCGCTGCCTCGAACGCTGCGGCCGTGAACGGCTTGGGGCGGCGCAAGCTCAGCACCGGCTCGTTGCTAGCGTCCTCCTCCGGCTGGGACTCAGTCACCGAAACTTCCAGCCGCGTTTGGCCCGGCGCGGGCGCGAGCGGCGTGCCGATCAGATCGGCATCGTGCAATTCGACCAAGGCGCCGGACAGCCTCGATGGAAAAATCCCGGTGGCGTGTAGACTTTCGATCGCGCCGGTTAGCTCGGTGAACGACGCACGCAACACGCGCACCGGCACTTTCAGATGGAACGCAAACTCACTGGCCACGTGCGCGTCCAGTACGTCGACCGCCGCCACGTCGATCCGCTCCGCTCGCGGATCACGGTGAACGGGCAAGGCGAGCAAGCGCTCACACATGCCAGCCGGCAACGCCCGGACCAAATCCGGCAGCGGGCGCACGCTGTGAATCGCGGGAAAATCGGCACGATCCAAGGCGCGCTCGAGCAGCGGGACCAGCTCCGGATAAAGATCGTTGACCGTTTGCGTCAAAGAGACGCCACGCTTCACCGCCTCGAATAGGGCTGCTTCGACCTGCGTAGGAGCGGCTCCACTATGAATGAGTCGGCGGGCGAGCTCTGCGGACAAGGCACCTGATGTTAGCGGGCGAGCAAGCGCGGCACAATCTTCCGCGGGCATGCCTCGAGTTTCAACAATCAGTCATGGAACTGAAAAACTACCTCGGTCCGGCGCACCAGCCCGAGCTCGTCGCGGGCAGCCCGCTCCACGGCGGCCGGGTCGTCCTTGATTCGGGCGACTTCGGCCCGCAGCTCCCAGATTTGCTGGGACAGCCGCGAGACTTCGTCGTCGGCGCGCGCCTTTTCCTCACGCAAGCCTTGTAGACGGGGTAGCCCGGTCGCCGAAAGCATCAGCATGGGGACGGAAATAGCGGCCATCGCCAGAACGGCCAGGGGCATGACCCGTTGCACGAAGAGGGACCCTGAGCTCACCTATCGAAGCTCTCACAGCCGCGAGACTAGGGCCAGAAATCGGCTATGGTCCGCAGCAATTCGCTCTCGTTGGACGGCGGTGCCTGGATGCCCAGCCGCCCCCGAGAGCCCATGCCGGTCCCAGACGAAGAAGTACCCATGAGCGAGACGGATATCCTGAGCGCGGAGCTCGAGCGACTGTTCGAGCTGCCCGATCTGCTGAAGCTGAGCCGAGACGTTTTGGGCTTCGAGCCGGAGAGCATCGGCGGCACGGCGGCCAAGGCGTCGTTTGCCGGCGCGCTCACCGCGCACTGCTTGGAGCACGACGCGGTCGAGGCGCTGTGCGACGCGCTCCTGGCGACTCACGGCGAAGTGAACGCGAAAGTCGCGGATTTGCGTGTTACTGGCGTGGTACTGGACGAAGAGCTGAAACCGGGCGCTGAGCTCGGTCCGTATGTGATCCTGAGCAAGATCGGCGAAGGGCGCCTGGCCATTTCGTACGTGGCTCACAAGGAGGGTGCCGACTATCGCCTCAAGGTCTTGCGCCGCGAGGCGACTCGGGATCAACGCGGACTGCAACGCTATTTGACGGTCAATCGGCTGATCGCCCGAATCGAACATGCGGGGCTGCCGCGACAGTTGAGCGCGGGGCGCGTCGGTGATCGCTATGTCGTCAGCCATTCGCAGGTCGAAGGCCAGCCGTTGTCGGCGCGCATCACGCGCACCGGGCCGCAGCACATCAACGAGGCCAAGGCAATAATCCGCGGCATTCTGCAGCCTCTGGCAGCGTTGCACGCGCGCCGCATCGCCCACGGTGATCTGCGGCTGGACAACGTGCTGATCACCCGCTCGGCCGGCGGCGTGCAGGGCGTGCTGCTCGTCGATGCAGGCTCGGACCGTTTGCGTGCACGCGCCCGCGTCGTCAACGGACGGAACGAGCTGTTCTCGACGGTGGGCTCGCCGCGCACGGTGTCGCCAGAGCAGATCCGCGGCCTGAGCGCGGACGCCGCCAGTGACGTCTATTCGTTCGGCGCAATGCTGTACGAGATCCTGAGCGGTAAGCCGCTCTTCGGCGACAAATCTGCGCTCGACGTGGCCTTTGCACACCTCACGCTCGAACCTCCGCCGCCGAGCAGCGTCGCGCCGCGCGGCTGGATCCCAAGAGAGCTGGACGAGCTCGTGTTGCGACTGCTGAGCAAGGATCCGGCGCGTCGTCCACAGAGCGCCGATGACGTGCTGGCGCTATTCGACGATACCAAGCCGTCGACCGTACGAAACCCGGACGTTACCATCACGCCCGCCGAGCTCGACGCGAAGCTCGAGGCAGTACTGAAGAACCCGACCGACGACCTTGCCGCGCTCAGCCTGGAAAGCAGCGTGGAATCCGGCGCAGATCCGCAGAGGGTCGCCGAGGGCCTCAGCCTGGCGGCGGAAGCGACCGAAGACAACGAGTCCGGCAAGGACGCCAAGAAGAGCCTCTTGTTCCGTGCGGCGCGCTTGTACGTCGACGGCGAACGTGATCTGGAAAAGGCGGAACGCGTCTACCAGCAGCTCACGGAGCTCGATCCGGACGACAACGTGGCGCAGAGCGGCCTTGAAGACACCCGTCGGCGCCTACGCAAGTTCGAAGAGGTCGTGGAAATGCTGCTCGCGCGCGCCGAGAAATCAGACAGCGCGAGCGACCGCGCGCGCGCGTTCTCCGAGATCGGCAAGCTGTACGCGACGGAGCTGAAGGACACCGAGCAAGCGTTGGTCGCTTTCACCCAAGCTCTGTGCGAGGACCCGACGGAAGCCGCAGTGATCTTAGAGATCGAAAGGCTGGCGGGCAGCAATCAAGAAGCCTGGACCGAGGTCTTGAGCAACTGCGCCGGCAGCACGGAAGACGACACGGTCGACGTGGACACTCGCCACGCGATCTTCAATCGCATGGGGCGTTGGTACGTCGACAAGCTAAAGCGGCCTGATTTGGCCCTGCCTTGCTTCCAGACTGTGGTCGAAAACGAGCCCGCGGACGAGATTGCGCTCGAGGGCATGACGCAGATCTACCGCAAGGCCCAGCAGTGGTCCGAGCTGGGGATGGTGCTCACGCGCCGGGCAGACGCCGCGGCCACGCCAGCACACGCTCGCGAGCTGCGCGCCGAAGCCGCAGAGATCCTCGAGCTGCGCTTGAACGATACGAGCAGCGCCCGTCAACTGTACGAGCAGATCGAGAGCGAAGACCCGGGGCAAGCGAAAGCCAGCGAGGCCCTGGCGCGGATCTACGAACGGACTTCGGATTTTCCGGGTCTGCTCAGGATCCTGGAGCGTCGCGCGGATGCTCAACGCGGTGAGGAAAAGCAGAAAACCCTGTGCCGCATCGCCGAGGTCTACGAGACGACCCTAAACGACGACGACCAAGCGCTGAAGCGCTATCAAGAGGCGCTCGCTATCGACGCCTCGAACCTGGAAGCGCTGCGCGGTCTCGACCGCTTGTACTCGAAGCTCGCGCGCTTTCAGGATCTGCTCTCCAATTTGACGCAGCAGGTGGAAGTCGCGGCCACGCCGCGCCAGAAAGTAACGCTTTGGGAGCGCATTGCCGCGATTTACGACGAAGAATTCCTGAACCACGAGAAGGCGGCCGAAGCGCTGGAGCGTGTACTCTCACTCGACACGTCGAGCGAGAACGCGTTGACTTCGCTGATCCGCCACTACCGCGCGCTGGATCGCTGGGAGAACGTAGCCAGCCTGTATGAGCGCCAACTGAAGCTCATCACCGAGGCACCGCGCCGACTGGCGTTGCTCCTGCAGCGCGGCAAAGTGTTATCCGAGCAGATCGGTTCGCCCGAACGCGCGATGCAAGCCTACGACGCCGTGCTCGAGATCGACCCGCAACACGCCGGCGCGCTCGAGGCCCTAGCCCACCTGCGTGAATCAACGGGCGACGCGGACGCCGCTCTGGCTGCCCTGGAGATCCTGGCTAGCCGCGCTACCTCGCCGGAAGCCAAGGCCGAGCAGTACATTCGCGCAGCCAAGGTGCTCGAAGGGCGTGGTGATCGCGACGGAGCGATCGAGCGTTACAAGCGCGCGCTCGACGCCAACCCGAAAGATTCGACCTCGGCCGCTGCGCTGCGCGAAGCGTACACCGCGCGCGGAGACGTGAACGCCGCAATCCAGCTGCTCGAGAAGGAAATTGCGCAGACCGAGGGTGAGCTCGCCAAGGCGCGTTTGGCCGGCCAAATTGCGATTCTTTCGCGAGATCGGCTGAAGGACGAGAAGCGCGCAGAGGAAGCCGCAAAGCGCGCGCTCGCCTTCGACCCAACGAACCTCGACGCGCTCACGGTGCTGGGCGACATCGCCTTCGACGCGAAGCGCTTCATGGAAGCCGTGGCGCACTACGAGCTGCTTGCTGCACGCGCCGACTCGCTGGACAAGAAGGCCGCCGCGCGTCTGCTCGTGCGCTACGTCGACGCGCTGAGCCAAACCGGCTCCACCGAAAAAGCTCTCGCGCCGATGGACACTTTGCTGCGCATCGCACCGGACGACTCGGACGCGCTGGCGCGGGTCGCGCTAGTGACGTTCGAGCACGGGTCTCCGAAGCGAGCCGCGGAGCTGTATCAGGATCTCTTGACGCGTTTCGACAACGTGCTGCCCGTCGAAGCTCGAGTGAAGGCCCATTACCGCTACGGCGAAGCGCTGCGCCTGGCGGGCGACATCGAAGGCAGTCTCGCGCCGCTCAGCGAAGCGGCGGATCTCGATCCGAGCGCGGCCGAACCGCTCGTGGCTCTGGCCAAGGTCTACGAAGCTCAAGAAAATTGGGTCGAAGTGATCAAGGTCAAGACTCGCCATCTGGACAGCGCAACCGGCGACGAGCGCATTCAGCTCTTGGTCGACGTGGGCGATCTCGCCTCAGGCAAGCTCAATGACCGGGCCCAGGCGACGAAGAGCTTCGTCGCCGCGCTCGAAGAGCGCCCAGACGATCGCCGCCTGCTGAGCAAGCTAATGCAGCTGTACAGCGAGGACAAAGATTGGAACAAGCTGGTCGACGTCGTGCTGCGGCTTGCCGAGTTCGTCGATGACCCAAAGCAGAAGGTGAAGTACCTGCACACGGCCGCGATCGTCACCGCAAGGCAGATCGGGGATCCGGCACGCGCCCTCGAGTTCTATGCGCAAGTGCTGGCGCTCGAGCCCGGCTTCGACAAAGCGCTGAGCGAAGCCACCGAGCTCGAGCGAGACCGCGGCAATCACGCAGGCGTCGAGCGGCTCCTGAAGCAGAAGCTCGAGTTCGCGAGCGCGGCGGACGACCATGCTGGCATGCTCCAGGCATTCACCGCGCTCGGCGAGCTGTACGAAAAGGGCATGGGCCAAATCGATCAGGCGATCGACGCACTGGAGGCCGCGCAAACGCTCGAGCCGGACAACCGTGAGCGCACCGAGCACCTGAGCAACCTGTACGTCACCGATCCTGCTCGTTATCTCGACAAGGCCGTAGCTTCGCAGACGGTGTTGCTGCGCCAAAACCCGTACCGGCACGACTCGTACAAGACGCTGCGCCGGCTATACACGGAGACCAAGCAGGCCGACGCTTCTTGGTGTTTGTGCCAAGCCCTCACTGTGCTGAACCTGGCCGAGCCCGACGAGGAGCGGTTCTACAGGCGCATGCGTTCCGAGACAGCGGCGCCCGCGCAAACCGCATTCTCCGAGGATGACTGGTTGGATTTCGTCATGCATCCGCAAGCCGATCCCTTGCTCACCAGTGTCTTCGCGCTAATCGAGCCGATCGTCATCGCGCGGCGCAGTCAGGCCATCCAGGACCTCGGCTACGATCCGAGCTACGCGGTCGACGTGACGAGCCACACGGCGCCGGTTTGCCAAAGCCTCTACTACGCGGCCGGCGTGCTCGGCATCCCAGTGCCGCCCGCATACGAGAACCCGAACGACCCAGGCGGGATCTCGTTCCTGTTTGCCACTGAGCCGTCGCTCGTGCTCGGCACCACTGCGCTGCGCCCCGATGTGCCGTTGCAGCCTGCGGCGTTCATCGCGGGGCGGCAGCTAACGTTCTTCCGCCCCGGCCTGTACCTGCGTCATTTGCTCGGCTCCGGAACTGCGCTTAGGTCGTGGTTTTTCGCCGCGATCAAGCTCACGTCGCCCCAGTTTCCAGTGTCACCGGAGCTTGAAGGCGCCGTGAATGAAGCCTACCACGCCCTCGAAGCCGGCTTGGTCGGGCAGATGCGCGATCAGCTAACACGCGTGGTCTCGAAATTGCTGACGTCCGGAGCAGCTCTCGACCTGAAACGCTGGGTCGCAGGCGTCGACATGACCGCCGATCGCGCAGGTTTCGTGCTCGCCCACGATCTCGAAACCGCTACCCAAGTCGTCAAGGCTTCCGACGAAAGCGCCAGCGCCGTCTCGCCAGACGAGCGCTTCAAAGAGCTCTCCCTCTTCGCCGTCAGCCCGCAATACTTCGAGATCAGGCAGAGATTGATGATCTCGGTGGATAGCTGAGTCTCGCTCTTGGCGAACCGCCTCTCTCCGTTGCGCGCGAAGCGCCGCACGCGTCTCTCCGTTGCGCGCGAAGCGCCGCACGCATCTCTCCGTTGCGCGCGAAGCGCCGCACGCCCGGTTCTTTTTCCTCTCCGGTGCGCGCGAAGCGCCGCACGCTTC
>OLLW01000449.1_pt1 | contig 14234 bp, 12 predicted proteins | sample 1604611 | NCBI WGS metagenome assembly OLLW01 (sample SAMEA104055725, study PRJEB20765) | soil metagenome | biome: Arctic tundra; feature: Polygonal ground; material: soil | place: USA | collected 2011-09 | depth 0-0.5 m | reverse complement strand
CGGAGCTGAACACCGGCGCAGGTCGAAGCCAGCGCCAACGACGAGTGAGCATCGGCTGTTTTGCCGTCTTGTTCCCGCAATTTGCCGCGAGGTCGGCGCGTTTGGATGAATTTCGACACGCGTTTGGCGCGCAGTGTGCTTCACTCAGCCAGTTTCTTTTACGGGTCGGCGTGTGGTGCGCCCAGTTCGGGAAAGCGCGTTTTGGGATTAATTCACGCGACGGCGAGTGCTCACCGAGCGGCTGAGCGACGATGACAGAGGCGCTTAGCGTGCAGCGCGTCCAGAGCCCAGAGGCTCTCGCTGACTTGGCGGAAGAATGCAGGGCCCTCGCGTTCGCCATGCAGCCGCGCTCGCCGTTCGCCATGAGCGACTGGTTACAGCTCTGGTGGCGGCATTTCCGCGAGGACCGGTTGCTGGTTCGCGACGAATTTTACGTCCACGCGCTGCGCAATGCAGAAGGCGCGTTGCGCGCACTCGCTCCGCTGGTGCTGACCGAACGCCCGGCTACGGGGCCACTTCGCAGTCGCAGCCTCGTGTTCTTCGGTAGTGACAAGAACGTAACGGAGCTGCGCGGTTTGATCTGCGCGCCCGAGCATGAGGCCGCGGCGGTGCGCGCACTGCTGGCTCACCTCGCGAAGCGCAGCGACGAATGGGACTGGTTCGTCTGGAATGGCGTACGCGCGAACAGCGAGGCTTACGCGGTTTTGTCTGAAGCCGACAACTTCGAGTGGCGCCACGACACGATCGACTACGTGCTGCTGCTGCCTCCCACATGGCAGGAGTTCCGCGCGACTCGCTCGCGGAACATCAAGGAGTCCATGCGCAAGTGCTACAATTCGCTGAAACGCGCCGAGCACCACTTCGAGCTCCGAGTGATCGAGCATTCGGCTGAGCTGCCCGGCGCTCTGAATCGCTTTTTCGCGCTGCACGCGCTGCGCGCCGATGCTCCGCACTTGGTCCACCATGAAGACGTGTTCGCGGCGCCGCGAGCGCGTGACCTGCTGCTGGCTCTAGCGACTTCGCCCGGCGCAGACGCCTCGCAACTTCGCGTTTTCGAGCTGGAGATCGCAGGTCGCGTGGTGGCCTCACGGCTTGGGTTTTTGATGGGGGACGAGCTGTACCTGTATTTTTCCGGATACGACCCGGCTTGGAGCGCCTTCAGCGTGATGACCACGACTGTCGCCGAAACCGTCAAGTGGGCGATTGACCGCAAGCTTCGGCTCCTGAATCTGTCACCGGGCACTGACGTGTCCAAGACTCGTTGGGGTGCGCTGCCGATCACAACCTGCACCGGCGTGCTCTTGCCACCGAGGCGCCGCGCGCGCCTGACCTTCGAAGTGCTTCAGGAGCTGAGCCGTCGCAGCCAGCCCGGCACAATGCTCGGCAAAGTCGTGAAAGTGGCCCGGCGTAACGGCTAGCAGCCCGTGCTACTTTTCGACCGCGACGGCCACGAGAGTCGGCGAAAGCACACGCTCGGCCCTTTCGAGGTCGATTTTCAAGCACAACGCCACCCGTGCGTTCCCCGAATCAGTGCTGAGCTATGCTCGTCTTCCGGTGAGCGCGTGAAGAAACCTGCGGCCAAGACTCCGGCGGGCGCGTCAGTCAAAGAAGACGCGCTCACTCGCTATCGCGACAAGCGCGACCCGCTTCGCACGAACGAGCCATTCGCTGCCGAGCACAAGCCGGCGGCGCGCGAGACCCGCAGCGGGCGCTTCGTGGTGCACCTGCACGATGCCACGCGCCCGCACTACGACGTGCGCTTGCAGATCGGCGGCACACTGAAGAGCTTCGCCGTGCCACGCGGCCCAAGCCTCTCGGCGGGCGACAAGAAGCTCGCCGTGCTGACCGAGGACCATCCGCTCGAATATTTGGAGTTCGAGGAAGTGATCCCGGACGGCAACTACGGCGCGGGCGCGATGATCGTCTGGGACGTGGGGCGCATTCGCTATCTAGAGACGACCGCCGAGCGCGGGCTCGAGATCGGCAAGCTCGACTTCGAGTTGGACGGCTTCAAGCTGCACGGCCGCTTCGCGCTGGTGGCGACCGGGCGCCGCAAGGCAGAGAGCCCGGGCGGCAAAAAGGCCAACGAATGGCTACTGATCAAGAAGCAAGACGCCTTCGCGCACCCGCCGGGGGATATCTTGGTCGAGCAGCCCCACAGCGTGATGTCCGGGCTGACCGTCGCCGAGCTTGCCGAGCGCGAGCGCGTCGTCCGCGAGCTCGAAGCGGAAGCGGAGGCCCTGGGCGCGCTGCGGGCCCCCGTCGAGATCAGCGCGGCGGTGCCCATGCTGTGTGCTCTGAGCGGCGCCGAGCTGAGCGACCCGAGCCGCCTGTACGAGCTCAAGATCGACGGCGTGCGTATCGTCGCTGACAAGCATGGGCGCGCGGTGGCGCTCCGTTACCGAAACGGCCGCGCCGCGAGCTCGAGCTACCCGGAAATTGCGCGCGCCGTGGCCACGCTGGCGCCGGAGCGCGTGGTCCTCGACGGCGAGGTCGTGGCCTTCGACGAGCAGGGGCGGCCGAGCTTTCAGCGCATCGCGCCGCGCATTCACGCCGAGCGCCCGCTGGACGTGAAGGCGGCCATGAACGAAGTCCCAGTGAGCTATCTGGTCTTCGACTTGCTCGCGCTCAATGACTTCGATTTGCGGCCTCTGCCGCTGTCTGCGCGCAAATCCCTGCTACTCACGCTGGTTCGAGGCAAAGGTTACGTGCGCGCGCTCGATCATCTCGAAGGCGAGGGTCAGGCGCTGTTCGACTTGTGCCGCGCACAGCGCCTGGAAGGTGTCGTGGCCAAGCGCGCGGATTCGCCGTATCGGCACGGCCCGCGGCGCACGGAAGATTGGGTCAAGATCAAGACCGAGCGCGACGACGAGTTCGTAGTGGTCGGTTTCATGCGCGGCAAGGGCACGCGCGGCCCGCTGGGAGCGCTGTGCGTCGCGAGCTACTCCGGTGAGCGCCTTCTTTATCGAGGTCGAGTGGGCAGTGGCCTCGATGCCGCCATGCTGAGCACCCTGGAGCAGACGCTACAAGCGCTGCGGGTCGACGAATTCCCGGCGCATGGCAGCCCGCCCGAAGACGCGAAGGGCGCAGAGTGGGTGCGTCCAGAGCTCGTCGTCAGTGTGCGCTTCTTGGGCTTCACCGAAGGTGAAGCGCGCTTGCGCGCGCCGGTGTTTCAAGGCCTGCGCAGCGATCTCAGCGCCGGCGACTGCCGCGCCGCGCCGCCTGATGAATTGATTGAAGAGGCCCCCGCGTTGCCGCCCGCCGAGCCCAGCCCACCTCACGCCGGCAGCGCCACCACGCGCGTCGCGATCACCAACTCGGCAAAGGTATTCTGGCCCGAAGAGGGCTACACGAAGGGCGATCTATGCGCGTATTACGCCGCGATCGCCGAGGTCATGCTGCCGTTTTTGCACCAGCGCCCCGTGGTGCTCGTGCGTTACCCCGACGGCATTGCCGGCAAACATTTTTATCAGTGGAACGTGCCGGTCGGCACACCGGAGTGGATCGAGCGCATCGAGCTAGTCGACGAAGACGACCCGGGCGGCCAGAAGAAGACGCTGTTTTTGGTCGATAGCGCGGACGCTTTGGTGCACATCGCAAACTTGGGCTGCATTCCGCTACACGTGCTGGCCGCACGGCGCGCCTCGCTCGACCAGTGCGATTTCCTCACCGTCGATTTCGATCTCGGCGAGCGCCCCTTCTCCGACGCCGTGCGCTTGGCGCTCGATCTGCGCGCGATCTTGGATGACGTCGGCTTGGTCGGGTTTCCGAAGACCTCGGGGCAAAAAGGTTTGCACGTGCTGGTGCCGCTGGGCCCCGGCGTGAATTACGACACTGCCAAGCTGCTCGTCGAGCTGCTCGGGCGCCTGATTACCGATAAGAACAAGGCGATCGCGACGATGGAACGGCGCGTCAGTCAGCGCGGCTCGCGCGTGTACGTCGATACAGGGCAAACCGGACCGTCGCGCACGATCGTCGCTCCCTATTCGGTGCGCGCGCACGCCGGCGCCACGGTGTCCGCGCCCATCGCTTGGGAAGAGCTGCATGTTGCGCTCGACACTTCGCGCTTCAGCATGCTCACGATGCCCGGTCGCGTGCTGGAAGTCGGCGACCCCCTTTCAGGCTTCATGAGCGCACGCCCGGACATTCCTGCGGCCGTGGCCGCGCTCTCCAAATACCTTTAGTACTACTTGGTCACTTCCGTCTCGAGATCGCGAGGCCATGGAGGCTGATGAATTTTGGCCGTGCAGTGAGCCCAACCGTCTTGCGTCACCTCCCACTGTCGAGGCAGCAGGCGCCCGGTTCACCCCGTCGGGTGTTCCGAAGCGGCTTCGCCGGCTCTCTCGTTTACTCGTGTCCGCTCGCGCCGATCGTGATCTGCTCCTGCTCAAGAACTGACTAAGTAGTACTAGAGCAGGCACTGCTCGAGCACGTCCGCGTTCGGTGCGCTCATCGCGCAGTCGAACGCATGACGCGACACGCGCGCACTGCACTCGCGGAACTCCGGGTCGTCCTTGGCCTTGTCGCGGGCTTGGATCTGCAGCTTGTGCAGCTCGGCCGCGTTCGTCCCTGGGCGATCCGAGCTCACGAGCAGCTCGACGTAGTGGTCGAGCAGCGCGTCGCACTCGTCGTGCGAGGGCGGCTTGCCGCACGCACTGAGCAGCAGCACGGCCGAGCCGGCGAACAGCGCCGTCCGCGCGCGCCGAGCCGAGCCAACGCTCATCGAAAACAATCGTCGACGATCTCTTGAGAGGTTTTGGCGTTGTGCACGCACTGCATGGCACGCTGCGTGATGCGCTTGCCCACGCAATCTTTGAGCGTGTTGGTGGCCAGCGCCTTCTTGGTCTCGTCGACCTGCGCTCCGACAGACTTGGCGTCGATGCCACCGCCGTTCTTCTCCAGCTCAAGTGTGGCGATTCGTTCCACGATCTCCTGGCACTCCTTGTCGGAGGCCGGGTGCCCGCAGCCCGAACTGAACCCAAACGAGAGGATGGGCAGCAAGAAGGAGAACGTGAGCCAGCGGAGCGAACGCATGCGGTCCGCGCTTTTTGCCCGCTTCCCGGCTGTAGGGCAACTGCGGATTTTCGCCCTGCTTCGCGCGGCCCGAGCCCGGGATCTGCGGGGCAGAGTCGGCCTCCTACGCCGAAATCTGGACGTGTGTGCAGGTGCTGCTAGCTTCTCTAGGGATGGCTAGGACTCGCGCCAGCAGCGCCCCGCGACCGACTCCGGAGCTGCTGCTTCGGAAGGCGACGCTCGCGCGTACGTCCGGCACACGAGCGAAATATGCAGAGCGTGGGCTGGCTTTCAGCGCCGGAGTCGACCGCACGACGCGTGCTCTGCTGCTGCGCCAGTTGTATCTCTCGCATATGGAGGCACGGCGCTTCGAAGAGGCCCTGCAGGCCGCGGATCTGATGATCCAAGCCGACATCATGCCCGACGTCGCCCGCCAAGACGCCGCTCGTGCGTGTCTCGGCTTGAGTGACCGCGAGCGCGCCGTCGCGCACCTGCGCTTGGCCAGCCGCGTGAGCCCGCCTGCGCGCCGCGCCTTTCACTTGTGGACGCTGGGCAGCGTTTTGTACCTCATGGGCCACTTCAGGGAGGCAGCGGGCGCGCTGCTCCGCGCCTCCCGTTGGGGCACTACCGAGAAGCCGCTGTACCTCGCGCAGGCCGGCCTGGCAAAGCACGCGGCCGGCGAGGCCAGCCCGGACCTCGCGGGCCTCCGTGAGCGCCTGGCGGACGCACCCTGCGGCCAAGGCTACGGCCAGTTCGTGCTCGGTGAGCTCGCCTACGTCGAGGGTGATTTTGTCGCCGCCCGGCAGTATTTGCGCTTGTTCGTGAAACGCACGACGAGCGGCCGCGTAGCGTTAGAGGTGGCTTTGTCCGGCGAAATCGCGCACGCGCGGCGCCTGGTGCGAGCCATGCGCTCTGGCCAGCGCGGCGCCGCATAGTGCTACATTAGCCCACCCGTTTTGAAACCTCGCCCCGCTTCCGCAGGTACTGAAGACGTGAAGGCTTTCCGCTCCGCACAGGTTCAGCTCGGTCTCGGCGTCGCGCTCGCCGTGTTGTGTTGGCTCGCGCCCAGCGTGGCGCACGCCGCGCCCGAAGGCAGCGACGCGTTCACGCGCGCTGTCGAAAAGGGCCCGCTGTACGCCGCGCTAGCGGCGTTCGCAGGTGGCTTCGTGGTCAGCCTCACGCCCTGCGTTTACCCGATGGTTGCGGTCACGGTCAGCATCTTCGGTGCCTCGCAAGCCAAGAGTCGCTGGGCCGGCGCCGGGCTATCCGCTTCGTTCGTGCTCGGCATCATCGCCATGTTGGTGCCGCTCGGCGTGAGCGCCGGCATGAGCGGGGCTATCTTCGGCTCACTATTGCAGAGCCGCGTGGTCGTGCTGGGGATGGCCGCGCTGTTCTTGGTCCTCTCTAGCGCCATGTTCGGCGCGTTCGAGTTCGCGCTGCCTGCCGCGCTCACCAACCGCTTGGCCGTGATGGGCGGCATTGGCTACAAGGGCGGCTTCCTTCTGGGCATGGCGTGCGCGTTGATCGCCGCGCCCTGTACCGGCCCGGTGCTCGCCGGCATCCTCACTTTCATCGGTAAAACTCGCAATCCCATGCTCGGCGCCGGCGCCATGACGGCGTTCGGTCTCGGCTTGGGCGCGCCCTTCTTCGCGGTCGGCGCCTTCGCGATCCAGCTGCCCAAGAGCGGCGCGTGGATGGTGCACGTCAAATCCATCTTGGGGATTGCGCTGGTCGTGTTCGCGTTTCACTTCATGAGCGCCGCGTTCCCGTTGCTCACGCGCTACGCGGAAGCCTCCGTGATGTTCTTCGTGATCACCGGCGGCTTGGTCGTCGTCGGCGCGTTGCTCGGCGCCGTGCATCGCGAGTTCGGCGAGCCAGGTACACCGGTCAAGGTCGCCAAGGGTCTCGGTATCGTGCTGATGAGCGGCGGCCTATTCATGCTCATCGAAGGCGCCATCAAGCCGCGGGAAGGCATCGTGACCTGGGAGCACCAGGTCGAGATCGCGCGCGGCCGCGCCCAGCGGGAGAACCGCCCTATGCTGGTGGATTTCGGCGCCGCCTGGTGCGCCGCCTGCAAAGAGCTCGACAAGGTCACCTTCTCGTCGCCCAACGTGGCCTCGGAAATGAGCCGCTTCGTCAACCTCAAGGTCGACGCCACGAACGACGACGACCCGCAGATCGCAGCCACGCTGGCGTCGTTCAAGGTCGTCGGCCTGCCCACTGTCGTGCTCTTCGATTCGCACGGCAAAGAAGCCGCCCGCTACAACGACTTCGTCCCCCCGGAGCGCTTTCTACCCGCGATCCGCGCGATCGAATAGCCCGGTCTCAGTCCGCGAAGTGGGACGCGCGCGAGCGTCAGGGACTGCAGCGGTGCCTTTGCATCGGTGCTGTCTGTGTAAATGTTTTGCAGGGCGACAGGGCTCCGCTTCGCGGCTCGTTCCTTGTTTGTCTAGGGCTCGAAATCGCGCGGAGGCGGCGGCGCCTTTGACGGTTTGGCGGGCGCCTTTGCTGGTTCGTCGCCGTCCGCGAGTGGCGCGGCTTGGGGTTTGGGCTTGGGCGCTGCTCCCGGCGCCGCACCGGCCGGCGCCGCGCCTGGTGGCTTCGGCTTCGCCTTCGCCTTCGCCTTCGCCGGCGCTTTCTTCGCGTTGGCCTCCGCGGCCTTCGCCGCTTCGGCGGCGGCCTCGGCGCTCGGAGTCTCTGCGCCCAGCGCGCCGAGCGAGCCATCGTCGGTGTCGACGGCTTTGCTCACGGTAGCCAAAAGTCGCTCACTCTCGCCGCGCACTTCGGCGCCGCGCAGCTTCATCAACGCGATCAGCTTGTGCGCGTCCGCGAGGTTCTTCTTCACTTCGTCCTGCTTGTCGGCGGGCGCCGCGGCGAAGTCTTCGTCGACGCTTGCGTCGAGCCCACCCGCCGTCAACTCCAGGCCGTCGAGCGCTTCGTCGGCCTGTCTCAGCTCGCCGATGGAGCGCAGCAAGCTGGTCGCCGAAGTCTCGACTTGCCCGACGAATGACGCGGTTTGTCGATCTTTGGGGCGCTCGCTGGTCCGCACTGCAGCACTCGCTGACTCCGGCTTTTCGCTCGAAGGATTCTGATCGAGCCGCATGCGCAGCCCCCAGCGGCTCAGCTTCAGTGCTTCCTCGTGCAAACGCTGCCCGACTTCATCGCTCGAAGCTTGCGGTGTCAAACCGAGCGCGTGCGCCACGCTCAGGCGTGCGAGCTCCGGCAAGTGCGGCGCTTGCTCCATCTGCAGCTGCAGCAAGAACAGACCGACGAAGAACTCGTCGTAACGCGGATCACCCGCCGCGTAGTACTTGCCCTGCGCGACCGTGGACTGATTGCGCGCTGCGAACACGCCGCAAGCCGGCAGGGTAGCGAGGCTGCACGCCAGCGCGAGCGCAGCGCCGGCAGCGAGCGTCGCGATCCGCGCGGATTTAGCCTTTGCGATTAGTGACATGCGAGCGTCGCTCCCCAGAGCTCATCGTGTCCGGCGCTAGTGAGGATGAATAGCGACGTCACCGTGCCCGGAGTGCTCGCCAGCGACCCTTGTCCGGCGTTGGCGCCCTTCGGCGAAACCAGCACACTTTGCCCAACGGGGCTCAGATCCGCCGAGAAGCTTTGCACGCGCACTTGGTACTGCCCGGAGCTGCCTTCGGTCCACTGCACGAGCCAGCGATCCGCGGCGAGCGCGGAAAGCGTGGGCGAAATCGCGCCGCCGCTGCCGCCCGTGAGCAACGCGCGTGCCGCGCTGGGTGCCGCGCCCGGCTTCGTGAGCGACACGAACAGCTGCCACGGCGCGTCCGGCGTGTCGCGCCCGGCAAAGGCCACCACGGCGCCCGCCGCGCTGCCCGCGATCACCGGTGTGCCGAGTAGCTTGGGCGCATTGGGGATCTCGGCGAGCTCGGACTTCTTCGCGCCGTCGCTGGCGACGAAGCCGAGCAGCACGCTGCCCGATTGCCCGCCGCGTCGAAACGTTACGCCGTAACCAAAATCACCGACCTGCGCCGAGCGCGGCTCGGTGATCTTCACGCTCGTCTCGAGCGGCCAGACCAAGCTCGTGCTGCCGGCGACCACGCGCGAGAAGCCAGCGTCGCTGACGCCCAGTGTGAACGGCGGGATCTCGTCCACGGTGTGCGCCGAGCGCAACGCGCGATCGTCGCGGTCCACGAAGAACGCTAGCGAGCCCGAATGCGTCAGCGGCACTACGCCGCGCACGGCGTCCTTGCCTTCCTCTTCGAAGGCTTGCACGACATCCAGCGTGTCTGTGCTCAGACGCACTCCGATGCCTTTGGTTTTGCTCGCAGCGAACCCCAACGCCAGCTGACTTTCGTTCGTCAATTTGGCCGCGTACGGCGGCACGCTGCGTTCCACGTTAGCGAAGATGCGCGCTGCAGGCAGCGCCAGCTTGCAACCAGCGGGCGGGGTTGCTGCGGGCGGCGGCAGCGCGCCGCTCACGCTCGCTGACATGTCCGGCGCCGTGGTTTTGCTGTGGCCGCGCGTGACCGCTAGGCTTATTACCGCCACCAAGAGCGCCCCGCTGATTGCCGAGAGCGCCATCACCACCGTGCGGCTGTCCAGCCCGATGCGGCCGATCTTCAGCACCGAATCGCGTTGTTCGGCGGCTCGCTGTGCAGGCTGCTCGCTGCTGGGACGCTTGGCCGCCAGCATCGGTTCGATCGGAGTGCGTCGCGCTTCGGGCGGGACCTTTCGCAGAACCTCGAGCGTCGAATCGAGGGCAGGTTCGCTGGACGGTGGGGCCGGTTCGGTCAGTAGCGCCTTGTTGGCGACCGGCGGCAGCGCAGTAACGGCCCGAGCGGGCTCGTTCACGGCGGCGGGAGTCGAACCGAAGCGCGGCGCCAGCGCGGCCGATGGCACCGTAGCTGGCGTATCGCCGGGAGGCCCAAAGGCGGGAAGGGGCGTTAGCGTCGCAGGTCGCTTCTCCTGCGGAAACGCCGAGCTAGCATCGAGCGCGGGTGCCGGCACGCCGCGCGGCGGTGGCGGCACAGCGCCGGGCGGCCGCAGCGTTGCCGTCGCAGACACCACGTTGTCGTCCTCGGTCAGCGTGGGCAACGGATTGCGCCCGCGAATCGGCGGCGGAGGCGGGGCTCCGGATTCGCGTTTGCCAGCAGCTGGCCCAGGGCGGCGCGCGCCGATGCTGCCAAAGCTGCTCGGTGCCAACGCCGGAGCCAACGTGTCGCGCGCAGGCTCGTGCGGTCCGGGCGACGAAGGTTTCGCGCGAGCCGGGGTCGATGGCGCGTTGACGCTCAGCGCCGGTGCAACGGGGCGCGTGGTGTTCAGCGGCTCACGCGGCACCAAGGACGGCATCTGCACCGGAGCCGCTGACGGCTTCGAGCTGCGCGGCTCGGATTTCTTCTCAGCAGGTGCTGGCAACGACGAAGCCAGCTCCGCGACGCGACGCGCCGGCTGCCACTCGGCCCAGCCCTTACGCCAGACGAGCGAGTCCGCCGTGAGCGCACCGCTGCGGAGCGCTGCATGCAGCTGCTGCTCGCTCCCCGACAGTCGCTGACCGTCGGTCATGAGCCAGTAAAAATCTGCTCTTCCTTCGGCGGGATCGACCAAACCGGGCTCCAGCAACCAGAGTCCCTGAGTATGCCCGCATTTGCCATCCCAGCAGCGAGAAAGTCAGTGCGCTCGCAGTTGCCGGCTTGGCATTGCGCCTACATGTGCGCCGCTCCAGCGTAGGCCGCGGCCACGCAGCCAACCACTTCGTCGCCAGCGGCACGCAGTGCTGCAATGCAGCCGGCGAGGGTGGCGCCAGTCGTCACTACGTCATCGACGAGCACGACTCGGCGTTTGGTGGCTCGATCGCGCGCCGCAAATGCGTGCGCAACGTTTTGGCTGCGTGTGCGGCGATCGCGTTTGGCCTGCTGCTCGGTGTGCCGCAGGCGACACAGCCGCCGCGCGTCGAGCGACCCGCACGCCACGCGCGAAAGTTCCCGCGCCAACAGAGCCGACTGATTGTAACCACGCTCGGCGAGACGTAGCGGGTGAAGTGGCACCGGCACCCACACGTCGCCCGCCTCGATCCCGAGCAGGTCGATGCCGCGCACGGACAGCGATGCGAGCACGCGACTCAGCTCCGGCGCGCTCTCGTACTTGAAGCGATGAATCGCCGACGCGATCGGCTCGGCGTAACACGCGCCGGCGAACACCGGCACACGTGCGATGTGGCAAGCGACGTCGAGCAACGGCTCAGGCTCGCCGCACTCCTGGCAGTACCCTGAAGCCGCAGGGCTCAGCGCTTCGCACGCCGCGCAACGCTGCGGCGCGAGCACATCCAGTAGCGTCGAGGCGAGCGCGCAGAGAGAGGTCCCGAGGCCCATGTCTTGCCCGTCGGCTCAAACCTGCCGCGAGTTGCGCGTCGTCGGCAGCGGCAGCACCTGGAACGAGCACACGCTCGCGCGCGGCTCGCTATAACCCGAGCAACTTCGTCATCGACGCTTCGTCCGCCGGCGTAAATGAGTAGGATTCGAAGTCGGCGCTCGCCACCCAACGAAAACCGTTCACGTTGACCGCGCTCGGCTCACCAAGGACGAGCGTGCCGCCGTACAAGTAAAGCTCCACCACGTAGCGCTCGTACGGGTGGCTCACGAAGCTCATCAGTTGGCCGGTCTGAATGTCGACGCCCAGCCGAAACAGCACTTCACGTTTTAGCGCGGCGGCGTCGCTCTCGCCCTCTTCGACGCGGCCGCCAGGGAACTCCCAGAGCAGCGGTAGAACCGCGCTAGCTCGACGCTGTGTGATCAGGTAGCGGCCGCCACGTTCGATGACGGCTGCCACGACTCGAATCGTGCGCGGTACGACCATTCCAGGGCGATCAGTAATCGATGCGGAACAGCTGTTGGCCCATCAGTAAGATGTCGGTCGCGCCTACCTGCTGCTCGGCGCGGATGCGCACGAACGTACCGTTGGAGCTACCGACGTCCGTCAGATAGATCTTGCCGTCCGAACCTTTGGCGATGCTGCAGTGCAGGCCCGAGACGTAGCCGTCTTCGCTGAACAGAATGTCGCCGCGTTCACGGCCGCAGTGCACGCCGCGTTCCGGGATCGGGAACGAGTTGCCCGTGGTGTCGCGACCGATGACCAACGCCAAGCGACCGATGTAACCCTTGGACGGGCTGCCGAAGCGATCCACTCCGTCGGGCGAGCGACCCTGACCCTTGAGCTCTTCGAGCCGGATGATCTCTTGCCCGATGCGAAACAGATCACCGAACTCGAGCAAGCAGGGCTCGTTCGGACGAAGCTTGAGATACACGCCGTTCAGCGAGTCTTCGTCCTTGATCGACAGCTGCGGGCCGCGGCGCGTGAACGTCGCGTGACGCGGTGAGAGGTAGCTGTCACCGGCGAAGATCGAGCCCGTGTCGCGGCCGAGCGTGATGGTCTGCGCGTCCGGCAGACGATACGTGCCGGCTTCACTGCCGTCGGCGCGCAGTGCCGTTAGTATGATCGTCGGTCCAGCGGACGTGGTCGGTGCAACCGCCGGAGGCGATGCAGAAGGGCTGGCACTGGCCAGCGCGCCCAAGTTGTAACCGCACGAAGCGCAGAAGCGATTGCCGAGGCCGTTGACGTGCGCGCATTGCGGGCAGACAACGGTTCCAGCAGCGGGGGCCGCCGCCGCGGGTGGCGCGTTCGGCATCGGCGGGCGCTGTGACCCGATGGGTGCCGGTGCCGCCGTGCTAGCTTGCGGCGGGGGCATCGGCATCGGCGCGGGCACGGGCGCGGCAACCGCAGGCACGCCTTGCGGAGGCGTCGCTGCCGTGAACGGTTTCGCTGCGGCTGCACGCGGGAGCTCTGCTCCGCAGCCCAAGCAAAACTTATAGTGGTCCTGATTCTCCTTGCCGCACTTCAAACACGTGATCACAGGTGTCCTCCAGGGGAGCGGACCGAGCAGACGAGCGAACGAAATTCCCTCGTAACCGCGCGATTATCCACGACCCTTTGCCACGGTCAAGGTCTCGACCTACGGGGTCAGTTTAGCTAGCGCTTCGCGCAGCAGGTTTCCGAGTGGTTCGGTGCCGAGCTTCGGACCAAGGGCCGATACGGCGCGCTCGGCTTCGCCCGGCCGGTAGCCCATATTCACCAGGGCGCTCAGCAGGCGATCTGCCTCGTTTCCGGAGTTTTCGGGAGCCGCGGCCGGTGTCACGCTGCTCAAGCCACGGAGTTTTTCCTTGAGCTCGAGCACCAGCCGTTCGGCCGTCTTTTTGCCTATCCCGGGGACTTTGCCGAGCCGCGCATGATCGCCGCGTTCGACGGCGTGAGACAGATCTTCGACCGGCATGGCGCTCAGCACGCCGAGCGCGGTCTTCGGGCCGACGTTGGGCACGCCCAGCAGCAGGCGAAACACGCGGCGGTCGGTTTCGGTGGCGAAGCCGAACAAATCGAGCGCGTCTTCGCGGACGTGGGTGTGAACCCACAGCTCGACTTCGGCGTTGGCGTCGATGCGCGCGCGGCCCACAGTGCCAACGGGCGTGTGCACGTCGTAACCGACGCCGTGCACGTCGAGCACGACTCCACCCGTTGGCTCGTCCAAAAGGACGCGCCCGCGCAGTCGACCAATCAAGACTGCCGCCGCGACGGCTGGGCTGCGTATTCGCTCAAGGGCCGGCCACGGTAGTTGCTTTTGGCGCCCCGAGCAATCGTGCTACAGCCCCGCTCATGACGCGTCTGCGGATTGTTCTTGGAGCTGGAGCAGTGCTCGCGGTCGGCGTAGCCGTAGCCGGCGCGCTTGTGGCGTGCGGTGGTTCGTCGAGCGAGACCCCGCCGCCACTCGAGCCCGATCCGCGGGGCTTCCACTATGCGCCCGCGCTGCCGCCCACTTCCAGCGAGAGCGATGCCGGCGCCGCGCCGTCGTCTCGTGGGTTCGACGACGACGACGAGAAGCCGCACGCCAAGCCGAGCTCCGCGTGGGGTGCCGCGAAGGCGCCTGCTGAGCTTGGGGCCGGGGCCCCAAGCTCGGGCGACAATAGTTCAAACGTAAAAGGAAAACAGTAGCTTACGGAAGCGGGCTTGGGAGCTGTGAGCAGCTCTAGTCGCTCCGATGCGAGTGATTGCGCGGCGACCGAATCGGCGCCGCTGACGTGGAAGAAGCGTTGCGTGGTGCTGAGGTCCGCGTGGACGACGAGCATCCGGACCACTTCGGTGCTTGCGCCCACCAGAGCCCACCGGCGACCAACCGCGCGAAAGTTGCCGGCCATCTGCCCACG
>OLLW01000541.1_pt1 | contig 14413 bp, 11 predicted proteins | sample 1604611 | NCBI WGS metagenome assembly OLLW01 (sample SAMEA104055725, study PRJEB20765) | soil metagenome | biome: Arctic tundra; feature: Polygonal ground; material: soil | place: USA | collected 2011-09 | depth 0-0.5 m | reverse complement strand
GCGCTGCGCTCTTTGCGGCGCTGGTAGTCGAAGGCGGTGCGGCGGGGGTGCTGCTCGGCGGAGCGACGCTCGGCGCAGCGCTCGCGGCCTCTGGCGCGGCGCTCGCTTCGGAGGTGGGTGCTGTGGTCGGGACGCTGTCGACAGTCAGAGCTGCATTGCTCAGCACGGTCGAGCGCTCTGCGGAGGGTTCCGGTTCGGACGCCACCGGTTGCGGCGCGCGATGTCCGCGCACACCGACTACGGCCAAGACTCCGGCCGCCACCGCCGCGACACCGAACCAAACCAGCGCTCCGCCGCGCCGCGACTTCTGCTCGGGCGGGGGGCTGTGCGGCGCGATCACGTTCCTGCGCTGTCGCACTTTTCCAGCTAAAACCGGCGCCTTTTCGCGCAATGGGCCGACGTCGATGTCTATCTGCATCGGCGCCGAGCTCGCGCTGCCCAGCGTCGTGTTCGGGTCGGCGGCGGGCAGCACCGCGCTCATGTCGAACAGCGGGATCGTGCCGCCGTGCAACAGTCGCGGGGCGGTACCAGCGCGTTGCGTGTTCAGCTCTTCGGGCTCGATGTCCAGCTCTTCGATCGAAGGCGGCGGTGGAGAGTCCAAACCGCTCACGTCTATCGTTGGCGCACCGAGGATGCCGCCGGTGCCTGCGCTCAAGTTGACCAAGAAATCGTCTGGCGCCTTATTGCGCCGCGGCGGGTGAACGCGATGCGACGGCCCATGCGTGAGCGTGTTGAGCGGCGGCGCGTCGGACGAGCTGGCTGGGATCTCCTCGAAGTCGACGAACTCTGGCTCTTGGTCGACAGGGGCCGGCTTGCCACCGATTGACACCGTTTGTTCCGATGCAGAATCCCAAATCGAACCCGCGGCGTCGGAGATCGGTTTGGGCGCGATGACGGCGGTCAACTCTTTGGGCCGGGGCGCGATGGGCCGCCGCGGCGCCAGTACGCGCCGCGGCGGTTCGTGGCTCGGCATGGTGTCGACATCGCGCGCGTCGACCGAGATTTCCGCGTTGCAACTGCGGCATTTCACGGCCACGACGTTGCCCGACACCTTGCGCCGAAATAGATCGTCGCCGAGCAGGAAGCGCGTACCGCAAGCAGTGCATGAAACGATGAAGGGCATTTTTTTCGAAGAAGCTCGGCGCAGCTTCGCGGCTCCAAGCTCGCTAGCAGAAGGATCGATCGGATCTAGCGCCGTCGCAAGCGAGTGCTGGTTACAGCCGGGGCACAATTGCGGACAAGTGTCGACCGCTCGCCTTGCCATCGCGCCGAAACGAGAAGAAGCGCGCAGGCTCGAGCACCGTGCAGCCCCAAACGTCGTCGATCGCAGCGTCCTCCAAGCCCTGCGAACGTAGCTCTGCCCGCAGCATGCGCCGCAGATCGACGTGCGGTTTCGCGTGCGAACGATCGACGATCTGCGGATCGAGCGAGGCCTTCAAAATTGTCTCAGCGACGTCCTCCGAAACCTCAAAGGCCTGGACTGAGATGTGCGGTCCGATGGCGGCGACCAGCTCCGGATTCGGGACCAACGCTCGTAACGCATCAATGGTAGCGCTGACCACACCTTGCACGGCGCCGCGCCAGCCGGCATGCGCCGCGGCAACGGCCCCGCTTCGGCGGTCCGCGAGCAGCACCGGCACGCAATCCGCGCTGCGCACAGCGCAGGCAAGCCCGGGGGCTCGGCTAAGCAAAGCGTCGCCTTCGAGCTTGATCAGCGTGCTCTGGGCCTCACTGCCGTAGAGAGTGCGCGCGACGCGGCCGTGCACTTGGGACAAGAAATGGATGCGCTTGCTGTCGACGTCGAGCGCGTCCCCCGCGCGCTCCAGGTTTTGACGAACGTTGTCCGCGGTGTCTCCGGCCGCGATCGAGAAGCTGAGGCTGTGGTACGCGCCGGTCGAGACCCCGCCCCGCCGGGTGAAGAACGCGTGGCGAAAACCAGCGCGGCTCAGCAATGCACTTTCCAAGAACTCGGCGCGATCAATCATGGCGCTCATTCATGCGGCCCACGGGCCCTGTGATACAAGTTTCCGTTGCGGAAAGCTTCGCTTGTCGCACGCGACCCAAGATTGTCGTGGCGGCCAGGCTCGCCGTGCTCGTAGCCGAGGGCAAGTTTTGGTATCTCTGAAACCGAATGCGCCCCAAGGACCCTTTCATCGGCCGCGATATCCTCGGGGGCCAATATCAGATCTTGGAGAAGATCGGCACGGGCGGCATGGGTTCCGTATACAAGGCCTCGCAACCGGCAATGAATCGGATGGTGGCGATCAAGATCCTGCATCCGAAGCTGGCCAATCGCAAAGATCTGACGTCACGCTTTCGGCGCGAAGCGCGCGCGATGAGCCAGCTGTCTCATCCGAACACAGTGAAGGTGTTCAACTTCGGTGAGCTCGAGGAAGACGGCTCGCTGTACATCGTGATGGAGATGCTCGAGGGCAAGAACCTCAACCAGAGCGTCCGAAAAGAGGGGCCGATCCCGCGTGAACGCGCGATCCCAATTCTGATTCAGGTGTGCGGCGCGCTCCAAGAGGCCCACGACTTGGGCATCGTGCATCGCGATTTGAAGCCCGAGAATATCTTCCTGTCTCGTCAGGGCGGCATCAATGACTACCCGAAGGTCTTGGATTTCGGGTTGGCCAAGGTCACCGAGCGTCAGATGAACCCCGGCTCGATCATCCTGACCCAAGAGGGCATGGTGTTTGGCACGCCTGAGTTCATGTCCCCCGAGCAGGCGCAGGGCAAGACCTTGGACGCGCGTAGCGACATCTACTCGCTGGCGGTGATCTTGTACGAGGTGCTGACTGGGAAGCTGCCGTTTACGGCGAGTTCCCCCATGGAGTACATCCAGAAGCACGTTACCGAGCCAATTATCCCGCTCAGCGAGCGCGTCCCTGAACGCCGCTTTCCAAAAGAGCTCGATGACGTCTTGGCCCGCGCGTTGTCGAAGAAGCCCGAGCAGCGTTATCAAACGGCCGCTGATTTTGCCGAAGCGCTGCGCCCGTATGGTGGCGCTGCAGCTCAGGCCCTGCCGTCATTCCGCCCAGAGGGCGCGTCGCCGCGCTCGGCGGCCGTGTCCCAGCGCGGCCCGAGCGCGCCTCAGACCAGCAAATCGAGCAGTCCAGGATTACTGATCGGCGTTGCTGCGTTGTGCTTGGTGGCAGGTGTTCTTCTGGCGGTAGTGATGATGCGCCTTCTGGGCCGCTGATGCGTTTACCTCCTCGGGAAGCGGTGCTTCGTTATGCGCGGCTGAGCGCCTATGCTTTGGCCGGGCTAACGGCTCTTGGCGCGCTCGCGGTGCTCTTGGTAGTTCGCCACTTCGAGGACGGCTTGCCGGATGTGCACGATCTGCGTGCGCACTATCAGCCGTCGCAGGTCACGCGCGTGTTGGCGCGGGACGGCACTGTTTTGGCCAGCCTGTTCGTCGAGCGGCGTACCGTGATCCCGTTCACGGAGGTACCGAGCCACGCCAAGCTGGCGTTTCTCGCCGCTGAAGACGCGCAATTTTACGAGCATCAGGGTCTCAACTACTTCGGCATGCTGCGCGCGCTGATCGCCAACTTGCGCGCCGGGCACACGCGCCAAGGCGCGAGCACCATCACGCAGCAGGTCGTAAAAAACGTGCTGCTCGATTCCGAGCGCACCTACCAGCGCAAGATCAAGGAGACGATCTTGGCGCGGCGCCTGGAGAAGGAGCTGAGCAAGGACGAGATCTTCGCGCTCTACCTCAACACCATCTATCTCGGTCACGGTCGTTACGGCATCGAGGAAGCCTCGCGCTACTACTTCGGCAAGAAGGCCAAGGATCTAGACGTGCCCGAGGCCGCGCTGCTCGCCGGCTTGGTCGCGTCCCCCGAGCGCTACTCGCCGCGGCGCGACGAAGCCAAGGCGCTGACGCGCCGCCGCTACGTGCTCGATCAGATGCTCGAGAAAAGCTTCATCACCCAAGATCTGCATGATTTGGCACAGGCCTCCAAGGTCCGGCTCGCACCGGCGTCGGACGGCGAATCCGAGCTCGCGCCCGAAGTCGTTTCGTACGTGAAGAAGGTGCTCGACGACGTCGCCGGGGAGAGCGCGATTCACGGCGGCTTCACGATCGAGACAACTATCGATCCGGCGATGCAAGCCGCCGCGCGCCGCGCGGTGCGCGAAAATCTCGACAACTACGCGATTCGCCAAAAAGTCGCGCCGCCGTTCACGCAGACCACGCGCAGGTTGTGGGGACCACTGGCGAGCGGCGTGCCGCGCCAGAACAAGATTTACGTCGGCAAGGTCGTCGCCACGAACGACGCCCAGGGCACGCTCGACGTGCAGGTGGGGGACGTGCTCGGGCGCGTCGCGCTAAATAGCGAGGAGCGCTACAACCCGAAGCATTTGCCGCCCAGCGAGTTCGCAAAAATCGGCGCGGTGCTGCGCGTGGGCTTGCTCGGATCGCCGGACGGCGTGCCCCCGGTTCCGTTGCGCCTCGAGCTTGGGCCGGAGTCCGCACTGGTGGCTTTGGACGTGCGCAGTCACGAGGTACGCGCGTTGATCGGCAGCTATGAGGCGATCAGTGGCGGCCTCGACCGTGCCACACGCGCGCATCGTCAGCCGGGTTCCTCGTTCAAGCCCATGCTGTACAGCTACGCGCTGCACTCACGCCGCTTCACACCGGCCAGTATCCTCGATTTGTCCAAGAGAAGCGGCAAAGAGCAGGTGAGCTACCGCGAGAGCGTGCGCACCGCGATCGCCGAGAGCGACAATTCCGCCGCCGACAAGCTGCTCGACGAAGTGGGAGCAGCCAACGTCGTGGAGTGGGCGCGCGCGCTCGGCATCAGCACCGATCTAGAGCCCACGCCGTCGCTCGCGCTCGGCGCGTATGAGGTGATACCGATCGAGCTGTGTAGCGCGTACGTCACCTTCGCGGACGGCGGCGAGTTCGAGCTGCCGAAGTTGGTCACGCGCATCGTCGCACCGGGCGGCAAAGTGTTACCGTTGCCCGTTTCTCCGCCCGCGCGGCGCGTGCTCAGCGCCGACGAAGCGTATCTGATCACGAGCCTGCTGCGCGGCGTGGTAGAGCGCGGCACGGCGCAGCGCGCGAAGCTGCTGGGCCGCCCGCTCGCGGGCAAGACCGGCACCACGAACCTCGCGAAGGATACGTGGTTCGTCGGCTACTCCACGGACATCGCTGCCGCAGTTTGGGTCGGCTACGACGACGCGCTGCCACTTGGCTGGGGCGAGGCGGGTGCGGCGACTGCGCTGCCCGCGTGGATGAGCTTCATGAAAGTGGCTAGTGAGGGCAAGCCGCCCACCGAGTTCCCGAGACCCGGCAGCATCATTACCGCCAACGTCGACCCTGCCACCGGCCTGCTCCCGTACCCCGGGGAGGCGGACGCCATCGAAGAAGAGTTCCTCGATGGCACCGTACCCACCGAGGTCTCCAAGCCGGACGCCGGCGCGGGCGCCCCGGACGGCGGTCCTGACGACGAGATACAGGCCGCGAAAATGCCGCCGGATGCTGGTATGGCCGACGCCGGTAGCGCGCCCGGGAACGAAATCGCCCCTCAGCTGGTTTCGCCCCCGCCGTTCTAAAGGCTCCCTTCCAAGCCCGCGCCACCCGAAGTAAATCCGGTCCCAGTCATGAACAGCCCCACGTTGAGGAATGCCCTGATCCTGTCCGTCGCGAGCCTGCTCGGTTCGCTCGCTGTCGGCTGCGACAAGCACGAAGCGCAACACGACACGGACGCCGACGCCGCTGCTCCGAAGGCCAAGGCCGCCGCGGATGACGAACCCGATTTGGCGCAAGCCGTTGCTGCGGTAGGTGCTCGTTCCGGACCAGGCAACGGCGTCGCGGCCGGCGCGGCCGGAGGCCCGCCACCAAACGGCATTTTCGGGCCGGGCGAAGCGGACAAGGCGTTGGCCAAGGGCGCGCCCTCCACGTTGACCTTAGGCGGTGACGGCAGCGAGCCGCGCGTGCAGCTGGGCCCAGCACCCAAACCGGGCAGCAAGCGCACCGGCACGCTCACCATCGCTAGTCAGAGCGATCCGCAGCAGGGCGCGATTCCGATTTCGTTCGCGTTGTCGATTGAGACGCAGAAGGGCAAGTCAGACAGCGACGCCAGCGCGTCTGCGCCGCTCCAGGTGTCGGCCAAGGTGATCGGCGCCAGCATCAAGGCGCCGGATGTTCCGCCTGAGCTCGCGACCGCGATCGGCAAGCTCAAAGGCTCGCGAGTCGATTACCAAGTCAGCGCCGACGGCGCCGGCAGCAACTTTCACTATGACGCGGCTAAGGGCATCGATCCGGCGTTTCGAGATTCCCTTCAGGGCCTGAGCGATACCTTGGCGGTGTTGGCGTTGCCCTTTCCCAGTAAGCCCGTCGGCGTGGGTGGCTTTTGGATGGTCACCAGCCGCGACATCGTGATGGGGCTCGACGTGGTCAGCTATCGCCTGTTGAAGGTCGAGAAAGTGGAGGGTAGCTCGGTGGAGCTGAGCCTCAACACCAAACGCTACGCGGCGTCGCCGGCCTTCAACGTCGAAGGCTTGCCGCCCGACGCACCGCACTTCATGGGTGAATTTCGCGCGGGCACGGAAGGCAAGCTCAGCATGTCCGCCGGGCAAGCGTTCCCGAACAGTGGGGAGCTGCAGTCCTTGCTCGGTGCCGCTCTTGGTCCCGCGCCGGAATCTTCTCCGACGCCGGGTGCCCCCAAGCCGCAACGCCCGACGGTGCAAGTGCAGAGTCGGGCTACCATTGCGTTCAGCGGGCCGTGAAGCGGGGCGCGCTCTGGGATTGATCTAGCTTACGCCTAAGGCTATCTAACGCTCATGACTTTCGTCGTCACGGACAACTGCAAAGGCTGCCGGTTCACCGACTGTGTCGCTGTCTGCCCCGTCGATTGCTTTCACGGCGACGGCGAAATGCTCTACATCGACCCCGCAGAGTGCATCGACTGCGGCGCCTGCGTGCCGGAGTGCCCAGTCGAAGCCATCTACGACGAAACGCAGATCCCCGACGACCAAAAGCCCTGGATCGCGTTGAACGCGGAGCGAAGTCTGATCCTGCCGGTGATTAATACGCAGGGTGATCCGTTGCCTGGTGCTGAAGAGCGCAAAGAGAAGTTGGGGTTTTAGGGGTTGGCAGATCCGTTCGAACGCAAAACTCTGACATTGGTCCGGAGTGCCCTCGCCGCGCCGCCGCGAATGCAAAATTTTTACCTTGGTCTGGTTAGCGGGCGAGGCACCCCGACAGCGGCTCAAAGCCCGCTGTCGCTCTGCTCATCTCGCTCTTGAGCTCGGTCTCTCCCCGTCCGCGCGAAGCGCCGAACGCCCCGGCGCGCGCCAACTAGTCCAGCCGCACCCGGTGCGCGCGAAGCGCCGCACGCCTCGCGCCTCAGCGCGCGCCAAGCAACCCAGCCGAATGCCCCGGTGCGCGCGAAGCACCGCACGCCTCGCGCCTCAGCGCGCGCCAAGCAACTCAGCCGAATGCCCGGAACCAAAACGAGCGAAAAGTCTTGGAAGACCAGATCGCGATCAGCGATTGAGATGCAGCCCTACGAGAACTGACCGCACAGGCGCATGCGATCTCTAAGCACGGCGCGGGCGGCCCAGCGTCACCAGTCGCCGCTAGGCCAGAAATACCCAAAGCGCAGCGCCAGACAGCAGCCCGCTGTCAGTTCACTTATGGCGCCCGGCCGGGGGGCGCGAGGTGCGCGGATCAGGCTCGAACGGGCTTGAATCACCGGCGCCGCGGCGTACGAGCGTGGGCGGGTTGGTCGTCAGGTCGACGACGGTGGTTGGCTCGGTGCCGCCAGGGCCGGCGTCGAGCACCAGAGCTAGACCAGGGAAGAGGTCGTCGATCTCGCTTGGGTCGGGGTTACCCGGCTCACCGTGGCGCGAAGCAGTGCTCGAAATGATCGGCCGCCCGAGCTCCTTGCAGATGGCCAGCGCGACCGGATGCTTCGGGATACGCACGCCCACGGTCTTACGGTTCGACTGCACGACGCGCGGCACCTCGCGCGTCGCCTCCAGGATGAAGCAGTAGGGGCCGGGCAGGTACTTCTTCAGTACGCGGTACACGTCGTTGTGCATCACGGCGTACTTGGAGACGTCCGCTAGATCCTGACAGACGAAGGCCAGCATCTGCGAGCGATCCAGACCTTTGATCTGATACAGGCGGTCGACCGCCTTCTTGTTGAACAGATCACAACCCAACCCGTACACGGTGTCGGTCGGGTAGGCGATCACCTCGCCGGCTTCGAGGGCGTCGACCGCGCGCCGGATTTTGCGGGGTTCCGGGTGATCCGGATTGATCTCGAGCAACATGACGAAGGGCTAAGAGCTATGCAAAGGAAACTAGGCGAAGAGCTCGAGCATGCGCACCGTTTGAGGTGCAAGCGGCACTTCGAGCAGGCCCGTTCTAGCACGGAACTCCGTTCCGTCGAGCGCGTCGGTTGCTCGCTCAATCCCGGGGAGTGAGAGCTCGGCGCGCAGTGCGCGCGGCGATGGATTGATTAGAAACGCGACACGCGCGTCGCCGGCGGAGCCCCGATGCACGGTCACGAACACGCCGTCCGTCGCGCAGCGAATACTGTGCAGCCCGAGCGCGTCTTTGGCCGCTCGAACGGCGTCACGCAGCGACGCTTCGTCGAGGCCGAGCTGGCTCGGAATACCGAGCCGCGGGGGCACCAAAAAGGGCTGCTTCAGAGGCCGAAAGATGGCATCCCGCTCGACGGGATGAGGACCGATGCTGATCGGGTGGCCCGCTGCCACGCCGCGCTCGAGAGCCGCGCGGATCTCGCCGCCCAGGCCGCCCGCGCAAGCGACGATTGTCCACTTGCCCTGCTCCAGGGCAAGCTCGGTCAGGTCCCCGGCGATCACCGCGAACGGGATCCGCTCGGCCGCCAGGGCCGTTTCCAGCCGACGCACGAACTGCGCGACGTCGATCACGACTGGGCTGCCGAGGCCGATCTCATCCTCGAAGCAGGCCTGCTCAGCCCCGCCGCCGGAGACGTGAAACGCGGCCAACGTGACCGGCCCAAAAGCGTGCATCACGCGCGCCAGGCGGCGCACGTTTCGCGGCACGACCAAATGCACTTCGGCGTGCACATGCAAGCTGAAGAAATCGAGGCGAATCAGCGCGCTGACCAGGTTCTCCCAGAAGTCGGCGAAGGGGCGACGCTTGCCGTGGCGATCGATCGGCGCGCCGATCCAGCGATCACGTTCGACGGCCATGTACACGTTGAACCCGCGCAGGCCGTAGGCGAGCGCCGTGAGCGCCGTGAACGCGCTGTCGCCCTCGCTGATCGGCGGGAAGAACGGCGGGAAGCCGGCACCCAGCTCGCACGCGAACGGAGCGTAGCCGCGTGCAGCCGCGCGCAGCGCAAGATCGCCCGTGCGGCGCGCGATCTCCGCGCGCGTCGTCTCCGAGGCCACGTGGTAGTAGTCGAGGCCGAGCAGATCGACGACTTGATTCAGGCGCTTCGGGTCGAGCGGAGTCGAGCCCTCACCGAAGGGCAGATTGTGCATCGTCGGAATGCCGCTCAAACCAGCGCCTTGTAGCGTCTCCTTCATGCGCTGCAAGGCGCGCGTGATGATCTCTTCTTGGGCTTCCGCTGCGTCTAAGTGGCGGGCTAGGTCCTGCGGGGAGGTGGCGGCGAAGCGCGCCGGCGGGAGCAGCTGCGCCAGGTCTGCGCCAGGGTCGTGCAGCACTTCACGGATGCGCTCGATCGAACCGTACTTCTGCAGCAGGAACGCGCGGTAGGTGGCAACCGCGTCCGGATGATGATCTTGGTCGTACACGCCGTCGCGAAAATACAGGGCACCTTCGTTGTCCACTTGGCACAGCACGATCGGCCCTGCGGGCCAAACCAATGGTGCCAAGCGCTCGGCGACCGCCTCCAGCCAGCGATCCGCTTCGTCCAAGAACGCGCCGCTCGCATAGCTAGGCACAGGGAACGCCAGCGGCGGCACGGGCAGCACCACCGGTTTTCCGCGCGGCGAGCGCGCCTGGCAATCACTGTTCCAAATCACCCGCTCGGGGATCCCGAAATAGGTCAGCTCCGCGTTGATGTGCGGGCCCGGTCGAACGATCGCCAATAATCCGAGCTCTTGCGCCAGATTCAGGAAGCGCACGACATCCAAACGCGGATCTTTGACGCCGAAGTCGAGGCTGCCGTCGGCTTGCTCGTGTACGCCCCAGGGTAAATACACGTCCACGATCTCGATCCCGAGGCTGTGCAACGCCGTGAGCGTTGCCAACCACTCGCGCGGGTCGAGCCGCCAGTAGTGAACACTGCCCGAGATCAGCGGCAGCTCGCGTTCACCCAGGCGCAGGCCACGCGGAGAGAGGCAGACTCCCTCGGGGTTCGCTTCGGATGACTCGGGCATGGCGCGGCCGGAAGCTACCACTAGTCGCTCGGGTTTTGGCATGCTCCGAGGGCGAGTTTCCACGCGAGAACGCGCATTTAGCCCGTGACCCACCGGTCACCGGATCGTTTTCTGACCCGGTGCGTAAGGAGCTCATGCCTCGCCGCGCAGAGCCCGAGTCTGTTACGCTCCGACGCGGTGAGGCGCTTTCGCTCGGCCCTGATCCTACTCCTGGCAAGCGCGTGCGCCCGCGAGTCGAGCCGACCGCCAGCGATCGCGCCGGAGCCCGCGCGTCGTCCCTCGTCGCTCCATCGAGAACGGGCAGCTCGGCCGTACCAGGAGCCTCTGCACGACGACGGCGCTAGCCACCCAGTTTCAAAGTGCTCCCGCTCTAGCAACGCTAGAGGGTGAAGCTAGCTACTACGGGAATAGCCTGGCCGGCCACGCCACTGCCAGCGGGGAACCGTATCGCCCGCAGGCGTTCACCGCGGCGCACCGGAAGCTCCCGCTTGGCACTATCCTGCGCGTGACTCGGCGCGACGGCACGCGCAGTGTGTACGTGCGCATCAACGACCGCGGGCCGTATGGCAGCAGCCGACGTATCTTGGATCTGTCGCACGCCGCCGCCGAGCAGCTCGGGATGCTCCGCGCCGGCGTGCTCGAAGTGCGCGCCGAAGTCATCCAATACGGCAAAAGTCGGGGGCATTGACGATGCGCCGCGCGTTCGAGGTGCTGCGAGCGGCGCGCTTTGCGGCGCCGCTCTCGTGCGCGTCAGCGCTCGCGCGAGTGCGGAGCCAGAGCGGCCTTCAGCTCGACAAGTCGCGTGTGCGCTCGGGGTTTGGGCGTGGGCACTTGCTGGACATCGTCGTGTACGTCCCCGGCGGCAAGGGCACGTCGGACGAAACAGACGCGGCCGAAGAGCTGGTGCGGCTGCTCGTGGGTGAGGAATTGTTCGAACGTTGGGTGGGTCGGGTATCCGCAACACCGACCGTGCGCGGCGGAGCACTCACCGTACTCAACACCAACGCAGAGGAGCGCTCGGCCCTGCCCATCGAAACCTTACCTGAAACGCTGCGCGCGGCGATCGCTGGCCTGAAGCAAGCTTTGCCCGAAGCCGCAGCAGCGCATGCTGCGGATGACGCTTGGGTGCTCTTCGAGCTCGAACCGGTGCCCGCCGCGGACTTCGCGGCGCAAGATGACCTGGTCGTGTGTAGTACGCGCGTGCCCGAGCTGAAGAAGTGCTTCCTGCGCGGGGAGCCCTTCTTTTCCGGGCGATTTGCCGATTCGAATCTGCTCTATGCTTACCTGAAATACGACGCCCCTGCAGGTACCACGGAGGCGCGTCTGGCAGAGCGCGCGCGTTTCGAAGACGCGCTTTCACGCGCAGTGCGACCAGAACAAGCCGCGCTGGTCGGGCTGGGTCTCGGTGTCCGCTACAGTTACATAGACCTCGCCGTGAGCGACTTCGACTGCATTGGCGAGCAGCTCTTGCCCGCGCTGCGCGCCGCCGAGATCTCCCAGCGCGCCTGGATACTGTTCTGCGACTCGGAGCTCGAGCGCGAGCACGTCCCGGTACACCCCGATTCGCCCGAGCCGTTCTGGGGCTGACCCGCGACGAGGTGTGGCGGAGTTGAGAGTGACGAAGTCAGACGCGGGTGGGGTGTCCGACAGCGTCGAAGAGTGCGCGCCCCGCCCGCCCAGTTCTGCGTTTTGGCGAACGCGCCTCGTGACACCCGAAGCGGTGAAGGGGTGGGCGTTCGCGAGCCCGCAGCGGAGCGTACTGCCGGTTACTGCCCTTCACCCTTGGGTGCGTGCGAAATTTATTGAACTATGGCATCTGGCGCAAACGCCCGATCCATTCTGACCTGCTGACGCCGGCCAGCGCGGTTGAAGTCCTAGAGCGAAACGTGAAGGCAATCTCGCGTCGCCACGCTTCGCTCTTGAATATTGTCAGCGCTGCAATTGATGAGTTAGCTGGCGACGTCAGTGGGTGGACAAACCTGATCCAAGAACTTCGTCAGATCGGCGAGCTGCGGATCGTGACTCAGACGCCCCAACGAGGCGCGTGCTTTTTCGATCGTCGGTTCGACGAACTTCAAGAAGCTCGGGTTGCCGTTCTTGCGCTCGATGAACACGAAGCGGCCCGCGTCCTTCAGCTTGCGTTGCACGGTGACCATGTCGAACTCGCGCTCGAGCCCGCGCCGCTGTGCGGCATCGAACCCTGAATGCTCGCAAAATTCAGCCAAACGCGCATCGACGAAGGCGCGATCGAAGCTCTGGTAGCTGTCGCCGAGCAGCGCGACCAGATCGTAAACGCGCGGGCCGAGCATCGCGTCTTGAAAATCGATCCACGCCAGCTCGAGAGACCCGCCGTGGTTCGCGAGCACCATCAGATTGCGGCTCTGGTAGTCGCGGTGCACGAAACCGCGCGGCCATGAGGCGATGGTCGTGGCGAGATATTCGGCAGCTTGCGCGAACACCGCGCGTTGCGCGCTGTCCAGCTGGATGCCGCGTGCTTCCAGCGCCCACTCACGGAAGTGGTCGATCTCCCAGCGCAGCAGATCCACGTCGAACGCGCGCTGCAGCACGATTGACCCGCCGGGCAGTGCTCGCAGCGACTGCTGCGCGCGAGCGAGGTCGCGTACGGCGCTCTGATACAGAGCTTGCTTGTCTTCGGGCGAGTGCTCGAGATGCTGAGCTAGGGTATCGCCGAGATCTTCGACTACGAGCCAGCCCGAGTCGCAAGCTTCGGCGAGCAACTTGGGCACGCGGATCGCGTGTGACTCGAGCAGCTCGCGCACCTCCAGGAACGGCCAACGCCGACCGGTCTCTTTGGCCTTGCTGACTTCTTGGCTCGGCAGGGGCACGTACATGGCCACCGCGCTGCGCCCGCTGTGGGCCTTTGCCCTGAAAAAGCGGCGAGTCGAGGCGCCGCCGGCCATCTCCTCGACCGCCGGCTGGGCTTCGCCGAGGGCCTGTTCGAGCAGGGGGCTGAGGGTCTCGAAGGGTGGCGGAGGAATCGTCATGGCCAGTGGTTGGCGCGTCGTTACGTGCCGTTCTTGGCACACTGACGCACGCCGCACAGTACCACGTCGACCACATTTTCGATGAACGCCGCGTCCACCGGTTCCCCGTCGGTGAATAGACGCGAGAAAATCGGCGCAGTCATCATGTCGTGCAGGAAACGAGCGTCGATGTCGGGCGGCAGCTCTTGCCGATCTATGGCGCGCCGCACGAGCTCCTCGCGCCGGCTGCGCAGCTCTTCGCGCAGCGAGCGCGCGATCGGCTCGAGCTCGGGGTGCGCCCGCTCGACTTGAATCACGCGCGTCAGGCCACGACCAATCGGCGACATCGCGAACGCCGCGGTCTTGGTCAGCGAAGCCACGAAGTCGCCGCGCAGCGAGCCCGTATCCGGCACTTCGGGCGACTGCCAGACCGCGCGTAGCGCCGCGCCCACGAGCTCCGGCTTCGTCGGCCAGCGGCGGTAGATCGTGGTCTTGTTCACGCTGGAACGAGCCGCCACGTCCTCCACTCGCAATGCGCTGTAGCCCACGCGGCTCAGCTCTTCCGCGGTAGCCGTCAGCACATCCGAAACCACGCGCGCTGCGCGACCCTTGATGCGAACACCTTCGGTTCGACGAGTATTGGTCTTGGATTCACCAGCCATGACGGTCATCGAGGAAACCCAAGTGAAATCATAGTTTTTGGGCGACGCTCAACCGGTGTCAACCTAGTAACTATGCCACACACCGCCGCCAGCATTCCAATCCGGTCGGCGGAACCGGTGAAATTTGCAGGGTTTCTCGGATTGGCGGAATCACCGCCCGCGGGCGGATACGGTATCAGCCATCGCGCCGTGAGGCTCAGGGAGTGCGCTTGACGAGCCGGCGTCGGCGCCGCATTGCGGCGAAGCCGACCACGACCAAGCCTGCTGAGAAGACACCAACGCTATCGATTCGCGGCGGCGCTGGGGCGATGCGCCCGCCCGCGCAGCCGTACTTGATGTCCGCGCAAAGTAGATTATCACCCGCGGGCCCTGCGACGCCGGGCAGGTCTCCGGCTTTGAGCTCGTCCGCGT
>OLLW01000484.1_pt1 | contig 14832 bp, 16 predicted proteins | sample 1604611 | NCBI WGS metagenome assembly OLLW01 (sample SAMEA104055725, study PRJEB20765) | soil metagenome | biome: Arctic tundra; feature: Polygonal ground; material: soil | place: USA | collected 2011-09 | depth 0-0.5 m | reverse complement strand
CGAAAACGAAGCCAAAACCAGAAATCGGCGGGCGTCGCTGCTGCTTACGACACCGGTGAGAGCCGAAGGTCTCCCGTCGCGGGTCGCTTGCGGGCAGGGGCCCCGTTGGCTAGTGAGTAGCTGCAGATCATGACCAACAAGAGCTATCTGGTGCTCACCGCGCTCGGACCGGATCGGCCAGGGCTGGTAAATGAGATCTCGGCCATGGTGCTGGCCGCCGGCGCGAATCTCGAGGACAGCCGCATGGCGATCTTGGGCGGCGAGTTCGCGCTCTTGATGCTGCTTTCGGGCGACGAGAAGGCGATCGCCGCGGTGGAGTCGCGCGGCGTGCAGCTCGGCGAGCGGCTCGGGCTCCGACTGCTCTCGAAGCCGACGTCCTCGCCGCAAGCGCCGCGTGATTTTCTGCCCTACCGCATCCGCGTCAGCGGTGTCGATCGCCCGGGCATCGTGCAGGGCGTGTCGTCGGTGTTGGCGGGACGCGGCGTCAACGTGGCAACACTCGAGAGTCGGCTGGCGTACGCACCGGAGAGCGGCACCCCCATGTTCATCTTGGAAGCCGCGCTGCAGATCCCATCGGCGTTGGCGCTCGCGGATCTGCGTCGCGAGCTGTCGACGGCCTGCGATCAAGAGAACTGGGATTTCACTTTAGAAGGCGGCTGACGGCCTCGCTCGGGCTCGCTGGCTTGCGCTCTCTGCCCGCGTGGTAGGCTAGCGCGGCCATGCTCGCCCGTCCTCGCCGCAACCGGTACAACGCGCAGATCCGCGGTCTCGTCCGAGAAGCCACCCTCAGCCCGCAGCACCTCGTCTACCCGATGTTCGTGCAAGACGGCGAGAACAAGCGTTCACCGATCTCGTCTATGCCCGGGCAAGCGCGCTTGTCGATCGATTTGCTGGTCGAGACGGCGCAGCGCGCGTTTGCGCTGGGCGTGCCCGGTGTCGCGCTGTTTCCGGCCCTGACCGACGAGCTGAAGGATTCCCGAGGCGCCGAGAGCACGAATAGCGCGGGGCTCTTGCCGCGTGCCGTGCGCGCGTTGAAGTCGGCAGTGCCCGGCTTGCTCGTGATTACCGATGTCGCGCTCGATCCGTATTCGTCGGACGGCCACGACGGCGTGCTGATCGACGGCCGCATCGACAACGACGTGACCGTGCCGATTTTGGCGGACATGGCCGTAGCGCAAGCCCAGGCTGGCGCCGACATCGTTGCGCCGAGCGACATGATGGACGGCCGTGTGGCAGCGATCCGCAGGGCGCTGGACGCCGCAGGCTTCACTCAGGTCGGTATTTGCAGCTACTGCGTGAAGTACGCCTCGGCGTTTTACGGTCCGTTCCGCGAGGCGCTCGATTCTGCCCCGCGCGGTGGCGACAAAAAGACGTACCAAATGGACCCCGCGAACGTGCGCGAGGCCCTGCGCGAGGTGCGCCTCGACGAAGCCGAAGGCGCCGACTGGCTGATGGTGAAGCCGGGTTTGCCCTACGCCGACGTCATCCGCCGCGTCCGCGACCTGACCGCGCTGCCCGTCGCGACCTATCACGTGAGCGGCGAGTACGCGATGCTCAAAGCCGCCGCCCAAAATGGCTGGCTCGACTACGACTCCGCCCTGCTCGAGACCTTGCTGTGTTTACGGCGCGCGGGGGCGGATATCATTTTTACGTATTCGGCGCTCGAGGCTGCGAAGCTACTGGCGTGAACGAGCCCTCGCCACTCGACGCGTGCTTGGATTGGGGGCCTGCGTGGGAACGGGCGCGCTTGCCGTGATGCGCGGTGAAGTGAGCTGCGGGGTCGACGCGAATACGCGCTGCAGCCGCGCGTGCCCGGCGTTGGGACGGAAGCTGAGGACAGCCAGGGCTACAAGTTTGGCTCTCGGCGTACCTGGCGCGCAGCAGCTGAACCTCGCCTGAGCTGACATTGATACGTGTTCCAGGCGAAGTACGGCGAGACAACCGCGCGCTCGTCGACGTCGCGCCGGTTTATAAGCCCAGCGCGGCAGGTCTTTCGACGCCACGCCGCGTTGGCGTATCGCAGCTGGTTGGGGGTGTCGGCGGCGCGTGTGCGTACGATTTCGTTGTGCCCGCATGCGCGGGGATGCGTGGGCTTGCGCGCAGCTTGAGACGGCACAACAAAATCGTCCGCCTTATTGGAGGGGCGTTGGGTGGCGTTTCGGGCGGGCTTGGGTGTGCCGCGCGACTGGTGCTCGGCCCCCACAACGTGCCCCGATCGCGACTCCGGGATCCGTCCACATGAACACGTAGCGGGCGTCGATTGGCGCAAGATTGATGCAGCCGTGGCTGCGCGCGATGCCGAACACGTCGTGCCCGTACGCGCCGTGTAGTGCTCGTTCGTGGGTCTAGGAGAGTGAGCTTGGAGCTTCGCCTGGGACAAGTGGCGCACGACGAAAAGTTGGAGCGCACTTCGCCTGGAACAAGTAGACACGACGAAAATCGAGAATCCGACTGCGAATGTGCTTGACGAATTTGGGGCGTGCTCGCGGCGTGGGTGCTCGAGTGGCAGTTTGAGGCGCGTGTCGCTGCGCGTAGTGACATGCAGGCGTGTTTTGGACGACGAAACGTTTCGCAAATCGTCGAGTTCCGCGTTCGCGCGTTTCAGAGGAAACGGTGAGCTCGAAAAAGTACGTGTTAACGTTCGGGGATGAAAATAGGGGCATTCTGGGAGTTGGGCGGCGTTTCGGACGAGCAACTGCGGAGTGGGCTCGCTACGCTGTTGGCGAGCGGCTATCGCACCGAAGCGCGGATCGTGGCGCACATCGCGGAGGTGGAAGAGCGAAGACTTCATTCGAAGGAGGGCAGCTCGTCGCTGTTCGAGTACTGCGTGAAGCAGCTCGGCCTAAGCGAGAGCGAGGCGTTTCATCGGCTCACAGCCGCGCGGATCGCGCGGCGATTCACGGCGGTGTTCGCGATGCTCGAGCGCCGCGAGGTCCACTTGACGGCGGTCTGCCTGTTGCGTGACTACCTCACACCGGAGAATCATCGTGAGCTGCTCGCGGAGGCTTCGCACAAGACGAAGTTTCAGGTGCAGGAGCTGCTGGCTCGTCGCTTCCCACGGCCAGACGTGGTTTCGCGGATTCGAAAGCTTCCTGCCCACGCGCAGCCTGCGAAGCAGGCGAGCACTCTCGTCTCGCCGCAGGCTCCGATTCCAGCGACCGCGCCCCACGAGGCGGCGCGCCTAAGTTCGCCCGCTCGAGGTTCAGTCGAACCAACGTCGGAGGCCCGCTACAGAATCCAGCTGAATGCGAGCGCTTCTCTCAAGGAGAAGCTCGAGTTGTTCCAGGCGCTGGTCAGCCATTCAGTCCCGAACGGCGACATCGCCGCAGTGCTCGAGCGCGCGTTGGACTTAGCACTCGAGCAAGCGCAGAAGCAGCGCTTCGCCAAGACGGAGCGGCCTCGTTCTCTGAGAGCACGCGCGGTGAAGCGGATGACCTCGCATCGCGAGCACATCCCGAATTCGGTTCAACGCGAGGTCGCGGCGCGTGACGGACTGCGTTGCACCTATGTCAGCGATACTGGGTGCCGCTGTTCGGCTCGCGCCTTTCTCCAGATTCATCACGAGCATCCATGGGCGCGCGGCGGTACCTCGAGCGCCGCGAACCTGAGACTGCTTTGCGCTTCGCACAATCGCTTGCTTGCGGAGCGAGACTTTGGCACCGCTTACGTCGCGGAGCGACGGGCCGCGCGTCGGCGTTCGGACGAGCGGCCATCCACCATCGACGCAGAAGGCACCTGCAACATCGCCGCCGTCGGCGCAAGGTCAGGTGCGGCCTCGGCGTCAGCGCTCCAATCAGAGCGTGACGCCAATCGGTGGTCGCCAGGATCGCAGAAGGCACCGGCGACGCCGCTGCAGTCGGCAGCATCAATCCGGGACGCCCCAACCTTCAAGTCCACCTCAAATAAGGCGAACGATTCGTTCACGCCCGCGTCGCCTGAATCCGCGCGCAAGCCCACGCACGCGCGCTTGCCGCCATGAACAAATCGTACGCACACGCGCCGTCGACAACCCAGCAGGTCGCGGTGCGCCCCTGCGGCGTGGCGTCGAACGACCTGCCGTTACTTCGCCTGGGCTGCCCAGACCGCCCCGACTATCCGCCGTGAAATGCAGGCGTTTCCGCGCGGGCAGGCGTGGCTGCAGCGGCGAGGCTGCGCTGAGGCGCGCAGGCCACACCGGCGCGGCTCTCGGCAAGCGCGCCCGTTCCTTCGTGGCCCCCCAGATCTTAACTAACTCAAACCGAGCACTCGTTCGTAGCTGGCGCGGACTCCGTCGGTGACGTCTTTGTAGCGGGCCATGAGTTGTTCGCTGGCGCGCTCTCCTTGGCCGTCTTGGAAGCCCATGCGGCGGGCGAGTTGGGCGAGGCCGCTACTGCGGGTGTCGATCACGGCGGCGTGCGTCGTACCGATTTTTACGACGATGCGCTGTTCGAGTTGGCGGAGGAAGCGATAGCCCTCGCTGAACACTTCGAATTCGGAGGTGCCGAGGTAGCCGGCGTCGTGCAGGGCGTGCAGCGCGACGCCGAGGTCGGGCGTGCGCACGCGCGGATCGGCACCGTTCTTCATTTGCAGCCATTGCACGGCGAACTCGATGTCGAGCAAGCCGCCGCGGCCGGTTTTTAGGTGATAACGGCCTTCGCGTTCGCGGCCTTGCTCCTTCTCGAGGCGAGTGCGCAGATGGTGCATCTCGCTCGGGGCCGGCGCGCCGCCCTCGTACGCCGCGCGACAGGCGACGTTGAGCGCGCGGCGCAGTAGCTCCGGGTCGCCGACGACGCCCCGCGCGCGCAGCAGGGTCTGTCGTTCCCAAGGCGCACCCGAAGTGAACACCGCTGGGCCCGGATCGACGTCCGGGCCCTCGATCGGTTGCCCGTGGTAGCGCGCAAACGACGCCAGCGAAGTGACGAGCATGCCGTGCGAACCAGAGGGGCGCAGCCGCGTGTCGAGCTCGTAGCCAGGGCCCGCGGCGTGTGGTTCGGTGAGCAAGCGAATCACGCGCTGTGCGCCGCGCACGAAGTACGTCGCCGCGTCCTCCGGCCCCGGCGCGGCGCTCGGAACGAAGCTGAAAATGACGTCCAAATCCGAGGCGTACCCCAAGTCTCGCCCGCCCAGCTTGCCCAAGCCGAGCACGGCGAAGCCTGACACGTCCCCGAACACGCGGTGCACGGCGCGACCCAAAATCTCCTCCGCGAGGTCGGCCAAGATGCGCGTCGCGTCGCGCATGCCGATGGTGCCAGCCAGATCGGCGACTGCGACTTCGACTGTGACGCGGCGCTTTGCCGCGCGTAGCGCTCCGATGAACGACTCTTCACGCTCGTCGTGATCTGCGTCCAAGCTGAGCGATTGCTCCGCGTTCAAAATGTCGGCCGCCACGGCCGCGTGCGGATCGCTGACCGCGCCGCCGCCGAACAGAATCACGTCCGCCAGCTCGGGGCGGCTGGCCACGGCGTCGCCCACGAAGGCGCTGGCGCCGAAGGCGGTGATCAGCCGCTGCAGCGCGCGCGGGTCCTCGCCGAGCGCGTTGACGTAGGCCGCCGGTGCCAGAAAGCGCCCGAAAAATGCGCGTAAATAGCGGGCCGCTTGTTCCGGGTCGGCGGAGCTGGCGAGCGCGTCGAGCACGCCTTGCATCAGCCGCGGGTGGCGCTCGCGCGTCAGCGCACCGAGCAAGCCGTCGGGACGTCGCGCCAGAGCTGCGATGTGCTCGCCCATGTCTGCGCTGCGGAATTGTCCTTCGGCGACGCGACCGAGATCGGGAGCGTCACCGTCGAGCTCGCTGATCAACGCCGGGCGCGGCGCCGAGCGCGGAGTCGTTATTGCGGTCAGAGACTGAAAAGTCGTGTTGACGCGCTCGCGCGCGCGCTCGAGCTCTGCGCGGAGCCCTGCGCCGTTCGCAAAACCCAAGCTGCGCGCCAAGCGTGCGAACTCCTCCTCGTCGGTGGGCAGCAGGTGAGTCTGAATGCCGCTCGCCCATTGCACGCGATGCTCGACGCGCCGCAAGAGCACGTAAGATTCGGCAATGCCGCGCGCCTCACGGTCGCTGACCAAGCCTTGGCTGCGCAGCCGCGCCAGCGCCGGCAAAGTGCCCTGCACGCGCAGGGATTGCTCGCGCCCGCCCCAAACCAATTGCAACGATTGCACGAAGAATTCGGCTTCGCGAATGCCCCCCGGCCCGAGCTTCAGATCACGCTCCGGGTCCGGGCTGAGCTCGCTCCGAGAACGCAGCACGAGCGCGGTCAAGGCTTCGGCGATGGTTGGATCGACGGTGTTCCGATACACGAACGGCGTCAGCAGCTCGCGGCCCAGCAATTTGCCCAGCTCTAAGTCGCCCGCGCACGGGCGGGCGCGCAGTAGCGCCGCGCGCTCCCAGAGCCGCCCCCAAGTTTCGTAGTAACGCTCGGCAGCAGCGACAGAGTTGACGATCGGGCCGGCTGCGCCTTCGGGACGCAGTCGCAAATCGACGCGCCAGACTCGGCCGTCCGCGCTGGGCGAGTCAATCGTGGCGACGGCGCGGTGCGCGACGCGACTGAAGTGCTCGTGCAGTGAGACTTTGCTCTCGCCCTCGTCGGTGTCGTAAATGAAGATGACATCGACATCAGAGCCGGAATTTAGCTCGTTTCCGCCAAGCTTACCGACACCTAACATGACCAGCGTCGACGGCTTGCCGTCGCTCCGCAGCGGCGGCCCAAAGCGGCGCGCAATCACGCCTTCGGCCTCGACGATAGCGGCGTCGCAGGCGGCCGCGGCCAACGCGCTCAGCTCTCGCGCGGTCACTTCGATGCCCGCGCCGCCGAGCCTTACCGGCAATAGCTCACGCAATGCGATGCGTGCCTTTTCCGCCCACACTCTGCGGCGCAGCGCAGACATGCCGAGCTCCGGGTTGTGCGGCGTGTCAATCGCTCGGCGGAGCGCAACGCCCAGCTCGAGTCGCCGGCGGCGCACGCGAAAACCTTCTGCTGCCAGCGCGTCGAGCGCGTCGTGTTGATAGCCCGCGGTTGGCGTCAGCGCAGGGAACGCCGAGCCCAAGAGCACGCCCAACGCCGAGCCCGCGCGCCCGCCCCGCTCAGCGAGCAGTATGCGCGCCCGCTCGGGGGCGATCGACAGGGCCAGATTTCGGAGCTCTTCGGCGAGGGTCACGGGGCTTTTCGCGCGCAATTTCCGCGCGGCGGGAGGCCTCGCAGCATAGCCTCTTGTCCTCGGGGCCGCCCGACCGTACGAAGTGTGCGGCATGCGCTTTTTGTGCGTTTCGGACATCCACGGACACGCGGCCGCTTTGGACGCGGTGCTCAAAGAAGCCGACAGCCTGGGTTGGGATCAACTCGTGGCTTGTGGGGACTTGTGCTTTCCGGGTCCGGCGCCGCTAGCGGTCTGGAAGACCTTGGTCGGCCACCGCGCGCTGTGCGTGCAAGGCGTCGGAGACCGCGCGCTGGCCCAGGTCGATCCCAACAAGCTCAGCGCCACCACCGAGGTGGAGCGCAACCGCATCGAGCGACTACGCCAAGTGCAGAACGAGCTGGGCGAGCTGATCGTGAAACGCATCGGTCAGCTGCCCGCGATCGCCAACCTGCCCATCGAATCGGGCCACACCATGATCGCGGTGCACGGCTCGCCGCTCGATCCGAGCGAGCCGTTCTCGATCGACATGACCGACGACGAGCTGATCGCGCTGCTCGGCGACCAACCGGGAGACATCGTCGTTTGCGGTGGCAGCCACGTGCCGTTCGACCGCGCGATCGCCGACGTACGCATCGTCAACGTGGGCTCGGTGGGCGAAACGCCCGGTGGTGGCTACGCGAACTTCACGATCGTGACGACCTCGCCACTCGGTATCAACGTGCAGCAGCACGTCGTGCCACTCGAATAGCGCTCTGATTTTATTGATGGTCACGCGGCGGCGCAGCCTTCGGCGGCAGATCGCGAAATTGCGGAGGGTGAGAGCTGGTCGCAACTTTTGCCGGCTGCGGCGCGCCACCTTCTCACCTCCGATCGACGCCATTTGAACTACGAATCCAAGTCCGAATTCAAACTCGAAAATGCGCTCCTTGCGAGGCCCACGCGCTAACGGCGAGCGAGCAACAGCAGGCGCGCTTCCGGCGTGTGGCTGAGCGGGCCGGGCGGTAACTCGGCCACGAACTGCCGACCGAGCTCGTCCACCAGCGCTTGGCCGCGAGCCATGGCTAGGCCGCGTAGAGGCCCCAGATGCGTCAGCGCGTGCCACGCCGTGCTCGAGTCTTCGTATTGGATCTCGAAAACCAGCGACAGATCCGCGAGCAGCTGCGTGCCGATCGCAAGTGCAGTGGGCAGCAACTCGTTCTCCCAGCTGCCATCGAGCACGCCCACGCTGCGTAGTAGGCGGCGCATGCTGGAAAATGGCCCGCTCGGCTCGGCATCGCGCGGCCAGTACACGATCGCGGCAAGCCCGCCTGTGTTCAGCAAGTTCAACCACGAGCCCAACGCGGCGACGGGATCGGGCAGCAGCTGCAAGCCGAATATGCTCAGCACGGCCGCGACGTTTTGCGTGTCGAGCTGCATCGCGTCCGCGCGTTCGATGGACACGTTCTGTACGTCGCGGTTACGCTCGCGCGCGAGGCTCACCATCTCCCCAGACAAATCACTGGCGGTGATTTGGCGCTCGCGAAACGCGCGCGCCAGCGGCCGCAGCTCGCGCCCAGGTCCAACGCACGGCACGACGATGCAGCCGCTCGGTAGCTCACTGCCGCGCGCTGCCAGCGCGCCCACCGCTGCGCCCAGATACGGCGCAAAGCGCGGCCCAAAGTACTCGTCGTAGCCGCGCGCGGCCTCGTCCCAAGCGAGCTCTGCGCGATTCGTCCCTTCGCTAGAGCTAGGCATGCTCGCGCTTCAGCGTTGGTGCGCGTCGAGCCCAGCGCGCAGCGCAGAGACCAGCTGTTCTACGCCAGCAACGCGCGTTTCCTTCGTGTCTGCGGCGGCGATGAGGCGCACGATTTCAGTGCCGACGGCCACGCCGTCCGCGCCCTGGGCGGCAGCGCGCTCGGCGTCAGCCGGCGTACGAATGCCGAAGCCGATCACGACGGGCAGCTTGGTGCGCTCGCGAATCCCCGCAGCGCGCCCTGCCGCTTCGGTGAGCGGAGCTGCGCCTGTGCCCGTCACACCGGTGACAGAGACGTAATACACGAAGCCGCTCGCACTCTTGAGAAGGTGCGGCTCTCGCTCGAGCCCCGTCGTTGGCGCGATCAGCGGAATCATGGCGAGCTGATTCTGCTTGGCGCGCGCGCGCAGCACCGCGCCTTCTTCTGGCGGCAAATCCACGACCAAAAAGCCGTCTGCGCCGACGCGTCGCGCTTCGTCTGCGGCGCGCTCGTCACCGTAGGCGACCAGCGGATTGTAATAAGTGAACAGAATGATCGGTATGCCCGTCTCTTTGCGGATTGCTTCGGCCGCGCGCAGTGCGGCTCGGAACGAACCGCCGTTGCGGATGGCGCGGTGCGCCGCAGCGGCAATCACCGGCCCGTCCGCCGTCGGATCGCTAAACGGTATGCCCAGCTCGAGCACGTCCGCCCCCGCGCGTGCTGCCGCGAGCGCGCACGCGACGCTGTCCTCGACGCTCGGATCGCCGATCGTCAGATAAATCACCAGCGCGGTGCGGCCTTCGGCGCGCAGTGCAGCGAAGCGTTGGTCAATGCGTTCGATCGTCATGCGTCGCTCCCGAAGCCCAGCTTTTCGCGTAGCGTGCCCAAGTCCTTGTCGCCGCGACCGGACAGGCACAACGCGAGCCTTGCCGGGCGGCCATGCTTTTTCCGCTCCAGCTCGGCGATGTCCAGCACGCGCGCGAAGGCGTGCGCGGTTTCCAGCGCGACCAGCAGGCCCTCGGTGCGCGCGACCTGCTCCGTTGCGGCCAAGGCTTCAGCGTCGGTCGCGGACAGATATCTGGCGCGACCGGATTTCATGAGCGCGGAGTGCTCCGGGCCGACACCCGGGTAGTCGAGCCCCGCGCTGACCGAGTGCGCTTCGACGATCTGCCCGTCGTCGTCGGCGAGCACCATGGTGCGTGCGCCGTGCAGTACACCGACGCGACCCGCGGTCAGCGTGGCTGCGTGCTTGCCGCTCGCGATGCCTTCACCCGCCGCTTCGACGCCGTACAAGGCGACCGGTGCGTCGTCCACGAACGCGCGGAACATGCCGATCGCGTTGGAGCCGCCGCCCACACAGGCGATCACGCCGTCCGGCAAGCCGCCGCTCTGGCGAGCGAATTGCACGCGCGCTTCGTCGCCGATCACGCGCTGCAGCTCGGAGACGAGCATGGGATAAGGGTGGGGACCTGCGGCCGAGCCGACGCAGTAGTGCGTGGTGCGCACGTTCGTGACCCAATCTCGCAGGGCCTCGTTCATGGCATCTTTCAGGGTCTTCGAGCCCGACTCGACCGAGATCACTTTGGCGCCGAGCATCTGCATGCGGGCCACGTTCGGCGCTTGGCGCACGACGTCGACCGAGCCCATGAACACCTCACAGGGCAGGCCCATCACGGCGCACGCCGTGGCTGTCGCCACGCCGTGCTGCCCGGCACCGGTCTCGGCGATGATCCGTTTTTTGCCGAGCTTTTTCGCCAGTAGCACCTGACCGAGCGCGTTGTTGATCTTGTGCGCACCGGTGTGACACAGGTCCTCGCGCTTCAACCACAGCTCGCCGATGGCCTTGTGATCGGGGTCTAGCGCCAGTGCCAGGCGATCGGCGCGGTACAACGGCGTGGGGCGGCCTACGTAGTGACGCAGCATGTCGCGCCATTCGGTTTGGAAGACCGCGCCGAGCACGTGCTCGCGGTACGCCTTTTCCAGCTCCTCGAGCGCCGGAACCAGGGTTTCTGCCACGAAACGCCCGCCAAAATCGTCGTAGTAGCCCAGAGCGGAGACGGCCATATTGGGTCCCGGGATACTTTACGGGACCGGGTTTGTCGAGCCTGCCGGCAAATCGCTGGCTTTCGGAACCAGGGAACAGGACATTCGGGTCGACGCGAGGCCCGCCTGGAAAGCGTCGCCCTTAGCGGCGTCGTGCAGAGCGAGCACACGACCCACGTCGAGCGAGCCAGTCGCGGACGGCGTACGAGGCACGCGCCATCGGCGAAGCAAATTGTCGCTCTTCGCCAGCACCTCGAAAACGAAGAACGGGCCGTCGTCGAAGAAATTCTGGGCCACCAGCAACTCATAACCGGGGCGGTGCTCGAGCAGCAGCGGGCGCCCGGTGCTCGTCTGGATCAGATCGACCGACGCAAAATCGGCGGCGATCTCCGCGTGCGCGGCGTCCTGGCAGGCGCCCGGCAGGAACGTGGACAACGTCTTGCCGTGCGTGATTGGCGCGTCGCGGAGCGCGTACCCGCCGCGAAACGGCGAGCTGGAGCAGCTCAGCGCGCAAGCGACCGTCGTCAGCAGCGCGGCCGCGCGGGTCATCGCTCCCGTTCGGTGGCTCGCACGGCGGCGACGAAAGCGTGCACACGCGCGGCGTCCTTCTTGCGCGGATTGCCGGGCAACTCGACGCCGCTTGCCACATCCACTCCGAACGGATTTAGGGCGCGTACCGCGTCGGCGACATTCAGCGGAGTCAGGCCACCGGCCACGATTAGGTCCCGGCGCACGGTCAGGGCGGCGACGAGGGACCAATCGAAGGTATGCCCGGTGCCGCCAAGCACGCCCGGGGTCCCGCTCTTGGCGTCGACCAGCAGCCGGTCTCCGCCGTAGTCGGCGGCGCGCGCCGCGTCTGCCGGGCTGCCAACGCCAATCGCCTTGAAGGCCTCAGGCAGCACCAATTCGAGATCTTCTGGGGGTTCGGAGCCGTGCAGCTGAAGCCAGCGAATGCCGGTCTCCTCGCGCAAATCCGAGAGCTCGTGTGCGCTGCGATCCGCGACCACGGCCACCAGCTCGATGCGGTCCCCGACGGCGTCCGAGATGTGGGCGGCCGTAGCGCGGTCGATCACTCGCTTGGACGTGCGCACGAAGTTGAGACCGAGCGCGTCGGCGCCGGCTAGGGTGGCCAAGATCGCGTCCTCGACGCTCGTGATGCCGCAGATCTTCAGATAGGTCATGGCTGCGTTGCGCTACGCACACCCGTCGCTACTCTATCTTGAGCAGCTCTTTGACGGTCGCAATGACTTGCGGAGCCTGAATCGGCTTCGTGATGTACGCATTCGCGCCCAACTGGAGCGCTCGCTGGCGGTCCTCCTGCGAGCCCTCCGTCGTGATGATCACGATCGGCGTGTCCTTGTGTACCGGATCGGTGCGCACCCGCTTCACCAACTTCAGGCCATCCATGATCGGCATGTTGATGTCGGTCACGATGATGTCGTACCGGGCAGAGGCCAGCTTGCGCAGGCCGTCGACGCCGTCGTCTGCTTCAGTGACGCGGAGGTTCTTGACGCGCGCGAGCGCGAACACCAAGAGCTGCCGCATCATGGGCGAGTCTTCAACGATCAAGCAGGAGTATTCGGCCATGAGTCACACGCTGAGATCTAAAAACGCTTCGAGTCCCGGTAGTTTATGATCCGCCTGGGCGAACAAGCTCGCGGCGACGAGAGCTTGCGCCGCATGTTGGCCCAGTAGCTTGAATAGCTCGAAGTCGACCGTATCGAACTTATTTTTTTGAGCCAGAGTCGAAAAGATGGCGATTGTGCCGACCACCCGGTCGTCCACGGACAGCGGGATGACCGCGGGCGGGTCCTGCAGGGTGCCCTGGCTCGGGTCGGAATCCGCCACGCTAGCCGAGCCCTTTCTGAGCACGTCCCCGATCCGCGTGCCTGCGATTCGGACCGGAACGAGCTCGTGGCCCGCGACGCCCTCGGAAGCGATGGGGATCAGCTGCTCGCCTTCCGGATTCACCAGGTACATCGCGTAGCGCTCCGCGCCGACCAGCTGCGCCAACACCTCTTTGATGCGCCGCGTGACACCGCGTGGCGACAAGCTCGAGTGCAGTTGGTTGGAGGCGACGAATAGGTTGGCCAGGTTGGCGAACTCGGATTCAACCTCTTGTACGCGCGCCGTGAATTCCGTGGTGATCGCTTCGGCCTGGTGAAAGCGCGAAACAAGCTCGCTTTTCTCCAATTCTAGGCGATCGATTTTTTTCAAAAGCTCGCGTACTGCTTGGTCCGCTTCCACCTTAGCGCGCAGCCCTGCGTTCTCGCTTTCGAGGTCCTGCAGCCGCGTCTGCATCCGCTCGTGCTCCTTGAGAAAATCCTCGGTGAGCTGGGAACCGCGCGAGAACTTCTTGAGGAACTCGTCGCGCTCGGTTTTCAGATCCGGGGCCGGTGCATCGCTGTCCGGGCTGCGAGTGCGCTTTTCCTTCGTCATCTAATCTCGTCAGTATAGACGGACATCGCCGCGGGCCGCCGGTCATTTACGGATAATATTAACTATTTCCGGTATTTATGTGGGGGCTGGTGTGACCTTTCGAGCGGGCTGGTATGCTTTACCGTTCATGGCGGATCCCAACCTTGCCCCGGAAGCGATCGACGGCTTACTAGAGGCGCACGACCTAGAGCGTGCGCGCGAGGCTCTGCTGCGCGTGCCCGCGACCGACGAGAGCTACTCGGTGGTACGTATCAAGCTGGCGCTGCTCGACGGTTCGATGCCGTCTGGCGCCGCGATGCAGGCGCTGATTCAGTTGATGCGTCGCAATGCGGATTGGCCGGGCGCCAAGACGCTGTACCAACAAGCGTCGACCGATGCTTTCCAAACTCGGCAGTCGTCGGTCTCGCATTCGCACGCGCCGCCGCCTGTGGAGCGTAAGTGACGCTAGCGCGGTTGGTGCGCGAGCCAGTCCCTGAGCTCACCGACAACGACTCGCGGAGCCGCGCGCAACGCCGCTAGATTCGCCGAGCCGGTGAGCAGCAGCGCCGCACGCAGCTCGGCCTCGATGCCGTCGAAGAACTGACGCGCACCACTCGGTCCGCCGCGCTCCAGCGCCTGCAGTGCCGAGCGCGCGATACCGCCCGCGCTTGCGCCGAGCGCGATGGCCTTGGCGATGTCGAGCCCTGTGTGGATGCCGCCCGTCGCGAACACCGTTTCGAAGCCGTGGCTGTGCACCCAGGCCACGCTGACCGCGGTCGGAATGCCCCACTCCCAGAAGGCCTCACCGAGCGCTTTCTGCTCCGCCTTGGCGCGCTGCGTCTCGACCGCCACCCAGGACGTGCCGCCGGCACCCGAGACGTCCACGTGCGCGATGCCGACGCTGCGCAGCCGGGCCGCGACCGCATGCGACAACCCGCAGCCGGTCTCTTTGGCGATCACCGGAACGGGCAGGTCTTCGGCCAGTCGCTGTAGCGTATCGAGGCCGCCACGAAAATCTCGGTCGCCCTCTTCCTGGACCAGCTCCATGGCGGGGTTCAAGTGCACACATAGCGCGTCCGCGCCCACGCTCAGCGCCAGATCTTGGACCTCGGCGCTGCTCATCTTGGCGGCTTGGACCACGCCCAAGTTGCCCAAGAGCAGCGCGTTCGGCGCGACGCTGCGCACGGCATAGCTGCTCTTCGCCGTGGCGCGCTTGAGCATCGCGCGCTGGCTGCCCAGGCCGAAGGCGTAGCCGCGCTCTTCGGCGATCGCCGAAAGCTCGCGATTGATGCGCTCGGCGCGGTCGGCACCGCCCGTCATACCGGCAATCAGAATGGGGGCGCGCAGCTTCTTGCCCAGCACGGTGCAGCTCAGGTCGATCGACTCCAGGTCTAGATCGGGCAGCGCGTCGTGTATCAAGCGCACGCACTCGAAGAGCGTGGTCGTGCGCTTGAAACCGACATCTCCGGAGGTCGCGAGGTCAAGGTGGTCGGTTTTGCGCTCCGCAATATCTGCCATGACTCTTCACTCTCTTACCCGACGCACGGGGGCG
>OLLW01000540.1_pt1 | contig 14850 bp, 13 predicted proteins | sample 1604611 | NCBI WGS metagenome assembly OLLW01 (sample SAMEA104055725, study PRJEB20765) | soil metagenome | biome: Arctic tundra; feature: Polygonal ground; material: soil | place: USA | collected 2011-09 | depth 0-0.5 m | reverse complement strand
TACGGGTTGCCACTCGACCACCTGCAGCTGACCCGTGCCCATCGAGCGGTCGAAGGCGACCATCGCAAGACCGCGTGGCGCGTGATGCGCGAGTACGTCGCTCCGGAACTCCACCCACAAGTGATTGCGGCCATGGAGCGCGCCCTCACTTTGTGGCTTGGTTACCGTGACGCCGTAGCGGAAGCCTGCGGGCTGACGCGCTAGCGCTTCTCTTCCGCGGAGATCGGTGTGCTAGCCTCTCGCGCTATGCTTTCCGTTCGGGCAAATTCCTTCGCGCGGCGCGCCGCGCTGGCGGCACTCTTGGTCTGGTCAACGGCTTGCGGCGCGGTCTACCCAGAGCTTGGTACGCCAGTACGCGCTGCTGGGACTCGGCATCTCGACCCGCCGCCGCCCGCGGACCTGGTCTATCTGAAGTTTGCCAACGCCGTGATCCCATCGCGGACGCGTGACGGGCGCAACTGGGACGACGTCGGCGGTTCGAAGCCCGATCCGTTCGCCAAGCTGATGATCGAGGACAAGGAGATCCTGGTTACGCCGGTGCAAGCGAACACGCTCAACCCGACTTGGCCGGATCAGAGGGTCGGCAACTACCGCATTCCCAACAACGTGCCAGTGCGCGTCGAGCTCTGGGACAGCAACCCGATCAACAATCATCCCATCTGTGTCGAGTCGATCAATAACCTCTTGGGTGAGGCGAGCGACGAGCAAAACCTGGAGCTGCGCTGTGACAGCGGGGCGAGCATCGAGCTCGTCGTGCAACCGGCCCACGCAAAGTTTGGCATCGGCCTGTACTACGAGCTCGGCACGTACGACATCCGCGTCACGCGCGTGGTCAGCGAATCACCAGCGGCGCGCGCCAAATTGCAGCGCGGCGACCAGCTGATTCAGATCCAGGGTCACGACGTGAAGGACATGGATTCAGAGACGGCTCGCAGCCTGATCAACTCGAACGTGTCGACCGGTGTGACGCTCGGGATCAAGCACGCCGACGGCTCACGGGAAGACGTGACGCTCAAAGACGGCCCCATGTACCCGGCCGTCGACGAAGAGATCAAGGTCGAGTAGAGGGCGGCGAGGGCGCCGGGGCGTCTCGGCTTGCTTGCTTACGGGGCAGGGCGGACTAATGCTTCGGAGGATGTCCGTGACACCTGACGAAGGCCCTCCAGAGCCAGTGCTCGTCGTTTTACAGCCGGCTCGCGGCACCCTGTCCGTGACCGGTGCCGAAGCCAAGAGCTGGCTCAACGGGCTCGTGACGTGCGACGTCTTGAACGTCGACGCCGGGCAGGGCGCCTTCGGCTTGGCGCTCAACAAGCAAGGCAAGATCCAGAGTGAGGTGGAGGTTGTCGTCGCGGAGCACGGTCTCCTAGTCGGCGTCTCGCCCGGTGTGAGCCAAGCGTTGGTAGTCGCGCTCGACAAATTTTTGGTGATGGAAGACGCCGAGCTCAGCGATGTGAGCTCTAGCTACCAGTGGGCGGATTTTCACGGCCTCGGTGCCGCCGCGCTCGCGGCGGCCGCGGCCAAGGCGTGCGGCGGCAGCTTCGCGATCATGAATTTTACTGCCCAGAGCGGCGCAACCTTGGTTTTCGAACAGGACAGCCTGCTCGAGCTGCGGCGCTTCATCGAGCGCACGCCGGCTGTGCGCCTCGGCAGCGACGCGGATTGGGAAGCGTTTCGCATTGCCGAGGTTCTCGGCAGCTTCGGTGTGGATTTCGGCGAGACCGACAATCCGCACGAGGCCGCGCTCGACCGACGCGCGGTGTCTTGGAGCAAGGGTTGCTACCTCGGCCAAGAGGTCGTCTGCATGCAAGACATGCGCGGCAAGCTGAAGCGGCGTTTGGTCGCGCTTCAGCTCGACGCGGCCGGGGATCTGCCACAAGTAGGTAGCCCAGTGACCGCGAATGACGGCGCCGAACCAGTTGGAGAGCTGACCAGCGTTGCGCGTAGCCCCGTCACGGGCAAGGCGGTCGCCTTGGCGCGTCTCAAAAGCCCCTATTTCGAGGGTAAGGCAGAGTTGGGCGTGGCCGGTATGAAAGCCGCGTTTGTCCAGCAAGTGCCGACCGAAATAGGGTAGTTTCGACGGTCGATGAGCTCTGATGCACACAAAGGGTTGGTCCACTCGAGTCGTTTCACCGAGAACGGCCTGCGCGTCGCCGACGACGTTCTCGGGCTGATCGAGAAAACACCGCTGGTGCGGCTCGCTCGACTCTCACCGCAAGGCGGGGCCACGGTTTGGGCCAAAGCCGAGTTCGTGAATCCCGCCGGCAGCGTCAAGGATCGCCCCGCGCTGTCCATGATCCTGGCGGCCGAGAAGTCCGGCGAGCTCAAAGCGGGTGCCACTCTGGTCGAAGCCACGAGCGGCAACACCGGTATCAGCTTGGCCATGATCGCCGCTGTGCGCGGCTACCGCTGTATGCTGGTGATGCCGGAGGACATGAGCCTCGAGCGCCGTTACATCCTGCGCGCGTACGGAGCCGAGATCACTCTAACCCCCGCGGGTGATGGTATGTCCGGCGCTGTGAGTAAAGCCATGCGCGTGCTCGAAGACACGCCCGGCGCGTTCATGCCCAGCCAATTCGACAACCCCGCCAATCCCGCCAGTCACGAGCACGGTACGGCGCTGGAGATCCTCGAACAAACCGGCAACTCTCTGGCCGCGTTCGTGGCTGGTGTGGGTACCGGCGGCACGGTTACCGGCGTGGGACGCGCGCTGAAAAACAAGCTCGGCGCGGCGGTCAAAGTGTTCGCGGTGGAGCCGGCTAACAGCGCGGTGCTCTCCGGCAAACCCGCCGGCATGCACGGCATCCAAGGGCTCGGTGCCGGTTTCGTGCCGCAGATCCTGGATCGAAGCATCATCGACAACGTGCTGGAGGTAACCGACGTCGCTGCCGAGCGCATGGCGCGTCGGCTGGCCCGCGAAGAGGGCCTGCTGGTGGGTCCGTCTTCGGGTGCCAACGTGCACGCTGCGTGTGAGGTCGCAGCCCAGCTCAAGGGCGGCAACGTCGTCACGATCTTGTGTGACTCGGGCGAGCGCTACCTGTTTTAGCCTGTCACTTGCCTTGAAAGGTGGCAGCGCGCTTCGTGCTCCACGCGGCCACGCCCTCGCGGAAGTCCTGTGAGGCCAGTAGCCTCGTTTGCCCGCGCTTTTCGCGATCGAGCGCGGCGTCGATCGCGCCGTTGGCCGAGTCACGAACCGCGGCCTTGATAGCGGCGAGCGCGAGCGGTGGCCCGGCGGCGAGCGTCGTCGCGAGCGCGCGCGCTTCGGCGCGATCGTCGTCCGCCACGCGGTTCGCCAAACCGAGACTCAGCGCCAGGGGGGCGTCGATGCGCGTGCCCAGCAGCAAGAACTCGAGCGCGCGGCCGAGCCCCACCAAGCGCGGCAACCAGAAGCTGCCACCGCCGTCGGGCATTAGGCCGATGGCCACGAACTTTTCCTGGATGTAAGCGTCTTGCGCCAGCACACGCAGGTCGCAAGCCAACGCCAGATCTGCGCCGAAGCCTACGGCGGGGCCACGCACCGCCGCGATGAACGGCTTCGGTGCTTGCACGATCGCGCGAATCAAATCGTGGAACTTCTCGATGCGCGGTCCCAAATCCGCACCCGCCTCCAAGTCACCGAGCGCGCCTTTTAGATCGGCGCCGGAGCAGAACGCATCCCCCGCGCCGGTCAGCACGACCGCCCGCACGCTGTTGTCCCGAGCGACTTCACTGAGCCCGGAGCCGAGCGCAAGGAGCAGCTCTGGGTCGAGCGCGTTCTTGGTCTTCGGACGGTTCATGATCAAGGTCGCGATGGGACCTTCGCGTTCGACGAGCAGCACCGATTCCATGGCAGTAACCTTAGCAGGGTCGCTCCGAAGCGGGCAGATCGAGCCAAAAACAAGCGAGCCGCGCTGCCGAGTGCGTGCTAGTGCTTTCGCCCGCCCATGAGCCGATCTTTCCCGATCCCCGATCCCTTGCCGCTGTCCGAGCAGCGCGGCCAAACTTACCCGAGCCTGGTCGCGCTGATGCAGCGCTTGCTGGCGGAGAACGGCTGCCCCTGGGACCGCGAACAGGACATGAAGTCGCTCCGTCGCTACGTCCTAGAAGAGGCTTGCGAGGTGATCGACGCCATCGACGAGGAAGACCCGAAGCACGTCCAAGAAGAGCTCGGGGATCTCGCGCTACAAGTCGTGTTCCTAGGGGAGCTCGGCCGGCGCGAAGGGAGTTTCGGTCCAGATGACGTCGTGCGCGGCATCGTGGAGAAGCTGGTCCGCCGTCACCCGCACGTGTTCGGGGACGCGCACGTCAGCGGCAGCGAGGAGGTGCTGCAAAACTGGGAAGCCATCAAGGCGGTCGAGAACAAGGATCGCGGCGTGTTGGACGGCGTACCGCGCTCGCTTCCGGCGCTGTACCGCGCGCAACGCATGAGCGAGAAGGTGAGCCGCGTCGGCTTCGATTGGCCCGACGGTCGAGGTTCGCGAGACAAGGTGAGTGAAGAGCTCGCCGAGCTGGATGAAGCCATCCTTGGCGGCAACAAACAGCGCGTCGAGGACGAGCTTGGGGACATGCTGTTCTCGCTCGTCAACCTGGCGCGTCACCACGGCGTTGACGCAGAGCTCGCGTTACGGAACACTGCGGACCGCTTTTCCCGGCGCTTCTCACACGTCGAACAGCGCGTCAAAGAGCAGCACGGCGGTTGGCCGCGTGCCCAAGACGGCAAACCGACCAGCGGGCTCTCGTTGCAAGTGCTCGACGGCTATTGGGACGAAGCCAAACGGAGCGGCAAGTGAGCGCGGACGACCCGGTCGGTCGCCTGCCCGAGGAGTGGCAAGCCGCGCTCGAAGCCCTGGGCGAGCGCGCCTTTCGCGCCAAGCAGGTGTTCCGCTGGCTACACCAACGCGGCGAATTCGACCCCGAAAAAATGAGCGATCTGAGCCTGCCGTTTCGGGCACGCCTCGCTGAAGCCGGCGTCAGTGCGCCGTTTAGCGTCGAGCAGGTGCATGAGTCGAAGGACGGCACGCGCAAGCTCGTCCTGGTCGCAAAAGACGGCGCGCGCGTCGAAAGCGTGATCATCCCGATGACGGATCTGAGCGACGCCGACGCCGGCGCAGCCCCGTCGGAAGAAGACGAAGAAGACGCACCCGCAACGACTGCGCGCGCCCGAGTCACGCTGTGCATCTCGACGCAGTTCGGTTGCGCCATGGGCTGCGTGTTTTGCGCCAGCGGCCAGGCGGGCTTGGTGCGCGGTCTGCGCGCTTCGGAGGTCGTGGCTCAAGTCTATTTGGCCAAGAGGTATCTGCGTCCGGACGAGCAGCTCAGTAACCTGGTGTTCATGGGTATGGGCGAGCCACTGCACCACTACGACGAAACCGCGCGCGCCGTGCGGCTGCTGACGCACCCCGAAGGCCTGGGCATGAGCCCGCGTCGCATCACCGTCAGCACCGTCGGCCTGGTTCCCGGGATTCAACGCCTCGGTCAGGATTTCGCGGGCAAAATCGGCCTGGCCGTGTCGGTGCACGCGCCCAACGACGTCACGCGCGACCGCATCATCCCGATGAACAAGAAGTACCCGCTCGGCGAGCTGATGCAGGCGCTACGCGCTTATCCGCTGCCCAAGCGCCGCCGCATCACCATCGAGTACACCTTGATCGACGGCGTGAATGACTCGCGGACGCATGCGCGCGAGCTGAGCCTGCTGCTCCGCGGGCTGCCGAGCAAGATCAACCTGATCCCGATGAACCCGATCACGGCCTCAGAGCTGCACGCGCCGAAGTCGGAAAGCGTGCGTGCGTTTCAGGAAATCCTCGCCGCTGCCGGCTACAGCTGCTTCGTGCGCACCCGGCGCGGAGATGAAGTCGCCGCCGCCTGCGGCCAATTGGCGATGGCAGAAGATCTGGTCAAGAAGAAGCGCGAGCGCGAGGAACTCAGAGCCTCCAAGAATTCCTGATGTTCAAGAAGCTCTTGGTCGCCAACCGCGGTGAAATCGCGTGCCGCATTTTTCGAACCTGTGAACGGCTCGGCATTCCGACCGTGGCTGTGTTCTCCGACGCCGACGTGCTCTCGCCGCACGTCGCCCAAGCCGACGAAGCGATTCGTATCGGTCCTGCCAAAGTCGGCGAGAGCTACCTCAATATCCCGGCCATTTTGGCGGCGATTGCCGACGTCGGCGCGGACTGCGTGCACCCCGGCTACGGCCTGCTCAGCGAACGCCGCGCCTTCGCAGATGCCGTGCGCGAAGGGGGCGTCACGTTCATCGGCCCGCCGAGCGCAGCGCTGGAAGCCTTCGGTGACAAGATCAAAGCTCGCCAGGTTGCGCGTGGCGCCGGGGTCTCGCCACCACCCGGCAGCGAGCAACCGGTCGACCCGAACGACAGCGTGCTCTTGCTCTCGGAAGCAGAGCGCATCGGCTTGCCTCTGTTGATCAAAGCTGCAGCCGGCGGCGGCGGTATCGGCATGCAGATCGTGCGTCAGCTTGCCGAGCTCGAGCGCGCCGCGCGAACCTGCGCCGATCGCGGCGTGCAAGCTTTTGGTGATGGGCGGATTTACCTCGAGCGCTACATAGAGCAGCCGAGGCACATCGAGGTGCAGGTGTTCTGCGACGCGCATGGTAACGCTGTCGCTCTCGGCGAGCGCGAATGCAGCGTGCAGCGCCGTCACCAGAAGATCATCGAAGAGTCGCCGTCTCCGGCTGGTTTTTTTAGCGGGCAGGGTGGGGCCGAGCGTCGCAAAAGGCTCTGGAATGCGGCGCTTTCCGTAGTGTGCGCGGCAGACTATCGCGGCGCGGGCACGGTGGAGTTCGTGGCCAACGCTGAGGGCGAGCTGTTCTTCTTGGAGGTCAATGCCCGCCTGCAGGTCGAGCATCCCGTCACCGAGCTCGTGACCGGTCTCGACTTGGTCGAGTTGCAACTCGCGGTTGCCAAGGGCCTTGCTCTGCCCAAGACCGCGCTCGAAGCGGAGCCGGCCGGACACGCGATTGAGGTTCGGCTGTATGCCGAAGATCCGCAAAAAGGCTTCGTCCCGCAGCCGGGTCGCCTGGAACAGTTCGAGCTACCGAGTGGGCTGCCCGGCATTCGAATCGACTCCGGCGTGATGGCCGGCCAAGAGATCACTCCGTACTACGACCCGATGCTCGCAAAAGTCGCAGCTCATGGAAAAGATCGCAAAGAGGCACTGGAAAGGCTGCTGGCGGCGCTCGCAGTTTGCCGCGTGCAGTTGCTCGGCCCGAAGGGCCCGCGCGCTACCAATCTTGCCTTCCTGCAAACGGTCTTGGCCTCGGCCCAGTTTCGCAGCGGCCAGTACGATACGAGTCTTGCCGAAACACTGAGTCGCGCTTAGTCACGCGGCTGTGCGTCTTCTCCAGCGCAGTTGACGGCGTATGTCGCCCGCCAGAGGATGCGCCAATGAGGAGAGGTTGGGTCATTGCGCTCGCTGCGCTCTTGGGGTCGTCTGTGTTGGGGGTTGTAGGGGTGAGCCAAGGCTTTCCCAGTACCAAGAAGGCTGCGACTCAAGCGCGGGCGGCGTGTTCGACGAGAACGCGGTAGGGCGAATCAATCACGCCGTCGTGATCGTCGGCTGGGACGACGCGCGCAGCGCCCGGCACGTCCGCAATTCGTGGGGCCCGGATTGGGGCGAGGATGGCTACATCTGGATGCGCTACGGCGGCAATAGCATCGGCGCTTATGCCGCATGGGCCGACGCCAGGAAGATCGCGAAAACGTCCCAGCCCGCTGGCCAGCTTTCAAGACCGCTACATCAGCGTACAGAATCCCGGCGAGCATCGGCACGCCGATGAAGTGGTGCATCGACCCGGGGCCCGACGCTGCGGTGCTTGGTCTGCTCGACGAAAGCTACGCTGACGCTCCGCCCAGCGATTGCGCTGACTGCACCGGCTACTCTGGCACGCGGCGTTTCGACTTCGAGGCCAAGGCGCCCGGCAACGTTGCGCTGGATTTTAGCTATCGTCCGCTCACACAACCGAAAGCGCCCGGCGAGAAACAAGTGCATATCGACGTTCGTGTGTCGCCCTGAGCCCGCCCCGGCTGTAACATCCGTCATGCTCGAATCGAGCCCAGGACAGCCGGACTCACCGGAAATCAGCGCCCTTCTGCAGCGCGCGCGCGTGTGGGCTGCAGCGGACCCCGATCCGGCCTGTCGAGCCGAGCTGAGCGCTCTGATCGAGGCCCGCGACTATCCCGAGCTCCACGAGCGCATGGCACAAGATTTGGAGTTCGGCACGGCCGGGCTGCGCGGCGTCGTCGGCGCAGGCAGCGCGCGCATGAATCTCGCGGTCGTAATCCGCGTCACACGCGCGCTGGCCGATCAGCTATTGGCTCGCGCTCACGACGCGCGCGCTCGCCCCGTCGTCGTCGGCTGCGACGCGCGCCTGGACAGCACGCGTTTCGCTGACGCAGCTGCGCGCGTACTGATCGCTGCCGGCATTCCCGTGAAGCGCTTTCACGAGCCGGTCCCCACGCCCTTCGTTGCTTACGCCGTGCGCGTGTTCGCCGCCACCGCGGGCATCATGATCACCGCCAGCCACAACCCACCCGAATACAACGGCTACAAGCTTTACTCGGAGCACGCCGTGCAGGTGGTCGCGCCAATGGACCATGAGCTGGCAGCGCGCATGAACGCGCTCGGCCCGGCCAAGGACGTCCCGCTCGGGGATCTCGCTAGCCAAGAGCTGATTGGCGGTGACGTGGCTGCTCGCTATTTTGCGGAGATTCGCAGCGAATTGCCACGCGTCGTCGCAGATCGCAAGTTTGGGATCGTGTACACGCCGCTGCACGGCGTGGGGGCGAGCGTCGTCGAGCGCCTCTTCGCGGAGGCCGGCTACGCGGATTTTCGGAGTGTTCTGGAACAGCGCGAGCCTGATGGGCATTTCCCGACCGTGCCCTTCCCGAATCCGGAGGAGCCGGGCGCGCTGGATCTCGCGATTGCGTTAGCGACCCAGAGCAAAGCCGAGCTGCTGATCGCCAATGACCCGGATGTTGATCGCTTGGCGATCGCGGTGCCCACACCCGGTGGTCGCTGGCTGGCGCTGACCGGAAACCAAATCGGTTTGCTGTTGGCGGACTTTGCGCTCGCCCACGGCGACGCTGGGCCGCAGGCATTGGTACTGTCGTCGCTCGTGTCTTCGCCGATGCTCGAGAGCATCGCTGCCGCGCATGGGGCTCGCTGCGAGCGCGTGCTGACAGGCTTCAAGTGGGTGTGGACGGCCGCGCTCGCGCTCGAAGCTCAGAGCTTTCGCTTCTGCTTCGGCTACGAGGAAGCGCTCGGTTACTCCTTCGGGCGCGCGGTCCGCGACAAAGACGGAATCAGCGCGGCGCTCGCTTTCGCGGAGCTCGCGGCGGAGGCGCGGGCAGCGGGAAAAACCGTATTGGAGCGGCTGCACGCGCTGTACCGCGAGCATGGCCTTTGGGTCAGCGTCCAGCACAACGTCGTGCTCAAAGGTGCCGCGGGCGCCGCACGCATCCTGCAAGCCATGCAACACGCCGTCGATTCGCCGCCGACTGCGCTTGCCGGGCTACGCGTACTTTCGGTGAAGGATCTTCGTCAGCCCGAAGCGTCAGCGCCGAGCTGGCGCGGAGCTGCACTGCTCGTCGAGATCCTGCTCTCGGGCGGCGGTCGAGTCTTCGTCCGCCCCAGCGGTACGGAGCCCAAGCTCAAGATCTACGTCGATTTGCGCGCGCACGTCGCGCACGATGCGCCGCTCGGCCCGGCCCAAGACGAGGCGCTAAGCACCGCGCTCGACGTGGCTCGAGCGCTCGTGACGGCTCTCGGTCTCGACTAGTCGACGCGGTCGAACGGTACGACCTCGGCCGAGGCCAAGCCGACCACGGCGTCGCGCACGGCGTCGCCGATCAGCGAATTCGTGCCGACAACGGTGACCAGAATGTCGTCTACCGATAGCCGATTCTGTACCGAGGCATTGGCTTGCTCGAGGGTCACGGCCTGCACGCGCTCGAGGTAGCGCGAGTAGTAGTCCTCGGGCAAATCATAGAGCGCTTGATCGAGCGCCAAGCCAACGCGCTTGGCCGCAGTGTCGATCGCGAACGCGTGCGAACGCACTAAGTAGCGCTTGGCCCAGGACAGCTCCTGCTTGGTCACGCCTTTTTCCCGCAGTTCGCGCAGCATATCCAGCTCCAGGCGCAGGCACGGCCCGGCGTCGTCGGCCTTGGGGAAGGTCCACATGCTAAAGCTTTGGCGCTGGCGATCAATCGGCACGTTCGAATATGCGCCGTATGACCAGCCGCGCTTCGAACGCACTTCTTGAGTCATGCGCGCGGTAAACGTGCCACCGAAGATCGTATTGGCGACGAGCAGCGGCACGTGGTCCTCGTCACGGGCGTTGGAGCCGAGGCAACCGATCAAGATCTGAGTCTGCGTGCGCTCCGGCTTGTCCACGATGACGAGCCGGCGACCGGGGACCGCCACCGGCTCCGGTGTGGTGTCGACGGGCGCAGCTCCGCTCGGCAGCGCGTCTGAAATGCGTTGAGCGATCTGTGATGCGCCGGGCGCGTCCAGATCGCCGGAGAAGGCGAATACCAAGTTCTCTCGCACGAACGAACGCTGAAACACCGCCTTGACGTCGGCCGGTGAGATCGTGGGAACGCTCGTCGGCGTGCCCGACACGGAACGCCCGTATGGATGTGAGCCGAAGAAGCGCTGCCTGAAGAAACGCCGCGCCAGCCCGCGGTCGTCGTCCAGGGAGTCCTTCAGCTCGGCCAGCGTTTCGCGCTGCAAACGCTCGAGCTCGGCGGCGGCGAGGCCCGGCCGGGCCAACACGTCCACCAGCAAATCGACGAACGCATTCAGTGAACGCGAGATGACCGTCGCTTGAAAGACGATCGTGCTGTGCGCGACGTCGGCTCCGAGCGAGCCGCCGAGTGAGTCGATGCGGGTGTCGATCACTTGCGCTTCGAGCCCGCCGGCGGTGCGCCTCATCAGGCGCGAAAGAAGCCGAGTAGTGCCTTCTTTGCCCGGCGCGTCCAGGATGGCACCGGTCTTCAAGCCGACGCTGATGGACACCAGCGGCAGCGCGCGCGAAGTCTCGAGCAGTACGGCAGCGCCGCCGGCGTCTGCCAGCCGAACGACCGTAGCGGTGGCGCTCATTGTGCGGCCTCCGCGTCGTCGTCGTCACTGTCATGGTCGCCACCGGTGCTCGCGTTCGGATCGGGACGCACCAGAATGACGCTACGATAGCGGGGAAGCAGGTAGCGGCGCGCGACGCGCAGTAGATCGCTCGCCGTCACGCGGCGCGTCGTTTCCAGGCGCTCGAAGGCCGCTCCCGGGCGACCGAGCACGATCTCGTAGAAGCCAAGCGTGGAGGCCTTGCCGTCGACCGTTTCCAGCCCCGCCAGCAAACCAAGCTCGAGCCGAGCGGCCGCGCGCGTGATTTCCTCGGCGGCGATCGGCTCTTGTTGAACCTTCGCGAACTCCGCGTCGATCACTTCGAGCAGCTTCTCCGCGGTCTGACCTTCGCGCGCCGACACGAACAGCTCGAACAACCCCGGGTCGCGGAACGGGCCGACGAAGGCACGCACTTCGGTTGCGAGCTCAAGCTCGCGCACCAACTTCTGGTGCAAACGGCTGGCACGCCCGCTGAACAGCACTTCTGCCAACAGCGAAAGGGCGGGGTGATCGAAGTCTCCCATCGCGGGGCTGTGGTAGCCGACGACGAGCTTCTCGGTGGCGGTTGCCTTCAGCACCTCTACACGTCGCTCCGCGCTTTGCGGAGGCTCGGGCTTCACGTCCTCGATCGGCAAGACGCTCGCAGGAAGCGCCCCGTAAGCCGCCGAGAGCCGCTTCAGTAGCGCGACTTCAGCGACGTCGCCCACGATCACCAACACCGCGTTGTTCGGCGCGTAGTAGGTTTTGTAGAACTCCAAGCAGTCTTCGGTGGTGAAGCCCTCGATGTCCTTCATCCAGCCGATCGTGGGCCAGCGGTACGCGTGGCTGTCGAACGCGGTCGCCCAGAGCAGCTCACTCACCGCGCCCTCGACGTCGTCGTCCACGCGATAGCGCCGTTCGTTGGCGACCACCTCTTTCTCGCTCTTCACTTGCGGATCACGCAGCACTAAACGACTCATGCGCTCCGACTCGAGCTTCACTACCAACGGCAATTGATCCTTGGGGATCGACACGTTATATTGCGTGAAATCCAGCCACGTGGAGGCGTTACTCTCTGCACCGGCTTCTTCGAGCTTGCGATCGAACTCGCCGGCCTTGCGCCCCTCGACCTCGTTGAACATCAGGTGCTCGAACAGATGAGCGAGGCCGGTCTTTCCCTCGCGCTCGTGCCGTGAGCCGACGTGGAACCAGGTGTGATAGGCGATCACGGGAGCGCTGTGATCCTCGCAGAACAACAGCTCCAGGCCGTTGCCGAAGCGGAAGCGCTCTACGGCCAGCGCGGGGCCGAATGCGACTGTCTCGAGGTGGCTGACTTGCCCATCGGGTGTCGCGCTCGCGTTCAGTTCCGCGAGAGCTTTGGGACGGCGCATGCGCGTGGCGGAGCTACTCATCAGTTTGCCTCTTTAGTAACGACGGAATCAGGTTCCTGCAAGCGCCAGAGCTCGCGGCACTCAGGTTTCCAGCTTCAGGATGGCTAGAAAGGCCTCTTGCGGCACCTCCACGCTGCCCACCGACTTCATGCGCTTCTTGCCCTCTTTTTGCTTCTCTAGCAGCTTGCGCTTGCGGCTGATGTCGCCGCCGTAACACTTTGCGGTCACGTCTTTGCGCATCGCGCGCACCGTTTCACGCGCGATTACTTTGGCGCCGATCGCCGCCTGAATCGCGACCTCATACTGCTGGCGGGGTACGAGCTCCTTCAACTTCGATGTCAACGCGCGGCCACGAGAGAACGCCGTATCCCGGTGCACGATGATGCTGAGCGCGTCGAGCGGCTCACCGTTCAACATGATGTCCAGCTTGACCAAGCTGTCCGCGCGGTAGCCCGTGACCTCGTAGTCCATGCTGGCGTAGCCACGGGACGCGCTCTTCAAGCGATCGTGGAAATCCAAGATCACCTCTGCCAGTGGCAGCTCGTAGGTGACGACGACGTGGTCTTTGGTCGAATAGTTGAGACCCAGCTGCGTGCCCCGGCGATCCTCGCACAGCGCCACCGTTGGTCCGACATATTCGGCGGGCACGTGCACCGTGAGCTTGAGGATCGGCTCCTCGATGGTTTCGATGTCGCCGACAGGGGGCATCTTCGACGGGTTGTCGACGCGCACGGTCTCGCCGCTTTTTGTGTGCGCGATGTAAACCACGCTCGGCGCAGTGGTGATCAGGTCCAGGTTGTATTCGCGCTCCAACCGCTCCTGGATGATCTCCATGTGCAAAAGGCCGAGAAACCCGCAACGGAAGCCGAAGCCGAGCGCGTCCGAGGTGTCCGGTTCGAAGCTGAACGACGAATCGTTCATGTGCAGCTTGGCCAATGCGTCCCGCAAGTTCTCGTACTCAGCGGAGTCCGTCGGGAAGATGCCGGCGAACACCATTGGCTTCACCTCGCGGAAGCCGGGCAGGGGCTCGGTCGCGCCGTGGTGGAAGCTCGTGACGGTGTCGCCGATTTTGGTGTCTTCGGTGGACTTGATATTGGCTGCGACAAAGCCGACCTCGCCTGGACCGAGCTCCTCGATCGCGATCGGATGCGGGTTGTAACAGCCCATCTCAGTGACGTCGTAATGGCGTCCGGTGGCCATGAACTTGATGCGGTCGCCCTTCTTGAGGGTGCCATCCATCACGCGCAGCATGACCACGGCGCCGCGGTAGCTGTCGTACCAGCTGTCGAAGAGCAGCGCGCGAAGCGGCGCGTTCGGGTCACCTTGGGGCGGTGGCACGCGATCGATCACCGCTTCCAACACCTCGAGCACGCCGACACCGGTTTTTCCGCTGGCGAATAGCGCGCCGCTGCAATCGAGCCCGATGACCTTCTCGATCTGCTCGGCGGTGTGGTCCACATTGGCCGACGGCAGGTCGACCTTGTTCAGCACCGGGATGATTTCGAGGTTATTTTCGATGGCCAAATAAGCGTTGGCCACGGTCTGTGCCTGCACGCCCTGGGTCGCATCGACCACCAACAGCGCGCCCTCGCAGGCGCGTAAGCTCGAGCTGACTTCGTAGTTGAAGTCGACGTGGCCGGGCGTGTCGATCAGCTGCAGCTGATATTCCTGGCCGCGTGCGGACAGGTACTTGAGGCGGACGGATTGCGCCTTGATCGTGATGCCGCGCTCGCGCTCGAGCGGCAGCTTGTCCAGGAACTGCTCGACCTTCTCCCGTGAGCTGATGGCTCCGGTCACATCCAAGATGCGGTCGGCTAGTGTGCTTTTCCCGTGATCGACGTGAGCGATGATCGAGAAGTTACGAATCTTTTTGGGGTCGGTCGGCATCTGGCGGCATCGCGCGATCGGGGGGCGGCTCTGTAGCGCGGCGTCGGCACGCCGACCAGCCAGGCTCTGCCCTCACCCAAGCGACAGCGCTACTTTTTCGCGGCGGCTTTGGGCGCTGGGTTGTCCGTCAGGCTCATTTGTCCCGGCAGCGCGTGTTCGTAGCGCTTCAACACCAGATCGATCCCTTCACGGATGTACACGGCGACCGGAACCTTGGTGCGGGTATGCAACAAGTGCAGCCGCTCGTTCTGTTCGGGCGTGATGTAGACGGTGGTAGAGATCTTCTTGCGAGACATGTGACGTGTCCAGTTGCCAGCCGTTACACTAGATTCCCATACGTGTGTTGTCAATCCGAACAAACCCCGAAAAATGACTATTTATAAGTAATATCGAATAGTTACTAAATGGTCTGCTGGCCAAACTTCCTTCCGAGGCGGTCTTTGCCGTTCGTCTTCGCGCCCGGCAACCGGCTGGCTGCCGGCCG
>OLLW01000304.1_pt1 | contig 14864 bp, 12 predicted proteins | sample 1604611 | NCBI WGS metagenome assembly OLLW01 (sample SAMEA104055725, study PRJEB20765) | soil metagenome | biome: Arctic tundra; feature: Polygonal ground; material: soil | place: USA | collected 2011-09 | depth 0-0.5 m | reverse complement strand
GCGCCTGCGGGCGCTGCGCCGCCGCTCGCACCGCCAGCAGAGCTCGCCCGGCCGCTCACGTTGCCGGCCCCCGAGCTATTCGTCTGCGCGCCCGCAGCTCCCGCCGCGCCGGCTCGAGCCTCGAGCGTCGCGTCGTCGACCGCGCCATGGCTGCTACAAGCACCCGCACCGACAGCCAGAGCAGCTAGCCCGGCGATCGTGATCGCAAACCAGAACTTCATGCCGTTTCGAGTAAATGCCGATTTCGACGACTCGGCAAGGTGCTCGATTTTACTCAATAAAATTCTGCAATCGGTGCAAACACGGAACGTTTTCAGATCAACCGGCGAACGGCGTCTCGGTGCGACACATACACCCGGCGCTTTAGCGTGAGCGCCGCTCAATGGCGAAACAGGCTCAGTACGATCTCGAGCAGGATCAAGAAGATGACCGACGCTTCCAGAAGCACCAAGCGTCGGTCACGAGCGACGTCAGTGAGTAGGCTGAGCGCGTCCTGCACGCTGCGCAACTTGAGCTCGAGCGATTGATAGCGGTCGACTAAGTCGAACTCTGCCCGCAGCTCCTCGTAGATTCGCTCGGCGCCCGCGTCGTCCCAGACCACGTCGGGCTTGTCCAGCAAATGCAACACCGAGATGACCTCGCTGCGCGTGCTGATGGCCGCGCCGATGAAACGCTGCAGCTTGGCGGTAAACACCGAGATGTTCCCGCTCTTTTCCAAGCGGTCGACGAAATGGTCGGTGTCGGCGAACATCTGGTCGACGATACGCTCGTAGTATTCCATGGCCGCGCTTTGCGCGACGGTCAGCGCGACCATGCTGGCGCGCTCGAATGTGAGCGTGTCGACGACCAACGCGCCGTCTGCCACGTCGGGGCGCGCGACGTCAGCCTCACGGACCGTGAACTCTTCCGCAATCACTTGCGCGTCACGCATGCTGCTTGCCGGTGTCTTGCGCAAGCGAAGCAGCTCCCCTTCCCGCCCCGCCTGCCCAACGTCGAAAAATACCACCACGCCGAAGCTGTAGATGAACACACTGCCGCCGGCGGCCGCCGAGTAGCACAGGTATTGATGTACGCGCTTAGCTTCCGGGTAATGTGTGCCCAGCTCCTTCAGCGAAAAATTTTCGACGAAGGCAATCGCGTGGAACGTATGCACGGTGATCACGGCTCAGCGTAACCATACCTCGACTCGACGGTTGCGCTCGCGGCCGGATTCGCTGACCTTTGAGCTCTTTGATGACGAGCAACTGGGCTCAGCCGGCTGCCAGGAGCGGCAGCGGGTTGGGCTTTTTTGCGTGTTTCTGGAGCAATTGCTTGAGGTCGCCTTTGCACGAGCCACAGCCAGTTCCAGCACGGGTGGCGTCGCCCAAGGCCTCGGGTGAGTCGGCGCCCGCTGCAATCGCTTCGCACAGCGATTGCTCAGTTACCTTGTTGCAATTGCAGACCATGCGCTCCCCGGTCGGAACGCTGGCGCGCAGCTGACACAGGAGCTCGAGCGGGTCATCCGGGATCTGATCGCCGCGGTCGAACATCTGCACCAGCGTGGCAGTCGCCGCGGTATTGCCCACGAGCATCGCGCCCACGAGCTGCCGGTCGCGAATGATTAGCTTACGGTACGAGTCTCGACGCTCCTCGACGATTTGCAGAACTTGGTCGTGCTCCAGCTCCGGCTCGAGCGTGCCCATGGAAGCGACGTCCACGCCGGCCACCTTGAGCCGCGTGTACAGCTTGGAGCCGCGGTAGCGCTCTTGCGGTTGCGCACCGGTGAGCACGGCAGCGAGCACGGCAGCTTGCTCCCACACCGGGGTCACGATGCCGTACGTGCGCCCGCGGTGCTCGGCACACTCACCGAACGCATATACGCCCGGCACCTCGGTCGCCAAGGTGTCGTTCACCAAAATACCCTTATTTACCGGCAGCTCAGCGGCGCGAGCGAGGTCGATGCGCGGCCGCACGCCGCACGCCAAGACAACCAAGTCGGTAGATAAAGTCGTCCCGTCGTCGAGCACGACGCCGGTGACGCGCTCGTCGCCGTAGATCGATTCCACGGTTCGCCCGGTGCGCGTGAAGATGCCGTGACGCTCGATCTGCCGACCCAGCATTTCGCCGCCAATCTCGTCCAGCTGAGCGTTCATCAGGATCTTCGAGCTTTGCACGACGGTCACGTGCAGCCCCATGTCGCTCAGCACTTTTGCAGCCTCCAGACCGAGCAGCCCGCCGCCGACCACCACAGCGCCGTCACCCGAGCGGGTGTACTCACGCATGCGGATGCAGTCGGCGATCGTGCGATACACGAACACGCCGTCGCGAAGCTCGCCGTCCTCGCCGCGCATGCCCTCCAGCGGCGGAACCAGCGGTTGGCTGCCCGTCGCTAAAATGGCCACGTCATAGCGGCGTTTTTGGCCATCCGCCGTTTCGACGACCTTACGCAGCGTGTCCAGGCGAAGGACACGCGTACCGTGGATCAAGCGAATGCCGTGTGCGTCGTACCACTCGGGCGTCTTGGTGACGATCGAGTCCGGCGACTCACCCGCCAGAACGCGGCCGAGCATGATGCGATTGTACGCGCCGCCGCGTTCCTCGCCGAAAACCGTGATCTCGTACTTGTTCGTCGCGTCACGGCGCACGAGCTCGTCCAGCAGGCGGCAGGTACCCATGCCGTTGCCAATCACACATAGCTTCTTCTTGCGGATATTCACGCGGATCCCTTCGCGCTTTCGTGCTCGGCCCGCGCGCGCACAGCGCAAACCTTGAACTCTGGCATTCGACTGAGCGGGTCGAGCGCCGGAATGGTAAGCAAATTGGCCGCCTGGCGACCACCCCAATGAAACGGGGCAAACAGCGTGTCCGGGCGGATGTCAGTGGAAACGCGGGCCGCGAACGAGACGCTGCCGCGGCGGCTTTCAACAACCAACGACTCCCCCTCTGCCACGCCCAGACGCTCCGCCAAGCGCGGGTGGATCTGCACCATCGGCTCGGGCTTAGCGTCCATCAGCTGGGCGACGAGCCGCGTTTGGGCTCCCGAGTTGTAGTGCTCCTTGTAACGCCCGGTCGTAAAATACAGCGGATACGCGGCGTCCGGTAGTTCTGCCGCCGGGCGGTACGGAACCGCATGAAAACGCGCGCGACCGGAGGGATGAGCGAAGCGCTCCGCGAACAGACGGGGCGTGCCGGGGTGGTCCGGCGCCGGGCAGGGCCAGAATACGCCCTGCGCGTTGCGGATCTTCTCGTAGTCGATACCGCTGTAGTCTGCCTTGGTCCCGCGCGTCGCCAAACGCAGCTCGTCGAAGACCGCTTCGGCGGTGCGAAAAGAGAAGCCGCTTTGGGCACCTAGGCGCCCTGCCAGCTCACACAGGATCTCGATGTCTGTCTTCACGTTGGGCAATGGGGGACGCACGCGCTGGCGCAAGACCACTCGACCTTCGAGGTTGGTCATCGTGCCCTCTTCCTCGCCCCATTGCGCAATTGGCAGCACCACGTGCGCGCCCTCGGCGGTCTCGTTCAGGAAAGCGTCGCAGACGACGAGCAGCTCGAGCTGAGCCAGCTTGGCCTTGATGTTACTGGCGTTGGGTGAGGCCACGCTCACGTTCGAGCCGAAAACCAGCAGTCCGCGAATGCCGCCCTGCGGCCCGAGCGAGTCCAGGAGCTCATACGCGCTCTTGCCCTTTTTTGGTAGTTCGTTCGGGTCCACACCCCAGACAGCCGCGATCGCCTTGCGGTGCTCCGGGTCCTCGATCAAGCGGTAGCCAGGCAGTTGGTCAGCTTTCTGCCCGTGCTCACGGCCGCCCTGGCCGTTGCCTTGGCCAGTGAGGCAGCCATAGCCGCTGGCGGGCTTGCCGACCTTGCCCAGCGCAAGCATCAGGTTAATCAGTGACAGCACGGTGTCCGTGCCTTTGGACTGCTGCTCGGCGCCGCGCCCCGAGAGAACCATGCTCGACTCGGAAGCCGCCAGCAGGCGCACCGCGCGCAATTGCTTGTCGATCGACACGCCCGTGAGGCGCTCCACGAAGGACGGGTGGCTAGTGAGCACGCTGCGCTCGAGCTCGGCGAAGCCCTCGGTGCGCGCGGCAATGTAGGCGCGGTCGATCAGCTTCTCTTCGAGCGCGAGGTACATCAGGCCGTTGGCCAGTGCCAGATCTGTACCCGGGGTGAGCTGCAGGTGCAGGGCCGCCGAGCGCGCTGTGTCGGTGAAGCGCGGGTCAACGACGATCAGCTTGCCCCCGCGCTGCTGTTGCTCGTAGACCCACTGCATGATGGGCGGCATGGTTTCAGCGCAATTGGAGCCCCAAAGCAGTAGCGTGCCCGTCTCTGCGATGTCCGAGACCGGAAACGGCAGGCCGCGATCGATGCCGAAAGCGCGGTTTTGACCGGCTGCCGCCGACGCCATGCAGTAGCGCCCGTTGTAGTCGATGTTTGCCGACTTCAGCACTACGCGCGTGAACTTGCCGAGCAAGTACGCTTTCTCGTTGGTCAACGCGCCGCTGCCAAAGGTAGCCACAGAAGACGCGCCGTGCGCTTTCTGCAGCGCTAGGATGCGCTCGGCAACGAAGCCGAGCGCTTCGTCCCAACTTGCTGGAGCGAGCTTGCCATCAGCACCGCGCAGCAGTGGGCTCCGCAGGCGCTGCGGGTGGTCGAGCAACGCTGCCGAGGTGAAGCCCTTGATGCACATCTGACCGCGGTTGACCGGGAAATCTGCGTCCGCTTGGACCTTCAGCTCTTGATCAACGGCGTCGGTAGTCACCGTCATGCCGCATTGAAATGCGCAATACGGACAATGAGTCTTCACCGGACCGGACGGTCCGCCTTGCAAAAGCGGCAGCGCTTGAGCCAAAGCCGGAGCGAGGGTCCGAGCACTCATTCAGCGGCCTTGGCCGGCACAGAGACTTGAATTCTGCCGCCGGCCACGCGAACCGGAAACACCGTCAAGCGCACGCCAGGGTCGTCCATGCATTCGCCGGTCTCGAGCGCGAAGCTCTGCTTGTAGATCGGCGAGGCAATCTTCGGCACGCCAGCGCGGTCGCCGACGATGCCGCGTGCGATCACGAACGCCTTGCTGAACGGGTCAAAGTTCGACAGAGCAGCAAGCCGTCCGTCGCGAGTGCGAACGATGGCGATCTGTTCGTCCCCGATCAGAGCGGCAGACCCGGTACCTGGGAGCACGTCATCGATCGCGCACACGTCACGCCACTCGACTTCCTCGGAGCAAGGTTCGGGAGCCACAACCACTTCTTGCATCGACATGATTTGGTTCTCCTCACACGGCAAGCACGCGCAAACGCACTTTGCGGGCTTCAACCAAACTACGCTTCTCACTCCAAGACGCGGGCCGATGTTGGTCGCGCTCGCGCACGAAGACAAGGCTCGGGTCCGGCTGATCGGAGTTCAAGAACGACCGGAAAGCGCGGACTTTCTCCGGGTTCTCGACGGTGGTTTTCCATTCACACTGGTAGCTGCCGACGATCCGAGCCATGTCGGCCTCGAGCTCCGCACAGATGCCCAGCCGGTCCTCGATCACCACGCTCTTCAGGTAGTCGAGCCCACCTTCCAAGTTGTTCAGCCAGGACGCCGTGCGTTGCAGGCGGTCTGCCGTACGCACATAGAACATCAGGAACCGATCCAGGTAGCGAACCAGCGTTTCCTCGTCTAGGTCGGCGGCGAACAGCGCGGCGTGTTGCGGTTTCATGCCGCCGTTGCCAGCGACGTATAGGTTGTAACCCTTCTCAGTGGCAATGATGCCAAAGTCTTTGCTCTGGGCTTCAGCACACTCGCGCGCGCAGCCGGAGACGGCGCCCTTGAGCTTGTGCGGAGCGCGCAAGCCTTTGTAGCGGTTCTCGATGCGAATCGCCGCGCCCACGGAATCCTGCACACCGTAGCGACACCAGGTGCTGCCGACGCAGGATTTTACGGTGCGCAGAGCTTTGCCGTAGGCGTGACCCGACTCGAAACCCGCAGCAACGAGCTCCTTCCAGATCTCGGGCAGCTGGTCCTGACGCGCGCCAAACATATCGACACGCTGGCCACCGGTAATCTTGGTGTACAAGCCGTACTTCTTGGCCACGACACCGAGCGTAATCAGTTGGTCCGGCGTGACCTCGCCGCCCGCGAGCCGCGGTACGACCGAGTACGTGCCGTCACGTTGAATGTTCGCGAGATAGCGGTCGTTCGTATCTTGCAGACCGGCATGCTCGGCCGCCAGCACGTAGTCGTTCCAGGTCGAAGCGAGTATCGAGGCGACTGCCGGCTTGCAGATCTCACAGCCTTGCCCTTTGCCGTGGCGATCGATCAGGTCGTCGAAGCTACGGATGGTCTGCACGCGCACTAAGTGCGCCAGCTCCTGGCGACTGAACGGGAAGTGCTCACACAGGTGGTTGGTCACCGTGACACCGGCGCGCTTCAGCTCGAATTTCAAGAGCTGATCGACCAGGGACACGCACGACCCGCAACTGGTGCCGGCCTTGGTGCAGGTCTTGACGCTACCGACCGTAGTCAGCTTCTGTTCGCGGATCGCCCCGCAAATAGCGCCCTTGTCGACGTTGTTACAGGAGCAGATCAGCGCCGCATCGGGCAAAGCGTCGACCCCGAAACCCTTTGCGCCGCCCTCTCGCGGAGGAAGGATCAGATCTGCCGGGTTCTCGGGCAGGGTCATTCCCGCCTGGACGTGAATCAACAGTTGGCTGTAGGCGGAGGCGTCACCGACGAGCACGCCGCCGAGCAGCTTCTGCCGATCCTCCGAAACGACCAGCTTCTTGTAGTGCGACGCGGTACCGTCGAAGACGCTGATTATGCGTGCGCCCGGGGTAACCCCGAAGGCATCGCCGAAGCTACCCACGTCGACCCCAAGCAACTTGAGCTTCGTGCTCATGTCGAAGCCTTCGAACGCCATCGCTTCACCGGCCAGCGTGGCGGCTGCGACCTCCGCCATGCGGTAACCCGGTGCGACCAAGCCGTAAGTCCGACCGTCGAACTCGGCGCACTCGCCGATCGCGAAGATACGCGCGTCACTGGTGCGGCAAGCGCCATCGATGGCAATGCCGCCGCGTCCGCCCAGGCCGAGCCCAGACTCGCGGGCCAGCTTGTCGCGGGGCCGAATGCCCGCTGAAAACACCACCATATCGACCGAGATCCGCCGCCCGTCCGCGAGCAGCAGCGCGGATACCGCGCCGGTTTCGTCACTCAAGATCTCGCGCGTCGAGGTATTGACATGCACCTGCACGCCCAGCTCCTCAATGCGTGAGCGAAGTACTCCTGCACCGACATCGTCAACCTGCAGCGGCATCAGGCGTGCTGCAAACTCGATGACGTGAGTCTCGAGGCCCAAGGACAAGAGCGCTTTGGCCGCCTCCAAACCGAGCAAGCCGCCGCCGATCACGGCCGCACTAGTCGCGCTTTGAGCGGCGTCGCGAATCGCTTCCAAGTCGTCGATCGTGCGGTACACGAAACAGCCCGGTTGGTCCTTGCCCGGGATCGGCGGCACGAACGGATATGAGCCCGTGGCCAACACGAGCTCGTCGTATCCGAGCTCACGACCGGACGCGAGCCGAACAACCTGCGCTCGCCGGTCGATCGACGCCGCAGCGTCCCCCCGCACGACCTCCAGACCCCAGGCGTCGTACTGGCCCTCGGACACCAGCGACAAGTCTGCGTCGGTCTTGCCCTCGAACCACTTCGAGAGGTTCACGCGGTCGTAGGCGAGCCGCTTCTCTTCCGAGAGCACCACGGTCTCGAATTGCTCCAGCAAGCCGCGCTCTGCTGCGGCTCCCAGGAAGCGGTGCCCGACCATGCCGTTGCCGACGACGACTAGGCGTGGACGCGGCCGTTTGCTCTCGAAATAGTTCTTGGACATGTCTCGCTCCTGGCGGTGGACTCGCTGACCTCAGGCTTGCGCGTTGGCCAAGCTGGGCATGCGCCTGGTCAAGAAGGAGCGGCGCAGGTAGCACCACCAGGTGGTCGCGACGCACGTGACATAGAACGCGATGAACCAAGAGACCGCCAGCGTTGCGCCACCCGTCGCCTTGATCGAAGCGCCGAACGAGCGAGGGATGAAGTAGCCGCCGAGCGCGCCGATGGCGGCGACCACACCGATCACCGCTGCCGTTTCGCGGCGAGCGACGATCATGGCCTCAGCCAAGGCAGCCTCTCCCTGGCCTTGCACTCGCTTGCTGTGAAAGGTGCGGAAGATGACCGGGATCATCCGGAAGGTCGAGCCGTTGCCCACGCCGGTGGTGATGAACAGCAGCAGGAACGTGAACAGGAACAACGGAAACGCCTTCACCTGCAAGGAATAGAGCAGGCCCACCGTGGCACAGGTCATAGCCACGAAGTTCCAGAACGTGACCTTCGCGCCGCCGATGCGATCGGCGAGTTTGCCGCCAATCGGCCGAGCCACAGAGCCGACCAGCGCGCCGAGGAACGCCAGATTGGTCGACACTTCCGGGAACTGAGTCTTTAGAAGTAGCGGGAAAGCCGCCGAAAAACCGACGAAGGACCCGAAAGTACCGATGTACAACCAGGCCATGATCCAGGTGTGTCGGCGCTGCGCGACGATCACCTGCTCTTTGAAGTTAGAACGCGCAGAGCTCAGGTTGTTCATGAACACGAAGGCGCCCACCACCGAGATCACGATCAACGGCAACCACAAGAGCCCGGCGTTCTCGAGATGTAGCTTCTTGCCAGCGCTGCTAGGCAGAAGCCCGTAGCCGACGACGATCGGCACGAGCAATTGCACGGTACTGACGCCGATATTGCCGCCGGCCGCGTTCAAGCCGAGCGCGAAACCCTTTTCCTTGTCCGGGAAGAAGAAGGAGATGTTGGCCATGCTGGACGAGAAGTTGCCGCCGCCCAAACCAGCCGTCCCCGCGGCCAACGCCATCAGCCAAAACGGCGTATCGGGCCGGTTCACGAAGTAGACGAGTAACAGCGTCGGAACGAACAACAAGAGCGCGCTAATCACCGTCCAGTTACGACCACCGAACTTCGGCACCGCAAACGTGTACGGGAAGCGGAGCAGTGCCCCGACCAGACCCGGAATCGCAACCAGCTGGAACAGTTGGTCGGTCGTGTAATGGAAGCCGACTTGCTTCAGCCGCGCGGCGACTACGCTCCAGATGAGCCAGATCGAAAAGCCGATATTCTCGGCCAGGATGGACCAACCAAGGTTCCTCCAGGCCACCTTTTTGCCGACTTTTTCCCAGAATGTCTCGTCATCTGGGTTCCACTCGTCAATCCACAATTTGGATGCTCTTGCCATGGGTGAATGCTCCTTGCTCAAAACGAAATGGGGAGATCGAGTTGCACGATCGCGACGTCAGCCTGCTTCATCGGATCGCCGATCGGCAGGCTCTACGAGACGCCGGGGCGGAACCAGGTGATGTCAGACAACTTCGAATGTGTGGTTAGATAAGCGTCAGGTTTCCCCCGACGGGGATCACGAAGCGCGTCAAGAGCTCGCGAGCGCGGCTGCACGCCGTTCGTTGGCTTCCCTCATGTCGAGGTACCTCATCAATGCCATGACCAACGGGCCCATTTTCGGATGCTCGGGCATCACGTGCGGGCGCACACCGTGAACTTCGATGATCGCGCGGCAGGTCGGACCGACTGCCGCAACCACGACGTCTTGGCGGAGCGCGTCGACCAACTCTCGGCTCAGATCCAAGCGCTCGGCGATTTGATACAAGTGCCGAAACTGGATCTGGCAAGTGATCGCGAGGGCGTCGACCTTGCGATCCACGATGCGCCGCACGAGCTGCTCGAGCGCCGCGCTGTCCGCGGGCAACTGCCACTGATACAGCCAAAACTCGCGGAGATCCGCGCGGCGCGCCAACAACGTTTCGGACAGCGTTTCGCTGCGCTCGCCGTAGTTGAACATCAACACGCGGCGGCCCGCGAGCTCGAGGTCACTGAGTGCGTCGATCAGCTCGGCCGCCGTGAATGGTTCTCGCGCGCTCAACGTCGGCGGTACGCCGAAGCCGCGCAACGCGGCCGTCGGCTTGGGACCGCGACAGACCGTGGTGAGGTTACGCATCGCGGCGACCAGCTCCGCGTGCCGCCCTAGCTCTTGCGCCAGCTCGAAGAGAAGAGAGACCGCAACCCCGGTCATGAAGATCACGACCTCGTGATGACCGGCCGCAAGCTCGTCGAGCAGACCGGCAATCTCCTCGGCCTGGATGTGCGGTGCCTCGTGAACGGCGGGCACGCACACGGGCGCTCCGCCGTGCTTCTCGACCAAGCGCGCCAGCTCACTCTTCATACGTGACTCGAGCAGCGCCACGACGGGCCGCGGGCGCTCACTGCTCTTGCTTCGAATCGTCGGCACCATCTGCACTACAGGCCGCTACAGCAACGTCCGTGCCGGGTCGCAAAACGCCGAGAGATTCTTGGCAAACCCGCGGGGGTTAGAATTCCGAAACCTGTTCGAACACGTTGCCGAAACTTTGGGCCGACAATTTTGTCAGAAGCATGGGTTCAGGGCCGACAAAACTGTCGGCTCGATTTCTGGTTTTCGGACTGTTTCGCACCGGAGGTTATCCGCCGGTTTTCAAGCATCAATGCGAGCGCTTGAAACGATCGCAGAGCGCCCGGCTGGGGCTGAGCCGACAATTTTGTCAGGTCAGCTAACGACGAAAACGCCTGGCCACGATGCCCAGCTTGCGGATCTTGTAGCGCACGACTCGTTCCGTCGTGCCGAGCGAGCGAGCCGCTCCGACCAGGCTGCCGGCCTCGCTCTCCAACGCTTCTTCGATCAGCCGCCGCTCCAGGCGCTCCACGGCCTCGAGCAAGGTCAGCTTTTCCTTGCCAGCCGCCGCGACGCGGAAGGCCTCCGGTAAGTCCGACTCCTGAATCACGGAACCCTTGCACACCACGACCGCGCGCTCGATCACGTTCTCGAGCTCGCGCACGTTGCCCGGGAAGGGCTGATGGCTCACGAGATCCATGGCCGCGCTCGAGATGCGCCCGATGTTGCGCTGATGCTCGGTCGCGAACTTACGCATGAAGTACTCGGCCAGCGCCGGGATGTCCTGCGGTCGGTCCCGAAGCGGCGGCAGCGTGATGGTGAAGATGTTGATGCGGTAGTAGAGATCCTCCCGAAAGGTGCCGCTCTCCACCGCTCGCTCGATGTCTACGTTCGTAGCAGCGACGATGCGTACGTCGGGGCGAAGTGTCTCCGTGCCGCCGAGCCGTTCGAACTCGCGGAACTGAAGCACGCGCAGCAACTTGGCTTGCGTCGTCAGCGGCAGCTCACCAATCTCGTCCAGGAACAAGGTGCCACCTTGAGCCAGCTCGAAACGGCCCTTTTTCCGGGCATGGGCCCCGGTGAAAGCGCCGCGCTCGTGACCGAAAAGCTCGGATTCGAACAGAGACTCCGGCAGGGCGGCGCAGTTCACCTTGATGAACGGCTGGCTGGCGCGCGGTGAGTTCTGGTGAATCGCGCGAGCGACGAGCTCCTTGCCCGTGCCGGACTCGCCGCGCAGCAACGCGGTCGCGTTCGTACGCGCGACTTGGCTGACCTGTTCGTAGATCTGTCGCATCACGCCGCTCTCGCCAATCATGTTGGCGTACTCGAACTGCGTGGCCGACGGTCCGACCGACGGAGTTTCGATCGCCGGATCGCTACCCGGGCGTTTTTCGTCGCTGCGCAGCGCCTTGCCGATCAGGCCGGCTACGACGTCGAGTACGCCGAGACGCTCTGCGAAGCCTCCTGGATCCCTGTGTCGGAAGTAGGCGCACAGTACCCCGACGCAGCGACCGCGCGCCGTGACAGGAACTGCCACGAGGTTCCAACCAATATCCGACCAGCGCGACAGATCTGCGATTTCGGACAGCGCCATCGGGTCATGGCGCAGCACCGGCACGACCACGGGCTGACCCGTGGCCGCAACGCGCCCGGCCGCGCCCGAGGAATAGCGCGGGCGAAAGGCGTCCGGATCGAGGCCGTGCGAGGCATCCACGGTCAGCGAGCGAGCAACCGTATCGGACGAATACACCACCGAACGACCCGCGCCGAGCCGACGCTCGAGCACGCGCAACGCCCCACCCAAACGCGCCTCGAGGGCGCCCGCGGCAGCAAGCTCGCGCCCGACCTCCGCAACCGCAATCAACACCTCGGGCGACGGCCCGGCTGCCGGCACGCTCGCATGGCGATCGCCGCCGGCCGCAACTGGGCTCTTCATGTGCCCGGCCAGCATGGCAGACGCCGCGGCGTGCTTCAACGGCCCCGCCCGGATTGGCGCGACGACGACGCTAGTCTCGTCGCAGCAGCTCGACGAGTGGCGTGCCGGCCGCCGGATCGCGGTCGCTGGGCAGCCCCGCGATCTCGCGCATGGTGGGAGCCAAATCCGCAAGTCGGCGTTCGCTCGGAGCAGCCAAGAAGCCGCTCGCGCGCAGCGCGGAGCCAGTCGCCACCAACCACACCCGCGCTGACTCTGGGAACTTCGAGCCGTGGTCGTTGAACGTGTCAGCGCGGCCGTGGTCCGCGGTGATGAACAGTGCCGTGCGCGTGCCGCGCGCCGCAAGCCGTTGCAGCTCGGCGTCGATCTCGGCGATGCGCGCATCGGAGCGGCGCAGCGCCTCCAAGTAGCCGGCGTAGTTGCCCTGGTGGCCGTACTCATCCGGCTCGCCTAAGCCGACGAACAGAAACCGCGTTCCGTGCGCGCGCAGGTGATGTAGAGCCAGATCGGCGGTCAGAGCATCGGGCCGGAAATCGCCGTTGCCGGGCGCGGGGCCCGCCGCTTCGCCGCGCAAGAGCAGCTCACGCTCCTCGGCGTCCCGTGCAAACTCCGCGCGCGTGGCTCCGCCGTGCCGGCCGCTGGAGATCAAGGCGCTCGGCGCGTCGAGGCTCGCGACACGCGCGATCTCCGCCCAGGAGGTGACTACCGCAACGTCCGGATGCTGGAGCGTCGTGCTGGCCGCCAGCTCATCGATGATCGTTCGCGTGCCCGCGCCCGGGCATTGATTGTCGTGACAAGCGGTGACGCGGTGGCCACTCAGCAGCTCGGCGTAGCCGGGCAAGGACACGAAATTCGGGCCCGAAGCGCTAATCATCGCCCCGTGACCAGGGGCGCCGAGAGCAACGCCGTGCGTATCGATGATGCCGTGCAGGTTTGGCATCAGCTCGGCCGCACCGACCACCGCCTCTGGCGGCAAGCCCCGCTCCCTGGCCAGTGCAGCGTCGACTCCGTCGAACACCTCGTGCCAGCGTACGCCGTCGAGCGTCACGACCACGATGGTGACCGCGGGCGGCGACTCCGGCTGCGAAACGCGATTGGTCGCGTTTCTTCCAGCGCCCGCTTTTGGCGGTACGATCAAACAACTGGCGACAGCGAATGCCGCGCACGCGAGGGCGAAACGCGGAAACTGTCGGCCAATACGGGACCAGCCCGTATCGGCATCGACTTTGGTTTTCACGAATGCAGACACTGATGCCAACAGGTGCCACGTCGGAAGCATTCCAGTGACAACCGTGGAACGTCTTCCGTCAGCTCTTCTTGCGGGGTTTCTTGTTGCGCGTCTTGCTAGGGACCTTCGCGCCCGCTGCCCGCGCCTCTGAAAGGGCAATCGCGATGGCTTGCTTACGGCTCTTGACCTTCTTCTTGGAGCGACCCCCTTGGAGCGTGCCGGCCTTCTTCTTCTGCATCACCTTCTTCACGGTGGCGCCCACGGAAGGACCGTATTTCTGGCTGCTTTTTTTGCGCTTTTTAGCGGCCACAAGTCACCTCAGCTGGCGTGCCTCTTGGGCCCCACGTCGGCCGTCGAGCTCCTGCTGTCGTAGCTTTCCTGAAGCTGCTTGGCTTCTTTCAGGTGTTGCTCCACGCGCGGCTTGATTTCATCGAGATACGCTTTGAGCTCGGCATTCTTTACGTTCGGCAGAAGCTTAGCGTTGATGGTGTCCAGCACCTTCTGGTGGCCGTCGACCTGTGCGGCGATGTACGCCTTGTCGAAGTCCTTGCCCTTGTCGGACTTCAGCGCGTCCAACGTGCTTGCGGCGTCTGCCTGCAGACTCGTAGAAACAGAGCTCTCGGCGGGCTTGAGCTTGAGCTTCGCCTGCTTTGCCTTCGCAGCTCCGTGTTGCGCGATCATCATGGCTGCGAATCGCTTCACACCGGCATCCTTGGACTTGCTCTCGGCAAGCTTGGCCTGCTCGATTTCCGCGCTATTCGCGGCATCCGTGACAGCCGCGATCTGCTCGTCGCTGAGCGGGTCGACCTTTGGCGGCGCTGCGGCCTGATCGTCTGCTTTTGCCTGCGCACTATCGGACTCAGCGGCCTGACCGGCACCGGCGTCGACCACAGGCGATGGCCCCGGCGGAGGCTCCGCGCTCGGCATCGTCTCGGGGGCCTCGGCTGGTTTTTGGTCCCCCCCGCATTGAATGAAAGCCAGCGCTGACAGTGCGAGAACAGCGACAGTTCGGGTCGAACGAATCATGATCGAATCTCCTTCTTGTTGTTTGGCTCGTGACACGAATGCCGAGCATTGGAGACACACCGAGGCGTTCAGCCGGTGTGCGGAGTGGGCGTAGGTGCCGTCGTCGGCACCTCGAGCACGGGCGTAGGAACCGTCGCAATGCGCCAGAACGAGTACACGAGCCCGACGATCAGAAGCCCGGCCAGAGCCCACAGAACCCACAAGAACCAGGCAGTGTGGCGCATTGGGATGACTGGCGGCGGCATCACTGCTGCGCGGTACGGAGCGTGCGCGTCGCTCGATTGAATGGTTGCCATGACGGTTGCCCTTTCTGCTGCAAACGCATCTAGAAGCAATCGGCATGCCCGGTCGTCAGCGGTAGTCGGCTGTCGCGTGATGACCTTGCAGCCGATGGGGCACCAGCTCGAGCCAGGCACCCTCAGTCAACTCGATGCCGCGCGCCCGTAAAC
>OLLW01000302.1_pt1 | contig 14897 bp, 15 predicted proteins | sample 1604611 | NCBI WGS metagenome assembly OLLW01 (sample SAMEA104055725, study PRJEB20765) | soil metagenome | biome: Arctic tundra; feature: Polygonal ground; material: soil | place: USA | collected 2011-09 | depth 0-0.5 m | reverse complement strand
GTACGCTGAAACACTGGCATTGGCCGAGGACGCGCGCTTCGAGAGCGTGGCCGCGCGCCTGCTGGAGCTAGGGGGAGCGAACGCGCCAATCGACCTGCGCGGTGCGCTCTCCCAGTCGCGAGCTTCGGCGTTTGCTGGCCTCGGTGAGCTCGAGCGCGCTCTGATTCTGCCGGACGCGATGGACGCGCTGCTTGCCGCGACGGCACAAGGTGTTGCCGGCGGCGCCGCGCTGACGGTGCTCGGCGCCCTGCCGGTATACGTCGCAGCCGGCGCGCGGCTACGTGCTGGGCTGCTGCCGATCGCCCCGGCTGCATCGCTCGGCCATGCCGAGGATTTCTTGCACATGCTCGGCTTGCCAGAGCAAGCGTCGCGGGCGCGCGCGCTCGATGCCTATTGGATCACGGTCTCGGATCATGGCTTGAATGCGTCGACCTTTGCTGCGCGGGTCGTGGCTTCCACGGGCGCGGACGTCGTGCCGTGTATTCTGGCGGCGCTCGGCGCATTGAAAGGGCCGCTGCACGGCGGCGCGCCTGGGCCTGTGCTCGACATGCTCGACGCCACGCGCGACGCCCCGCCCCGCGCCTGGTTGGCGGCCGAGCTCGCTGCGGGGCGGCGCATCATGGGCATGGGGCACCGCATTTACCGGGTGCGCGACCCACGCGCGCTCGTCTTCGAACGCGCGCTGTCGCGCCTCGAGCACGAAGAGGGCAACCGGGCCGTCTGTGCGCGCCTGACGCACGCGCGGCGCGTGGAACAAGCGGCAGAAGCGCTGCTCAGCGAGCGTCATCCGGAGCGCCCGCTACGGGCCAACGTGGAATTCTATACGGCGCTACTCTTGGAAGCGCTGGGCATTCCGCGCCAGCTGTTTACGGCCGTCTTCGCCATTGGTCGCTGCGCGGGCTGGCTCGCGCATATCGAAGAACAGCGGCGCACCGGCAAGCTGATTCGGCCTGCTGCGCGCTACGTCGGGGCGATGCCGGGCTAGCGCGCGCGCTGAGCCGGTGTCCTTTGCACATCGCCCGGGGCTGGTTCTCAGTGGTCGAACGTGAACAAGCGGTGTTAGGCGTCCACTGGCGATGGTTCGGGAAACTCACCTGGCATTTCCGGTGAATCCGGGGTCGGCTCGCCAGGGCCAGGTTGAGGATTCAGTGGTGGATCCTCGATGGGTGGTCGCGGCAGAGGCGTGGGTCGCTCAATCTCATCGGCGTAACGGGGAAACCAGGTAGGCATGCGTGTCGTCAAGCAACAAGCGTTCCGCGCCCGCGCTCTACGAGAGCCATTGTGATCTTCAATGCTTGGCCGCCGTGAGGCGGGAACGCGCCGTGCGCTTGCGTCGCACTGAGGCGGCCTTGACGAGTGCGCTTATTCTAGCCCTACTGCGTGGCGCCACTCTGGCGTCGGCAGAATGATTTTGCGCGTCGCCGTGTCCCACTGCGCGATCACGAACTTACCTTCGCAGCAGACCTGATCGGTGTCGTCGACCAAGAGCTGCGTCATGCGTCCGATCTTGCCCTCGTAACTGTCCAGGAAGCTGCGGATCAGCATGTGCTGGCGATTCTTAACTTCGCGCAGGAAGCGCAGCGAGATCTCCAGAACCACGGGGCCCGTGCCGGACGATTTGACGTATTCGAGGCCGAAGCCATTGTCCGTGATCAAATCCCAGCGCGCTTGCTCGAAGATTTCCAAATAGCGCGCGTTGTTCACGTGCCCAAACGTGTCGAGATGCTCCTCGCGGATGACGATCGACTGTTCGAAGACCCGGTTGCCCATGGCCGAAGCCTGGGGCGACTCGAACGATTTGGCTAGACCGTTTCGCGCGTCCGGCCCCTAAAACCGAGAGCCGTGCCGCAATGTTTTCGTTACGATGCGGATCCCGATCCCCGCGTATGCCGTGGCGGCCGACTTCGGGTTGGACCACGTCCCAAGCGGCACTGGCCAACCCCAACGCTGAATCCAGGACGACGATGGGAACACCCTCGCCTGAGCGAGCAGTCACTCCGAAGCGAGGCGCTGGTTTTACATTGCGCCCGCGGCGACGGCGGTTTGCCGGACGTAGGAGTATTCGACGGCGAGCCATTCAGCCTCGCTGCCATCAGACGGGATCCAATATTGCTGGGCTAGGTCGTGGTCCTCCGTGTCCCGGGTGATCACGTAATTGGAGCGGATCATGTGGCCTTCAACCTGATCGCCCATGCCCACGAAGGCGAGTGGCTCGAAGAAGAGGGTGAGCTTGCCGCCGCTTTCTTTGCCGAAGCTGGTTGCGGGCATGATGCCGACAGGGATCCGCGTGTCGAGCGAGACGAACTGATAGCGGCCTTCTATTTTGCTGTAGGTCAGGTAAGAAATTCGGCGAAAGTCTGGCGCGCCCGTGGTTGGCGCAGGCTTCATCGTCTCTTGCAAGTAGAGCCCGACCATTTCGCGATCGGCGATCAAGCCTTTGGTCACCGTCGGCGCGGCGCTCGCGCCCGGGCGAAACGTTGCGGTGACATCCCAGCGCCCAACGCGCTTTTCCAACGCACGCGCTTCGGGTCCGGGCTCTTGCATGCGAGCGATCGCTGCGGGGACTCTGGGCGACGCCTTGGCGGTCGTTGGCACCGTGGGCGCGGCTGGCGCTGGCGGTGCACGATCCGCCATGCATGCCCCAAGGAACAGAACAAACCCGCTCACCGTTCGTGCTCTCGCCATGAGCTACCAAGTAGCACTCTTCATCGGTCGGCGTTGTTGCAAGTACGCCTCACTCGACGCTGGAGCATTTCCGTACCAGAGAACAAGGCATGTCGATAGATCAGTTTCCAAACGGGGCGACTCACTTGGGCGAGCTCCGAGTTCTCACGCTCAATCTGTGGCAACGGTACGGAACGTGGGCCGACCGCCGCTCTCTGATCATCGATCGAATTCGCGCACTGCGACCCGACCTGGTGGCGTTCCAGGAGTCGATCCAGAACGACGACTATGATCAGGTCGCCGATTTGCTTGGGCCCGAGTTCAACGTCGCGCATCAGAAGGGCCGCGATCCAAGTGGGATGGGCATATCGATCGCGAGTCGTTGGCCGCTCGGAGAGGTGCGGCAGGTTGATTTGAGCGTGACACCCCGAACAGCGGGATTCCCGTGTGGGACTCTTGTCGCAGAGGTCATTGCTCCCGCGCCTATTGGCCCGCTGCTGCTCGTCAATCATTTCCCCAATTGGCAGTTGAACTTCGAGCATGAGCGCGAGTTGCAGGCTGTGGCAGCCGCGCGATTCGTCGAGGAGCGCATTGGCCAGACCGACCAGCAGGTGGTGATGGTCGGAGACCTCGACGCCGACCCCAACGCAGCCAGCATTCGTTTCTGGTCCGGCCGACAATCTCTCGGCAACATGAGCGTCTGCTACCGAGATGCCTGGGACAGCACGCATCCCGACGATCCGGGCCATACCTTCACTCCTAGCAATCCCATGGTGATGGACCAGGTGGTCAAGGGCATGCGGCCATTTCGAGACTGGCCCTTTCGCCGAGTCGACTACATCTTTGTCCGATTCGGAGCGCACGGAGGACGCGCTCTGGACGTCGCCGCGTGCGCACGAGTCTTCAATGAACCTATCAATGGTGTCTGGGCCAGCGACCATTTCGGGCTCGTCGCCGACCTCGCAATCAATACAGGATAGTTGAAGCTCGAAGGCGGGCAGGGGGTCGCGCTGCATCGAGGGACGCGCCACTATCATGCAATGCGGCATCATGATTATCGCCTCGGGGATCCCCTCATATTTCGAACCAGCGAAAACCCGAGCGTGGCGGCGCTCGTCGCGCGCAATGTGCACGTCGAGCCCTGCGCCCCCTGACGCTGCGTTCTGCTCGAGTTTCGAGCTTGAGCAGGGGGGCGATCGCGATCCAGGTTCGCAGCTCACGCCGCGCACTGTTCCCGCGCGTTCGAGCAAAACCGTTGACTGATTTAGACCAGGGTGTTTGGCACACCTGGTGCTTGGCGCACGGAGCTCTCGCCAATTTCAACAATCTCGCCTCGGCAGAGACGCCTCTCCCGGCGGTCGCCTGACGGCCAGGAAACGGCTTTTGTCACTGCAAGCTGAACCATTTGTGAAGACAGGCGTCGAGTGACACGGCCGCGCCGAGGGGGGCGGACGCCGCCCACGCGACGTAACCGTCCGGTCGAACTAGCAGCTGCGTCGCGCCTTTCGTTCCATCGAGCCGCGCGGCGGAGAGAACCTCGACACGAGCTCCGGTCCGCGTGACGCACGAGCGAGCCTGTGCGTCGTGCTGCGTGTCGATCAGTAGCCACTTGCCGCGGCTCAGCAGATCAATGACTCGCTTCGCGCCCGTGGGCGTCAGCACGCTCGCGAGCTCGGGAATGAACGCGCCCACGAGCGAGTGCGGAGTGTCGCCAGCGGTTCGATAATTCGTGTCGAGCTGCCAGAGCATGCGCAGCAAATGCTCCGTTACGGCGGGATCGCCCGCATGCGCGCGCCGGCGAGCCCGAATTGCGCAAACTCTGCGGCGGCGGCGTCGAGCAGCACCCGCTCCGTGTTGTTGGCCTTCATGCAGTAAACGTTTACTGCTAAAGGGCCCTCAGTCAAGATTCGGGTCGCTCTCTCCACTGGTGCTCGTGAGTCGGGGACGCGCGAGGTCGAGCGCAGCGAGATTTTGGTCAGGTTCAACGTTTTGTCGGGCGGCGCTCGTCACTGGACGCGAGGTGTAGGCAGGCTTGTTTTCTGGCTGGCGCCACCGCGTGTCATTGCGTTGTGGGAATGGCTAGTGCTCTGCAAGCTCGGGCGAGCCCTGCCGGGCCGCGCTATCGTTCGCCGCTCGGCGTCGCTTCGGCGCGCGCCAACTGCAGGACAGCTTCAATGAAGGCTTGTGGCGGGCGATACGCGTGCGCGTCGATGTAGTGAAGCACCATGACCGGGGCGACGTAGGTCCGACCGCCTGACCCGACGACTCTAATCTCGCCGTTGCCGGAGGTGCCCGGAGGTGGCTCGATCAATCGCAAGCCTTTGGGCGTCGTGACAACGGGTGGAGCGGGGCAGAATTCACACAGATGGGCGCCACGGAACAAGTTGACCGGCGCAGCGATTAAGGCGCGCATCGCTCCAAGAAGTTCGGGTGCGGTCTTGCCCGTCTGGTAGTCATGATCTCGTGACAGCCAGCCAACGTTGACGATGGTTGGATCCGGCGCGGCACGCCCGTACTGGTAGGGGACAGGTCGTCGAAGTACAAGACTCTCTCGTCCGCCCAACGTACCAGGCCTAAGCAGCGCGGGTCGAGCGGAGCGAGATCCGCGTCTGCTTCAGGCCGGAGTTGGGCGGCATCTCGCCGCGAGTGGTGGCGGGGTCTGAAGCGGGCTTTGAGACTCGGGCCACCTCACTGGCCTCCGCCGACGGTGAGCTGCATTTCGATCACCAAGCGAGAGTCGTCACCGGGAAAAGGCTTCTGCGCTCCCGTCGGGATGAACAGGGCTCGGCGATGTAGCCGATGGGCCGCAGTGCTCGGTACGACCCAAAGGCGGACGCGCTGCATACCGCCGGCGCGAGACCATTCCAGGACAGCTTTAACCAAGGCCATTCCGATGCCGTGGCCACGAGCATCTGGCTCTACCCACATTCCGCCGAGTCGGCCGGTTGCGGCATCAGTCCTATCCTGAATCGAAAAAGCCATGCCGACGGGGGCGCCGTCGACTTCCGCGATGTGTGTGCCAGAGGTCGTCCCGGGCGTGTTGGAGGACGTCAGGGCGCTCCATTCTTCGGCAGAGCGCTGCGACGCCGCCAAGCCCGTTTCGCCGAACTGATCAGGCGCATCCATCAACGCAGCAAGGCGCAGATCGCGCAACAACGACCATTCGTCTCGCGCGAGCTGTCGGACGCGGAATACCATCAATGCCGACCCGGTCAGGCTTAACGTACCTGCGTTCAGCTGCGGGCGCCAGAGCGACGGCGGAGCCGGCGCGACGGCCCCGTCTGCTGCAACGCCTTGTTAGCCGGCCTGGCCAGGGGCTGGTTGTGAATTCCGACGATGGAGATTCGCTTGTCTCCGAACTGAGCGACGAGTTCAAGCGATCCACCGATGGCTTCGACGTAACGACGGAGCGTCGCAACCTGGCAGTCCTCAAAATCGGAACGAGCTTCGAGGCGAGAGATATCAGCCTGATCGATTTGGGACTGCTGAGCGACGTCGACCTGGGTTTTCCCGATGGCATCACGCAGGGTTCGCAACGTCAGGTGGACACCTTTCGCGGCGCGAAGACCTCGCCCAAGCACCCTGACCGGCTCGACATCGGTGGCGGCCCGTCGCTTAGCTGACTGAGTCATGACTCTCCTCCGGATTCGTAGACGTCTCTTTCGAGACGACTTGCCGGTCTGGCACTGATGATGCGATCGCGTCGGGCGCGTTCGACGTGCACCACGTAAAGGACGCGATTACGCAGCGAGGTCCCGACGACCACCATTCGGTCGGTACCCGATCCGTCGTCAAGGTAGACGGCGGCCGGGTCAGCGAAAACAGTGGCCGCCTCCGCAAAGGAAACGCCGTGTTTCTCGAGGTTCGACCGAGCCTTCTCGTCGTCCCACTCGAAATCGCCTTCGATGATGGTCGCCACTGCATGAACCAATATGGACTACGGCCCATATCCGGTCAAGCGCTCGCCGTCTCTTCTCGGGTCCGGCTAACTTGTATTTGAGCCGCACCAGCGCCGCACCCTAGGCAACCGCCAGCGCACGAAAGGGCGACAGAAGTCGAGGCAGTCACGCTGATAGGCCGATCAGCATAGGCAGATAAGTGACCGGCGTGTCCCCTCGACGGGCGACCCACAGCGCCGCACCCCGCGCGCGCGAGTCGTGACGAGTTGGGTGGCAGTCCGGAACATGCGCCGCAAACGCGCTCACAGCACCGCGCGAACCCGCGCCACCACCGCTTGCAGATCCCGCATCACGAGCGCCGCCTCGATGCGCAACACGCGATACCCGAGCCGGCGCAGCTCCGCATCCCGGCGCGCGTCAGCGCGCGGCCGAAGCTCGTGATGGGCACCATCCACCTCGACCACAGGCGCACGGAAGGCGCGCAGAAATCCACGATGTAGCGCCCGGCCAGCGGCACCTCACGCCGAAACTGCACGCCGCTGCCGCGCCTTGAGCGCTGACCAGAGCCTCAGCTCCGAGGGCGTCATCACCCGCCGATTCGCCCACGCGCACTGCTCGAGCCAAAGCTGCTTGCGAACGAGATTCTCAGCCTTCCGATCACGCATAACTGAGCCTCCTGCGTCGGCATCGGGCCGAGCGCAGCCCCCCAAGGCGCAGGCTTCATGCCACGCCCCCGCTGTATTGAGCGCTCAACGACTGGCGTGGCATGAAGTGTGCGCCCTCCCGCGAAGCTCGGCCCGATGCCGACGCTGGAGGCGAGCAGTATCTAGAAGGACAGCGCAGTGCACGCCCGCCGGCGGGCGTGGAGTCGTGCCCGAGTGGGCAACGTCCGCTCACCAGTCGAGCGCCCTGCTACGCGCAATGTCGACCTCCCCCATCCGCGCGCAGCGGCCGCTGCGGCCGCGAGCACGGATAAGGGGGAGGTCGGCGGCGCGCAGCGGCCGACGGCCGCGAGCACCGACGGGTGCCAGCGCCGCTCAGCGACTAACTGTGAGGGGGCAGGGGCGGAGAGAAAGGGATTCGAACCCTTGGTACCCTTACGGGTACGCCTGATTTCGAATCAGGTACCTTCGGCCGCTCGGTCATCTCTCCGCGGCGGAATATGAACGCCGAAGCGCGCACTGTCAACGCTCGTGGCGCGCCTCCAGGCAGTTGCAATAATCCGGGATAAATTCCGCTAAAAGGTCGAATTTGGGGGCCGACGTACGGGCCCGCGGGCGCGTTCAATTGCGCACTCGGGCAGCGCGCGCGATAGTCGCCGCCATGCGCGCGTTCGGTTGCGGGTCGGTGCTGCTCACGGCGTGCTTTCTTTGTGGGCCCGTGTTGGGCGCTCCGGTTGCCGCGCCGCCGTCGAGTCCTTCCGAGCAAACGGCCCCTACGCCTCCCGAGCCGCCGCCACCTTCGACACCACCGGCGCCCCCAACTCCGGAACCCACAGCAGCGCCGCCGGCTGCATCCGCTCCGAGCGCAGTCGATGAAGCCCCGCCCGCGCTGCCGGTGACGGCGGCTGCGCCTGCCGCACCGCCGATCAGCGCCCCGCTCGACGAACGTCGTCCTGCAACGACGCTCGCCGTGTCGAGTCAAGACGCTCCTGTTCCGCCAGCTGCGCCCGCGCGCTTCGCTCGCGACTACGACGCGCTACCAGTGACGATAGAGGCGCGTTTCGGTTTGAACACGCGTTTGGGCGCGAGCTTCGACGATGCCGCGCACGAGCAATTGCTCGATTCGACGTTCGCGCTTGCGGCGTACTTGGCCTGGAGCTCCGAGTACGCGATCGGACTCGAGTTCGAGCATGCCGGGCTCGGTCGCGTGCGCGGCGTCAGCGACGAAAGCTCGATCGACACGGAATACAGCGCTACCGGCGGCTGGCTCGGCGCACGCGTTTTCCCATGGCGTAACGAACGCTGGGACGTGTTCGTCAATCTGCGCCTGGGTCTCGTGTTCCAGCACGTTGACACGCTTGGCACTCGCCCCACGTCCACCTCGATCACGGTCCCGCCCTCTGCATTTTCATGCAGCGAATCGGACGGTCCGGGCTTTGGTTTGGGCGGAGCGCTCGGCGCGGCCTTCCGCCTCTCTCGTCACGTCTCCGTGCTCTCGCGCCTCGACGCCACCGGCGAACGCCTGAGCGGCGACGTGCTCGGCACGTGCGCCGACGGCATCGGCTCCGTCACGACCGTCAGCGGCACGCTCGGCGTCGCGTACGAGTTCGAGACTTCCCACTAGGGGTGCCCCATCGTTGCGGCAGCGCGGGCATGTCGAGCTGTTGCTTCGCATGAGCCGCACGCGGCGCGCCGCGCTGTGTCGGACTTCCGACATGAAAACTCGAGCTGCGAAGGGCACCTCTTGCCCCTTCGGATGCGAGCGATCATCGCGACGGTAAGCGATCGATAGACTTCCTCACTACGCTCGGTAGTTCGGCGCTTCTTCAGTGATGATCACGTCGTGGACGTGGGATTCGCGCAAGCCTTGGCCAGTGATGCGAATGAATTTCGCGTTGTGGCGGAGATCTTGAATCGAGGCCGAACCGGTGTAGCCCATCCCCGCGCGTAAGCCGCCGACGAGCTGCCCAAGAATAGAGGCGAGTGAGCCGCGGTGCGGAACGCGACCTTCGATGCCTTCCGGGACAAGCTTTTCGTCGGCGGTGCCGCCTTGGCCGTAGCGGTCCTTGCTGCCCTTTTTCATGGCGCCGAGCGAGCCCATGCCGCGGTACTGCTTGTAGCTGCGACCTTGGTAGAGCACGAGCTCACCGGGTGCTTCGTCCGTCCCGGCGAAAAGCGAGCCGATCATGACCGCGGAAGCGCCGGCTGCGATCGCTTTGGTGACGTCGCCCGAGTACTTGATGCCGCCGTCGGCGATGATCGGAATGCCCGCGCGCTCGCCGACTTCGACGCAGTCGGCGATGGCGGTGATTTGCGGCACGCCGATGCCAGCGACGATGCGCGTGGTGCAGATACTACCGGGGCCGATGCCGACCTTCACCGCGTCGACGCCAGCGTCGATCAGCGCCTTTGCAGCGTCCGCCGTGGCGATGTTGCCGGCCACGAGCTGTACGTTCGGGTGGCGCTTCTTCGTCGCGCGCGCCGCTTCGATCACGCCGAAATGGTGGCCGTGCGCAGTGTCTAGCACGAGCAGATCCACACCCGCTTCGACCAGCGCGTCACTGCGCGCTTCGCGATCCGCGCCCGGGCCAATCGCAGCGCCGACGCGCAGGCGACTGCGGTCGTCTTTGACGGCCAGCGGATTGCGCTCGGCCTGCAGTAGATCCTTAATCGTGATCAGGCCGACGAGCTTGCCGTTGTCGATGACGAGCAGCTTCTCGATGCGATGCTTGTGCAGGAGCTCGCGGGCCGCTTCGGGCTGGCAGCCCGGAGGTACGCTCACTAGCTTCGTCGTCATCAGCGCGCTGACCGGCTGATCCAAGTTCTTCTCGAAGCGAATGTCGCGCGCGGTGAGGATACCCACGGGCGAGTCGCCTTCGACGACCGGCACGCCGGATACGTCGTGCTCGTGCATGACAGTGAGCGCTTCGCGCAGTGACTGCGAGGGCCGCACCGTCACCGGATCCACAATCACCGCGCTCTCGGCGCGCTTCACTCGGTCCACCTGCTCGGCTTGCGCCGCGGGCGGCAGATTCTTGTGAATGATGCCGATGCCACCTTGGCGAGCCATCGCGATTGCCGAGCGGGCCTCGGTGACGGAGTCCATCGCGGCGCTCACGATGGGAATGTTGAGCTCGATCGTGCGGGTTAGGCGCGTGCGAACGTCTACCTCAGTCGGTAGCACCTCGCTGTACGCGGGTACGAGCATGACATCGTCGAACGTCAGGCACTCGCGCAAGTTCTTGTCAAACATGGCCAAGCCTACTCAGGCGCGTTTCGGGCGCAAGTCGCCTGCGCTCGAAGCCGCAAAATGGCCTTGGATCCTCGGGAGTTTGCCAAGCCTTTGGGAGGAGCTTTTCGAGCAAGCAGGTTGGTGCTTTGCTTCGAAGGTGAGCCAGGTGCACGAGCACGATTCGCACGGTCATGGCCATGGCTCGGCTGGCCATGGTCACGGCCATGGCTTGGAGGGCAGCCCGCAGCGCGCGCTCGCCTTGGCGCTCGGCGTCACGACTGTCTTCATGGTCGTCGAAGTAGTGGTCGGCATGTGGAGCGGCAGCCTCGCGCTGCTCGCGGACGCAGGCCACATGCTGGCGGACTCTGGCGCACTCGTGCTGGCGATCGTCGCGCAGCACTTCGCAAGCAAGCCGCGCACTGATCTGGCAACGTTCGGTTTTCGTCGTGCCGAGGTGCTGGCTGCGTTCGTCAATGGCATCGCGCTCGCGTTCGTCGGCTTGTTGATCATCAAAGAAGCCATCGAGCGTTGGATGACACCGATCGACATTCATGGCCGACCGATGCTGGCGACCGCGATCGGCGGCTTGGTCGTCAACTTGCTCGTCGCGTGGATGCTCATGCGCGGGCAGTCGAACCTCAACATTCGCGCCGCCTTGGCACACGTGCTGACCGACGCTTTGGGCTCCGTGGCCGCGATCCTGGCTTCCGTGGCCGTGTTGCTCTGGGGCCTGACGCGAGCCGACCCAGTGCTTTCCGGGTTGATCGCGCTTTTGGTGGTGTTCAGCGGTTGGCGCGTGCTGCGCGAGACCACTGGCATCTTGCTCGAAGGTGCTCCGCCGCACCTCGACGTCGCGGCCATCGAGCGCGCGATCTTGGACTGCCCGGGCGTCGCATCGGTGCACGACCTGCACGTCTGGCGCATCTCGGAGCGCTTCGACACGCTGACCGCGCACGTGACGTTACAACGCGGGCGCCACGGTACCGACGTGTGCCGTGAGGTCGCCGAGTGTATGAAAGAAAAGTACGGCCTCAGCCACGTCACGATTCAACCGGAGCCGCCGCCTCCGGACGACCTCGTCGCAGTGCGCGCCAGCAAGGATGGCGCGCCTCTTCAGGCCTAGAAATCCGTGTTACGCTGCCCTGAACATGATCCAGAGCAGCCAGGATTTAGAGGGTTACCTGCATCGGCTCGAGCGGCGCTTCGAGCGAGCCGAAGACGGAACGTATCTGATCTCCATGGGTGTCGATCGCCCGCTCGTGGCGCTGCGCATGGCTCCGCCCGTGCTCGTCCTGCAGGTCGACATCGGCCCCGCGCCGACCGAAGACGCCGCTGGTGCTGCGTTGTTCCGCAAGCTCTTGGTGCTGAACGCGACAGCGTTGATGCACGCGGCTTACGGCATCGAGGGCGGTACAATCGTGCTCAGCGCCGCGCTCGAGCTGCGCAATCTAGATTTGAACGAGCTAGAAGCGGTCCTCGCCGATCTCGACATGGCGCTCGCCAATCAGGTTCCAACGCTCCGCGTTTAAAGGCAGAAGAACATGGGAATTTTCGCGCGGCTCGCCGCCCTCATCAAGAGCAACCTAAACGACCTGATCAGCCGCTCCGAAGATCCGGAGAAGATGCTGAACCAGATCGTCGAAGAGATGAGCAATCAATTGCTCGAGGCCAAGCGTCAGGTGGCCGAGTCGATTGCGGATGAAAAGCGCTTGGCGAAGCAGGTCGAGCAAGAGACCACGAACGCGAACGAGTGGGAACGCCGTGCCATGCTCGCCATTCGCTCGGGCGACGACGCGCTGGCCAAGGAGGCGCTGGCGCGCAAAAAAGAGCACCAGACTTTAGCCGAGCAGTTTCAGGAGCAGTGGCAGAAGCAAAAGTCTGCCGTGGAGCAGCTGAAGCTGGCGCTTCGCGCGCTGAACAACAAGATCGAAGAAGCAAAGCGCAAGAAGAGCCTGCTCATCGCGCGGAAGAAGCGCGCGGAAGCTCAAAAGGCCATTCAAGAGACCATGACCGGTCTCAAGAACGCCAGCGCGTTCGAGACCTTCGACCGCATGGCTGGTCGCATCGAGCAGATGGAGGCCGAAGCCGAGGCGCACGCCGAGCTGAACGAAGAAGCTTCGGGTGACACGCTGGCGCACAAGTTCCGCGAGCTCGAAGTCAGCAAGGGAGCGGACGAAGATCTGACCGCCCTGAAGCGCAAGATGGGCTTGCTTCCGCCTGAGCCTGAGCCGGTCAAAGCTGCCCCCGTGCGTGTCGAAGAACACGCGCCGCTCGACGCGGCCGAGCAGGACGAGCTGGCCCGCGCGCTGGCCGACCTGGATGCCGAAGAGCAGCAACAGCTGCGCATGAAAAAATAGCGATCGAAATGCGGAAATTTCAAGCGCTCGCGGTCTGGTTTTCAGTGCTGCTTCTGGCTCTGCCAGCGTTGGCCGGCGGCCGCATGATTACCGCCGAACCGATGGAGGGCGAGCAGGTCCGCATCGATGGCGATCTGCGCGAGTGGCCGAACAAGATGAGCGAGCTGGGCGACACGCTGTCCGGCAGTGGTGGCGGCGACCCGCGCGCCGCGGTGACGGTCGGCTACGACGAAGCGAACCTGTACGTCGTACTCAAGATCATCGACAAGCACATCGTGCGCACCGCCGCCGCCGGTCCCAACGAAGACCACGCGACGCTGCTGATCGCCTTCCCGCACGGTCGCGACTTCAACACCTATGAGCTCGAGCTGTACCCGGGCAATCCTGGCAAAGTCGCGGGCGTCGTGAAGCTCAAGGGCGTCCCGGTCAGCGGCGCCAAGATCGTCGAAGCGCCAAGCGAAGGTGGCCTTCACGTCGAAGCGCAGATCCCTTGGTCGGCGTTCGCCGATGCCGCCAAGGTGCGCGTCGGCCTGCGCGCCGCAGTCACGTACACGGATGCCGATTCCTCCAGCTCCATTTCCGGGATTATTGGTACGGCGCAGGGTAGGGCAGGCCGCGCGCTGCCGCCGCTCTTGCTCGAATCGGAAGAAGGGCTCGAATCGCAGTTGCTCCGTCCGAAGAACATCGTCAATGCGTCGCGAGAAGCGTACGGCAACGTGTCCGGGGACGGCATGTACGAGCGTGTCGCGGTGTTCGGCGACAGCTTGGCCATTGTCGGTCCGCACTACCGAGGCGGCAAAGAGTTCTATTTTGCCGATTTGGGCGTGAAAGACGCGAGTATGGTGACGCACCTCGAGCTCGTCGACTTCGACGGCGACGGCAAGGCCGAGATCGTGGTTCAAAAGCGCATCGGCACACCCGACAAATATCGCGAGATCGTGACCGTGACCAAAGTCGGCACGGACGACACTCCGTTCCAAGCCTTCGCCCAAGAAGTCGGCATCAAAACCGTAGACGGCAAAATCGAAAACCGCGTGTCGTTCAAGGATGGGGCGATCGAGGTTTCACAAGGCGAGTCTGAAGGCTTCGAGCCTGCCACGTATGCCGAAGTCACGCCGAGCGACATGGGCTCTGCGCTGCTCCCCTGGGAAACCGTCGGTAGCCGCACCTTCAAGTGGACGGGCAAAGGCTTCGAGCAATCGGCCGAGACGCCGTTTACCCCTTCGCCCCTTCGGGCGTCTCGAAGCGAGTCGGGTAGCACGCGGCGCGTTGCACCCAAGGGCAAGAAAGGCCGCAAATCTGGGGCCAGGGTCAAGTCGGACGAGCCGCCCGCTCCGCCCGCTCCGCGCGCCCCGACCTCGGATGAGCTGCTCGATCGCGTGTACGCGCTGTATCGCAAGGACCGCAACGCGACGGGCAAGCCGAGCTTCGATTTCGTGACGGACGTCGCTGGCGATCGCGGCCCAGAGCGCGTGCTCGTACACGGCAAAGACTTAGTTGTATTCGGCAAGGGCTTTCGGAACGGGCTCAGCTACGCCTTCATCACTATCGGAGCGTCCGATCCGAAGGACATCGTGGATGTTACCGCGCGTGACCTCACCGGCGACGGCAAGGCCGAGATCATCGTGCGAGCCGTGCTGCACGCCAAAGCCAGCAAAGCCTTGGGCGGAGACATCGTGGAGCGCCGCGCATTGATGATCTACGGCGTCAAAGACGACACGATCGTGCGCGTATTCGCCGCCGAGACCAGTCGCGCCGTCGGTGACAAAGTCGTGCTCGGCGCCGTCGCCTTCGAACCCGTCAAGCGCGGCATGGACATCGAGCTGCGCCCCGCGCGCGCGCTCGGCTGGACCGAGCAGAGCTACCCGTTCCCCGCCGACACGACCGCTGCCGGAGGCCTAGAGCCCTTACTATTGCCCTGGGGCGACGCCGGCAAGCGCAGCTATCACTGGAATGGCAGCGCGTACGTCATGCAGTGAGCACGCGCTCTTTTCTGCGCGTGCCGCGCTCAATTCAGCGCGGTCAAGTTCACCACGGCCCAGCCGTTGGGCGCGACCGTCACTGTTTGGTGTTTGCGTCCGCC